>Ga0315551_10001661_pt1 | contig 16788 bp, 15 predicted proteins | sample SalMarSW160290MG_FD_203678 | JGI IMG/M metagenome (GOLD analysis project Ga0315551, IMG submission 203678) | Salt marsh sediment microbial communities from the Plum Island Ecosystem LTER, Massachusetts, United States - Salt Marsh Sediment SW1602-90 ...
AAGCAACCTTTTGCCCATCTTTTTCATCTCATGTAAATGAGGAGAAGAAAAAGATGTACTGTCAGGTTGCTCTAACTCCTGTTCTTGATCAAGTTAGCTATAGAATCGGCCGTTATGCTAAAATGCTTTTGACTGGAGAAAATTTCGTGGTGTCTCAGCGCAAGAAAGAGCCTGGCGACGAGAAAGGTCAAATAGATGCGCCGGTGCTCAAAGATCTGATTGAAGGCAGCCAAGAAGGAGACACCCAGGCCATAAATGCTTTATACGAACAGTATAAACACCCTCTCTTCAACCTAATCTACCGTCATACTTACAATTATGAGGCGGCTGAAGACCTGTTGCAGGATATCTTTGTTAAGATATTTACCCGCCTGGAAAGCCTCCAGAATTATGAAACCTTCAACGGCTGGGCTTACCGCATTGCCCTCAACACCTGTTACAGTTATCTGCGAAGCAAGAAGAGCAAACTCAGAGATACCATTCCTTTGGATGAGGCTAAGAAAATTGTTAACGCAGATAGTCATGATGTTCAAGAAAAAGTGATGAGGAAGCCCCTGGATGAAGCCATAGAAGGTCTTTCCCAAGGGATGAAGAGCGTTTTTCTCCTCCATGATGTTCAGGGCTTCAAACATGAGGAGATTGCCCGGATGCTGGGATGCTCTACGGGAACATCCAAGTCCCAGCTTTTTAAGGCCAGGATGAAAATCAGGGCCTATCTCAAGGATAAAAATGCACTGTAGGAGAGAAAAATGAGATGCACAAGAGCAAGGAGATGGATCAGCGATTATATCGATGGCCATCTGGATGGCGAGAAGAAGGCTGCTCTTCAGCAACATCTTGAAAGTTGTCCGCAGTGCCAGCAAGTGCTCGAAGATTTCAAGAATATCACAGAGAGGGCCCATAATTTAGAGGAGGTTTCGCCCTCTGCTCAAACCTGGTTTCGCATAAAGTCTCGAATCGAGGAAGGGACAGAAACGATTCAGGCTCCTGCACTGGAAAAGAGGAAGTGGTTTGACTTTCTGAAGGTCCAACCCAAATGGAAATATGCTCTGAGTGCAGCTCTTCTTTTAGTGATCGTCTCCGGTGGGGTGATATTGGGATTGAGGTATGGCAAGGGAATCTTCGGCTCCATGGACCCTCAGCAATACACCCTTTCTAAATTGAGAGAGGCTGAACGTCATTATCAAGCAGCGATAAGAGCCCTTGATCAAGCCGTGTCCACCCAGAAAGGGAGGCTAGATCCAGGGGTAGCAAGGATTTTTCAAGCCCATCTTGAGATTATTGACTTCTCTATCAATGCTTGCCGACAAGCTGTATTCACCGAACCAGACAATCTCGAAGCACGAAATTATCTATTATATGCCTACAATGTAAAATTAAAATTGCTTGATGAGATGGCCGCCATCAAGTCAACATCTTCCCCTGAGAGGGGAACGGGGAAAACCCTTTAATCTGCAAAAGGAGGTTTAATATGAAATTACAAAAACCATTAACCGTTGTTGCCATCTTAGCCGTCATGTTTTTTATCCTTGGAATGGCTCCTGCCGAATCGGCTGACAGGGAAAAGTATGAGGAGAAGTTTGAGCAGACCGTTTCTTTGGCTAGAGATGGAAAGGTGAGCTTAAAGAATATCTCGGGAGATATTGAGGTGGAAAGCTGGGATAAGGCCGAAGTTAAGATCGAAGCGAAGAAGATCTCCAGAGCCTCGACTCTAGAAAAAGCAAAAGAGAATGCAGCCAGAGTGAAAATTGAGGTTATGGAAGAGGGAAATACTCTTCGTATTGAGACCAAATACCCTGAGCCGAGCATCAAGTCTTTGAATGTCTCTATCGATTACCACCTGCTCGTCCCTGATAAGGTGGCCGTTAAAATCAAATCCGTGAGCGGCGATGTGACACTTCAACAGATTGGAGGTGCGATAGAAGTGGATGTGGTGAGCGGAGACATCGAAGTGATGAAGGCTGATAAAGGAGTGGATTGCAAGGCTGTCAGCGGGGATTTGGAGCTTCGCAGTATTAATGGAGATGCTTTCTTAAAGACTGTTTCTGGCGATATCACCCTGGGGAAAATGAACGGTTCCATCGAGGCCGAATCAGTGAGCGGCGACATAGAGTTGATAGATGTCTCTGGTGCCAGAGTGGTCAAAGGAAACGCGTTGAGTGGTTCCATCACCTATCAGGGCGATATCAATCCTGAAGGTCGATATGAGCTGAAATCCCACAGCGGCGAAATCGAGATGGTTCTGCCCTCTAATGCGGCTTTTGATCTCGAAGCCAGTACATTCAGCGGAGATATCGAGAGTGATTTCGAGATCATGGTCAGCGGAAAGTTCAGCAAGAAGAAGATCCAGGGTACAGTCAATGGAGGCGGAGCTGTGGTCATCCTAAATACTTTCAGCGGTGACATTGATTTGAAAAAGATGTAATTCCTTACTATCCCTGCCTTAATGAGGAGGACACTCGTCCTCCTCTTTTTTTATCTAATATTTGAGGTAGTCCCCGAGTGACTGGATGAAGTCGCATCAAATATTTTTTTCTGGTAGAATAATTGCTCGATAACAATTTGACAGTCGATTTGAAGCATAAATCACTTTATTGCTTTAAATTGAAAGCATGTGTTCAGTTCGGAAAAGACATCGCTCGTAATCTAAAGATAGCTGAAACGAATGAATAAAATGCTTCATCATTCCTGATTAGATAAAGACAAAAAAAGGAGGGAGAATCATGAGTAAAAGTCTTGATAGGAGACAAAAAAAAGAAATAATGAAGGATGCTCTTGTGGAAAACCCCTCGTCCCAGGATGATGAAATTACTCTGCCAACAGGAATGTTCACTTTGAAAGAGTTGATGGCGGTCTTGAACACATTGCCCGTGGATATCACTTTTGTGGATAAAGACGACAGGGTAAGATACTTTTCAGAGGGAAAAGAAAGGATCTTTACCAGGACGAAGTCCGTACTGGGAAGAAGAGTCCAGGACTGCCATCCTCCTCAGAGCGTGGATGTTGTGGAGAAAATCGTCAATTCATTTCGAGAAGGGAAGAGGGATTCTGTCGATTTCTGGATCAATCTTAAAGGAAGAAAAATCTACATCAGGTATTTTGCGGTCAGAGACAAGCAGTCGAGCTATTTGGGTGCTCTTGAAGTCACCCAGGACATCACAGAGATTAGAAAGCTAGAGGGGGAAAAGAGGCTGCTCGATGAAAGAGATTGACTTTCGAAAAAGCGTCGGTGAAGGTGATCAATTTCGTTGAAAACCTGAATAGAAACTGGATCAAGGCTCTCCTTTACTTATTCATTCTCTTTTTTCTAAGAGTCTATTTTGAGAATACTTTCTTTCCTCTGGAAATAAACCGCTTTGTTTTTGCCCATGAGATAGCCTTCTTTTTTTGGGGTTTTTTCCTGATTTTGACGCTTTTCTGTTTATCTACGAGAGAAAAACTCGATAGGCTTTTTTCTGTCTCCTCCTTGATTATCTCATTGGTCATCTTGGCCCCGTTTCTGGATAAATTTATTTTCGGCAGGACCCAGCCTTACGATTATACTTTCACAGAAAATTTCTGGATGAACTTCAAATATTTCTTCTGGAAGTCGAGCAACGTGGGCAAAGGGCTGATCATCGAATTGGCTCTCATCATCGTCTTTATCGCTATCTACATCTTTTACAGAACAAGATCTTTTTTTAAAGTGCTGATCATCGTAGCTCTGACATATACAGGCATTCAGCTTGTCGCCGCTCCAAAGCTTTACTTGCCTGTGCCTGAATTTGCAGGATTGGCCCCTATGATTCCCTATTTTGCGGTTGCAGAACGGCTTCTTTATTTTCTTTTTTATTTTCTCTCTTCGCTTTTTTTGGTCATTCTTATCTTATTTTTGAGGAATCGAAGTCTTGTTATCTCTCTTCTGAGGAACACGCGACCTTTAAGGACTATGAATTTTATCCTGTTGACTGTTGCCGGGTTGGTTGTGGCCCAAAAGCTCTCTTTCTCTTATCCAGACTGGATATATGCTCTTCTGGCGCTTCTCAGTGTGTTTTTTCTGTGGCAGTGTTCAGTCATCATCAATGATGTTTATGATGTCCGAATAGACAGGGCCAATCTCAAAAAGAGGCCTTTGGTCCTTCGGCTCATTCAACCCAGGGATTACCTGCTTTTAGGGCTTATACTCGGTTTGCTGGGGATAATCCTCTCCCTCCTTATAGGGCATGTCGCTCTCCTGTGCAGCCTGTTTTTTTTCCTTCTGGCCATCCTCTATTCTGTTCCTCCCTTTCGCCTGAGGAGGGGATTATTGGCCTATCCCATCATCGGTTTAGGCTCTGCTCTCTCTTTCATGATTGGATATTCCTCAGGAACATCTCTTCTCAGGGTTGAAAATCTGCACGTGGCTCTGGAATTCTTTCTTTATGTTTTCGTTGTGCTTACTGTTGGTTCCGTGACCAAAGATGCCCAGGATTATGAGGGAGAGCGACAGATGGGCATTAAGAACTTCTTCACTATCGTAGAGAGAGAAAGAGCAAGGTGGATAATCTCCCTTCTGCTTTTCTTGGGCTTTTTATCACCTCTTTTCTTCATTTTTAATTACATCGATATCCTGTTTTTCTTAGTCATGGGCACGGCAGCAGCTATCCTTTTCTACAAGAGAATGAGTTATCCCTTGACCATGGTCTTCTATCTAATGGCTGCTGCCTATTTTCTTCTTAGATTATAACCAGAAAATATCTGGGTAACAGATCCAGCGAACTCTGGTTTGGACCTGCGTTTTTGTTTTTCTGTGGGGATGCTCAGCACAAATTTCTGTGGATGACCACGGTTTATTAGACCCCCATGAGAAAGCGTCTTTAATCCACTGAGACCGGAGGACTGGCCACAGAGATTTTTTCCACAAGCCATTTCTTGTCCACCCGTTTCAGGTGGAAGATTTGATCCTGCTTCATTTTACGGGCGAAGCCTCTTCCTTTGGGTTCCATTTTGCTCACGAATTCCACCCGAACGCTTTTCTTGTCCTCACCGACATCCTTGATTTCTTTCATCTTCCAGTCGGAGATGGAAATCTTCATATTTTTGGACTGTTCCGCACTTCTAACAGCTTCTGCTGTGAAGCTTCCTGTGGTCATTTTCTGCATGGCATCGACATTCCCTTTGGCCATGGCTGCATAGAAGGCCTTGGGAATGTTCTCAGCCGAGCCCCCTCCGCCTCCGCAGGCCATAAACAGCAATGCGACGAAGATGAAGACTGTTGACCCCATTAAAATTTTCTTTTGCATCAATACCTCCTTTAATTTTTACTTAATTTTTAGCATAAAATGCGATCTCTTTGCATCTTTCATCGAGTCAGTCTTCTTGCAAACAGAAGAGCGAGGGCCAAGCAGAGTCCTAGGCCGATGAACAGACCTAAACCTCCCCAGAGCCAGGAAAGAAGATAGATAATGCCGAACATCACCCCAGCAAAGATAAGGGTCAGAAGAACTTTTGCCAGAGTGACCTCGCCCTGTGCTTGAAGTTCTTGCTTTCTTTCATCCATGTCGTCTGTGGCAGCTACAGCCCATCCCGCAAGAATTGGGTAGGAGAGGACCATCAAGAAGTGAAAAATAGCTGCCGGGATGGGATAAAGAAGAAGGAATCCTCTTCCTATGGCTGGAAGAGGTTTCGACCTTCCCATAGCAAGAGCATAACGGAGAGATCCGATTCCGTCGTTGGTTGCAATTAGATGCGGGTATCCATGGAAGACCATTATTCCCGTGAGAAAAAAAGCTGGAATCCATAGAAGTTGTAAAAGGAGGCTCCAATACATCCCTTGCTCCCCTGCCAGTATCCAGGGAAGTAGAGGTGAGAAGAAAAGGAGAGCTATGGGAAGGAGCCCCAGGAGCCCGAAAACATAGCTTTGGATAAAATATACTCTTATCCCTCTGAAGACCAGAAAGGTCGTTCTCATTATGTTTTCCATATCGATGAAGTACCTTTCACGGCGGCTGTATCTGACAGCATAGTAATATCCGGCAATCACCGGAAAACTAAGCAGAAAAAGGCTGATTACACAAATCACTACGGCCATGATAAACGCCACAACGAGCGACAGAGATCTGGTGACGAATATCTGCAACCCTTTACTCAGGTTTGGCTGTACTGGCTGTTCTGCTTGGAGATTCATTCTATTCTCGATGACACCCTCTGCTTTATATGTGTTCTGCTTTTATAAGGAATTTAAGCACTGTTTTTTTCACGATTGCCCTTTCAGGAGGTTCTTTTTATGGCAATTTTATATATGAGTCTTATTGCTAAATTAGCTTCTTCTGTCCCAGGGGTGGGGCTAATTTTGAGGTATGCTTATTGAAGAAGTGATTCATCCCGCTCTTTCTTCTCTGGTTTTACAGAGAGCGTTAAGGGATATATCATGAGAGAAAATTTCTTGTCAAGGAAAATATGACCTCAGCATGCAGAGATTGACCTTTGACCGCATTTTTCTGCTGTGCGATAATTCCTCTCGTATAACGTGTTGATAAAAGGCTGTTGAGAAGGACTATGCCGGCCAAGAACAAGAATTCACATCGGATACGCTACGGCTTGGTGAAATCCGCCCTGGATGCTCACACCCTCGGGATGAGCAGTGTCGCCCAACTCCTTGAAGAATGCGGGGTTGAAGTCTTCATTGCCGACGCTTCGATCGCAGAAGCCATCGATCATGTCCGGAGTGCTCGTTTCTTCGAGCATTTGAAGAGATGGATCATCAAAAACAGGATCAACCATATCGGCTTCAGCTACAGGTTGGATCCCAAACAGGCCATAGAATCCTTCGCAAGGCTGGTCCACCAGATTGAAAGCGATACTCAGCTCTCCTTCAAGAAAAATGGCTACGTGAAAGCCATTTACTTCGCCGGCCTGCCAGAAGCCTGCGAGCTTGTGGAGAAGGAATTTGAGGGAAAATTCCAGACATTTCGGGGAGATGAGACTCCGGTGGAGACCCTGGAAAAACTGGGAGTTCCGGTCCATCTCATCCCCAAGTCCATTCGAGAAAGCTCTGTTTATGACGAAGCGCGCCTTTCTTTCGGAGAAAAGCTGATCAGGGAAGAAAGACATCTTTCCATTCCCCCTTTTAAAGACTATGACTACCAAGACTACGGAACTGTCAGGGATCATGTGGTGAAACGATTAGCCGCTGCCCGGAAGCTGGGTCAGTTTCCGCTGACCAGAGCCCATGTGGGCCCTTATCTCAAAGACAGGGAAAAGGCGCTGGCTCTTTTTTCGGATTGGCTGAAGAAACTGTCCAAAAGCCATTTCTTGGACATTGTCTCGGTAGGGTCTTCTCAACTCAGTCAATCCATGTTCGGAGAAGAATGGGGGGATCTGCCTAACGGAGGAGGCGTTCCTTTCAACAGCGCTTTCGAGCTCAGAGCCATCCTTGAGGATGCTTCCCCCATGCTGGTCAGAGCCTATTCGGCGACCAATAAGATCCCCCAGGTGGCCAAAGTTCTTGAGGAAAACCTCAACATGGCCTGGCATGCTCTTTCCCTCTGGTGGTTCAATCGGATCGATGGAAGAGGCCCGCTCGGTACGCAGGAGAGTTTGACCCAGCATCTAGAGGCCATAAAATACATTGCCAGCAAAGGCAAACCCTATGAGCCCAACCTTCCTCACCACTTTGCTTTCAGGGGAGCCGATGATGTGACCTATGTGGTCTCAGCTTATCTTGCCGCAAAGACAGCAAAACTTCTGGGCATCCAGTATCTGGTCTTGCAGAACATGCTCAACAATCCCCGGTCCACCTGGGGAGTAAGGGATCTGGCAAAAGCGCGAGCACTGTTAAGGTTGGTGAGAGGTCTGGAAGACCGTACTTTCCGTGTCATCTATCAGCCCAGGGCAGGCTTGGATTATTTCTCTCCTGATCTGGAGAAGGCCAAGGCACAGCTGGCTGCGGTCGGAGCATTGATGGATGATGTGGAAGTGGAGAAAGAAGAGAGTCCAGAGATTGTCCATGTTGTCGGCTTCTCTGAAGCTCAATTCTTGGCCAACCCGGAAGTTGTCGACCAAAGTGTCCAGATCACAAAAGCAGCTTTGAAGCACTATCCCGAATTTCGAAACAAGAATTTTATTCCCGATATTATCCAAAGCCAGGAGCTCTCTGAGGCGACCGATGAACTGTGGGAAGATGCCACGGTCTTGGTTGAAGATATGGAGAAGAGTGTAGAGAATCTCTACACCAGTAAAGGCCTGTATAAAATTTTCAAGATGGGCTATTTTCCCGTGCCCTATCTGTGGGAAGGAAGGGATGAGTTTTCCAGGGCTGTGTATTGGAAGACAAAAATCATCGACGGCGGTGTTTATTTGGTTGATGAGCGGGGAAAGAAAATGAGTATCCATGATCGGATAGAAAGAATCAAGAAACTGAATGCATAAGAACAGGGTTACGCTTATCCCTTCTCTTTTCTCCATACAACGTTCTCTTGGTTCTTAAAGAGGATCATTCCATCACCCAATGTGTGATAAAAGAAAGGAAACTCGACCTTTTGCATCTCATTGTTTCGATAATGGATCGTGTAGAGAACCCATTCATCCTTCGCAATTTTTTGCCTTTTTATTTTAGTTATAGGATGAACATTGATGTCTCCAGTCTTAGTCTTAAAGGTAATCCATTTTTTTTTCAACTCGAAATAGGTATCTATGTATTGGAATGATGAGGTCTTCCATATCCCAACCATCTCATCAGATATAGTGTTATTCCTGCTACATGAGTATCCCAGCGATAAAGCAAAAACAAGTATTGCTGTCAAGAAAGTCTTTTTTTTCATCTTTATCTCTCCTGAGACCCTGGAGTAACTTGTTTACCAGCTGAATTCGTTTTATGCCGAACTCTCCAAGATCGTGATCTCATACATGATCTCCTAGTTCTTCTTTACCCTAGTCACAATCTTGAGGAATGCATTAACCACCTTGGGATCAAACTTGATGCCAGAATCTCTCTTGATCAGCTTAACAGCATCATCATGATCTAGGGCTCCGCGATAAGGTCGTTCTGAGGTTAAGGCATCATAGCAATCTGTCACGATAAAAATTCGGCCGTACAAGCTTATGTCATCTCCAGCAATGCCTTTTGGATATCCCGTACCATCGTAATTCTCATGATGCTCCAATACGACAAGCATAATCTCCTTGAAAGCAGCTAGGGGTTCAAGGATTCGCGCTCCCAGGGCTGGATGTTTTTCTATGATCTTCCTTTCTTCAGGAGTCAGTTTCCCCTTTTTATTGAGAATCTCATTTGGAATTCCAAGCTTACCGATATCATGGAGAAGTCCTCCACGATGCAGTATATCCATTTCCTTCTCAGAAAGGTTCATCATCCGGCCGATTTCTAAAGCAAGCTTTGTAGCTCGTTCGGAGTGCCCGGCTGTCCAAGGTGACTTGGCGTCGATAGCACGGGCCAACGTGACAAGAGTTCCCCGGCTAAACCCTTTTACTTCCTCGACTAGATGAGCCTTTGATAAGGCTACTCCCACTTGATCTGATAATTGGCGGATTTGATTCAGATCTTCCTTGGAGAGGATTTCTTGTTCATCATTGCCGATAGTTATGATTCCCGCTAAATTCTGGTTGAGGAAGATGGGAAAAACATGGAATGATCGGAGCCCTTGGCACACAAGTGGCGTCAAATAATTCGGAGGATTATCATCTATTTCAACGATAAAATTATCTGGATTATCGTTTATCTTCTTTATCTCATCAGGAGTAATTTGAATCTCCTCGACTATCCTTTTCTGGGAGGGATTGCCCACCCCGATATATGTTTGGCCCGAATCGAAGCTGCTTGAGTCTATTAGAGTAAAGCCAATCCCTTTGCTGGGGAATACTGCTGAAATTTGGCTGAGCACTGTGTTAATGATCTTGTCCGTATCCATCGTCGAAAGGATGGCTTGGTGTATTTCAGCGATCGTTGTCAGGGTTTTGAACTGCCTTCCCAATTGTTGGGCCATTGCGTTGAACGTCTGGGCAAGCTCCTCAAACTCATCATGACTATCAACTAAAACCCTAGTCTCAAAGTCTTTTTTAGCGATGCACTGAGCTCCTTTCTTAAGCTTCTCTAGAGGGACAAGGTTTCTTCGGATTTGGCTGACACTCAGGATGAGGACTACCCACAAGGATAAAAGGACAACAAACGGGAATGTCTTTTCAAAATAGACTATAGGGGCATGGACGTAGGATTTTGCCTCGCTCAGAACAATCTTCCAATTTGGTGAAAAAAACCGGGATTCCATGAAGATATTTCTGCAGTTTGCAAGATATTTCTTATTGTTATATTCCCATTCGAATTGGCTAGAGGAAGAACTATCCATTTCCCTCATCACCGGTTCAAGGAAAGAAACGGGAAGCTCAAGAGAGGAGAAGAGAATGTTATTGGAATGATCCAGAACACAGAATTCGGTCATCGGTGGCAATGGTTTTTCATATCCCATATACCACAGAAACAGAGGTTCAATTTCGGCGAGTAATATGTGTTGATCAGGAAGCTCAGGCCTGAGTGCTCTGCTTATGAAGATGCGGGCTAGACCTTTAGGGTTCAATCGAGTGGAGATAACCGTTTCCCCCGAATGAAGATGCTGTTTATCTTCAGGAGTCATTTCTGGCAGATCTTGAATATCACCGAATATCGCTAGAGGCTTCCCTTTTGGAGTCAAAAGGAAGAAACCATTGAACCTTTCCTTCAGGTAGGTTGTGAAGTCAGAAGAAGGATTAAAAAGAAAGGTGTCTGGTGTCTCGTTTATGCTGGATGAGACTCTTTCCATCTCAGATTCAAGGACCAGAAGGCGTTCGAAAATGGCCATGGCCATGGTTTTGTTTGTCTGGTGAAGTCGTATTTGGCTTTGCTGGTTGAGGTGTCTAGTGACTTGAGTGAAACTGAGGACAGCCAGGATCACTATAGGAAGGAGGGCACACAGGACGAAAAGGAGGGCAATGCGTCGGGCCACCTTGCTGCGGAGAAACGTTCTGTCCCACTTCATGACATTCGACCTGGGCTAATATTTAGAGCCTAACCCGATAAATTCTCCGTTATTGGCCCGGACGATATCATCCCAGCTATCCTTGGCGGTAAGCGGTGGCTTGCTCTTCTCATCTTTGCCCGAGCTGTAAAGGTCAAAATCTGAGTTCAGAGGCACAAGGAATCGATCTTTCCGCCACTTCCCTTCGACTTCGTTTTTTTTCTTGCCGAAGATGACAACATACTGGTATGGATTTTTCCAGGGATCTTGAAGATCGCTTATTCCTATATCGATGAGTGTTTTAGGATAATTGCCATTATCAAGGAAATAATCTTCGATCTTTCGACTAATTGAAGCGATGTCTGAGGCGGCCTTGCTGTTTTTCCCCTTGAGAATGAGGCTATTGATATTAGGGACCAGAAGAGTGAGAAGAATACCCAATATGGCGACGATGAAAAGTACTTCGATCAAGGTAAAGGCCTTAGGACACTTCCTTTTCCTCTGACTTAAGAACGAAAGAGTGAAGAGGTGCCAGGAAATCCCGCTAACTTGAAGGGCATAATCTATTTCAGTCTGTTTTTTTTTCATCTTAATCATTTGCCATAGAGACGAGAAGGATTTCTTTTCTAGTTTTTTTAAATATTTTTATTCGCTTTCCATTTTAACGTAACGAATTGACCCTCCAGCAAAAACACTGATTACCCTTAAGTCAGGCTGACCGTACCTTTTTAGTTTTTCACTCTGGAGGGAGATACTATTCTGTTGGCTGTCAAAGTTTATGATAAAACCCAAGGGAGAAAAGACGACCGTCTGATCCGGGAATGAAACATCGACAACGAATTTCGAGGAAATATTATTCCTCGTGAATCCCGGTGGAACACTCCATTGCCCTGGATTGACCTCTCTTTCTACATAGAAAAACCATTCTTCGTGTTTGTATTCGAACTCTATTCTATGGTTGAGTTTGGTTTTCACAGCTTGAAATTTAGCCCTTTGCATAGTAGTTAAGATCTCTCTGGCCTCATTTTCGATTCCTCTCACCTCGATTGTCCTTTGAATATCGGGATAGGATATGAGTATCATCATCCCTAAGATACTGACCACTATCAAAATCTCGATAAAAGTAAAGCCTCTCGCTTTTGATGTTCTTAATTTTTTGTTCGATTCTTTGGCCACTTGGCCCTTCCTCAAAAAAATATCAAAAGGGAAGTATTTACTTCCCTTTCAGCCAGACCTCTTCTTCTGGCAGTTGTATATTTAAAATAATCTTCTCACCAGAGGTAGACAATCGCTACTTTGGGTGAATTCCTTAGCTATTTTTTCTCCTGATTTATCATCACATTGATGAGTTCATCCCACCTCAAAAGGTGATTTTTTCTAAAAATAATCTTCCTCCCTATACAGGGGTATCCGCCTGATGGAAGAAAACTTAATGTATAAAGAGGGCGTCAAAAATTTTCATCCTCTCAGGTTCAGGGATGAATGTAGCCTACGTAAAACGACAGAGCTAGTCAGATAGAGTGACTATAAGGGGAGCATGGTCTGAAGGGGTGGGTTTTCTGCGCTTTCTGGGCCAGAGGTCGACTTCTATGTTTTGTGCTCTCTTCATCAGAGATTCGGTACACAGCACATAGTCGATTCTCATGCCTTGATCTCTCCAGATAGCACCGCCGATGTAATCCCACCAGGTAAACTGCTTCTTTTCTGGATAAAGGGAACGGAACGAATCGATAAAGCCCCACGCCAGAAGCTCCTGGAAGGACTTCCTTTCTTCCGGCATAGTGCCAATGGAATCCTTCAGGATTTCAGGTGACCAGACATCCTGATCGTCTCGGGCCACGTTGAAATCACCGACCATGATCAGGGCTTTGTCAGCCGAAAAATGAGTATCGAGGAATGAGACAAGTTTCTGGTACCAGTCTCTCTTGTAGTCAAATTTCTCTGTTCCCTGCACATCGCCGTGAGGCGCATAGATATTGATCAGATTGATAGCCTTTATTTTGGCCGCAATGATTCTTTTTTGGGGATCCCAATATTGGTCGGTTTCCTTCTCAAGGATTCTCTTCATGGGGAGCTTGGAGCAGATAGCCACTCCGTTGTAGGCTTTTTGACCGTTGACGATGGAGGAATACCCCAGGCGTTCAAAGTCTTGATAAGGGAAGTGTTCTTGCTCCGATTTTAATTCTTGAAAGCAGAGCACGTCTATATCCTTATTCCTCTGCTCAACCCACTGGATGATAAGGTCTTTTCGGGCATTTATGGAATTGACGTTGAAGGTACAGATTTTCATTATCCATCTCCTCCCCGGATTTTGAGATGATATTATACACAGAAAGATTTTCTTTGTCCTCTTCATCCGGTTTGAGGAACCTTTTCAGGTTTAATTGCGTATATTTTTAATGAAACGATAAGTCTATAAAAAGGAGGTTACATTGAGATTCAAGGTCATTTTTTTGGTACTGTTCTTCTTAAGCGCTTCTCTTGTTTTGGCTTATGAAGAAGTCAAGAACTTGAGTCTGTCAGCGCAGGGAATCGACACACTGGAGATTGATTGTGGCGCAGGATTTCTGAAAGTCTATGGCAGGGAAGATCTCCAAAACATAGAAGTGGAGGCAGAGATAATCCTGGAAGGATTGAGTGATCAAAAGGCACAAAGATTCATTCGGGAAAAAGTCAATCTTTCTCTTGAGAGGAGAGGGAGCCGGGCTGAGCTGGTCAGTGAGATGAAACGCTATTCTTCCTTTTTCTCCTTCAGAAACAAGGTGATCAACCTTACCGTGAATTTGCCCAAAAACATGGATTTAAATATTGATGACGGCTCTGGCGAGATGATGGTGGAAGACATCGTTGGGAAGGTTTACATAGAAGATGGATCAGGCACTATGGATATCAAGAACATCACTGGAGATTTGACTATAGACGACGGGTCGGGAGACATTAAAGTTTTCGATGTCAAAGGAGATGTGGATATAGATGACGGCTCGGGAACAGTCAATGTCGAGGATGTTTCGGGGAATCTTTCCATAGATGATAGCTCAGGGACAATTTGTGTCCGAAATATTGGGGAGAATGTTATTCTCGAGGATGGTTCAGGCTCGATAAACATTGATGGAGTAGAAGGGAATGTTGTTATAGAGGATGACGGAAGCGGAAGCGTCAATATAAAAAATGTGAAGGGGACAGTCAGAAAATAAAGGGGAGGGGAGAGTTAGGTCTAATCCAGGCTCATTTTTTCCAACAGGAGCGTAAACCTTGAATCAGAACGAAGGCTGTCCAGACTTGGATCCGTATTGATGGTCACCACTGAGCTCGATCGTTCCTCAACTGCCTTTTCCAGAGATGCGAATGCCCTGTTCTTTTCCCCAAGGGCAGCATAAATCACACCTATTTCATAACGAGGGACATACTTCTCTTCGGAGAGCGCCAGCAATTCTTCTAGTATTTCTCGCGATTTATTTTCATCACCTGCAGAAGCATAGGCAAGTGCAAGGTCCGCTAAGTACTGGATGCTTCTTCCTGAAAAGTTGACCGCTTTTTGAATTTCTGTGATAGCTTCTTCAAATAATGACTTCTGGATGTAAATCAATCCGAGAACTTCATGGGCCCAGGGGAACTCAGCATCTATTTCAAGGACTTTCCGGCAATGTTCCATGGCTTGGTCATACTGGCGTGCCTGGTAGAAAAGAAAGCCAATACTTGTCATAATAGGGAGAGAAAAAGGGTCTAAGTCTAATGCTTGGTTCATTTCTTTCAGGGCTTCATCGAAACGACTCATGTCTCTTAACAAAGCGCCATACCATTGATGAGTGGTGGCATAGCCAGGATTGAGTCCGATAGCCCAGTTGAAGTCTGCTTCAGCTTCAAACCAGTCGAGATCAAGACGGTATTTCACCCATGCCAATGAGGTGTAAGCTTCGGCAAGTTGTTCGTCTTTTTCCAGGGCCTTCAGGGCGGCTGCCTTCGCCTTCTGGTAAGCTTCCCGGGGAAGAAGTAAATCGTAGCTGCCAAGCATATTGTATGCATCGGCCAGGCCGACATAAGCCATCGCGTAGTCAGGCTCCAGTTCTATGGCCTTCTGGAAATGGTCTATAGCCTTGTACAGGCCTTCTTCTGTCCTTGTGTTCCAAGAGTGGCGACCTTTAAGATAGAGCTGGTAGGCTTCCGGGTTTGAAGGACGGGAACGGTCTATGAGTGCTTTTTCTTCTGGAGTCAAAGCCACTTTAATCTCCTTGGCGATGGATCTCGATACATCGCTTTGCAGAGCCAGGATATTGCTGAGATCCCGTTCATAACTTTTTGACCAGAGATTACGGTCTGTTCGGGCTTCTATCAACTGCACCGTGATCCGCACCCGCTCTCCGGATATCATGATCGATCCATCCACCACGGCATCCACGTCGAGCTCCCGGGCGATCTCCGGCAGCGGCTTTTGTACGTCTTTATACTGCATCACTGACCGGCTGGAGATAACGCGCGCTAGGGCCCGCATCTGAGTGAGGTTGGAGATCAGAGCTTCGGTCATCCCGTCTGCGATATATTCCTGTTCAGGGAGACCGGAAAGATTTTTTAAGGGCAGAACAGCGATCGAGTTTATGCCCAATCCTTGCCGGCCCGTAAAAATGTAGATCCCTAATGCAACGAGTAAAACAACAATAAGGATGACACTGCCAAGGAGGAGGAACTTGTTACGGACGATTCTACCCCACTTTCTTGTCTTGAGCTTCCACTCTGGAACGAACCGATCGGTAGTGGGGATGCCTTTTTCTAGTTTGCTCAATGCCGAAGAAAGCTCGTCTGCACTCTGATACCTCTTCCCTCTATCCTTTTCCAGACATTTCAGGATCACCCGGCTGAGCTCATCGGGAATCTGGTCGTTGATTTGTTGTGGATCCGGGGGTTTTTCACTCTTGTGTTTCAGGGCAATGCTGAAAGGTGTGTCTCCTTCGAAGGGCAGTCTCCCGGTGACCATCTTATAGAGGATGACTCCCAGTGAGTAGATATCTGAACGGGGATCGACTTCCTTGCCCTCTACTTGCTCCGGTGACATGTATTCGGGCGTTCCCACGATCAACTCTTTATCCGTTATTCCCTTTGCTTTAATCACACGAGCAATCCCAAAGTCCATGATGCGTGCATTTCCCTCATTATCGATCATGATGTTCTGTGACTTAAGATCACGGTGTATCACTCCCAGGCGATGCGCCTCTGCCAGCCCTTCGCAGACCTGTTTGGCTACGATGATGGCTTTTCCTGTGGTGAAGCGGCCTATTCTTTTGATCAGGCTTCTCAGGTTTTCCCCGGGGACATATTCCATGACTATGAATTGGGTTCCCTCCTCTGCATTGAGATCATACATCCGGCAGACATTCCTGTGAGTGATTTTGCGGGCTAATTTCAGCTCATTTCGAAAGCGCTCGATCATCTTCTCATCGGCTGCCACTTCAGGATTGAGTATTTTAAGAGCCACTTCTTCCTCTACATTCTTATCGATGGCTCTGTAGACCTTGCCCATTCCTCCTCTTCCCACCTCTTCGATGACATCATACCTTCGGGCAAAAGTGGTTCCTCTGGAGAGCTCTTTAAGGGGTGTTTGGAGGGTTTTAGTGGAAGACGCAGAAAGGTCTTCGCCGGGGTGGAGCGATGTTCCGCATCCAGCGCAGAAGCGATATGTTTCTGGATTTTCGGAATGACATTCAGGACATTTCATCAGCTCTCAGTCCATTCGCTCCTTAAAAATAGAATAATAGTTGTAGACAGATTAGTCAATGTGGGAGCGGGCGCTGTACATTTTGATTGCTTTGGAGGAAGTTTTCAGCCATTTCCA
>Ga0315551_10001663_pt1 | contig 16783 bp, 14 predicted proteins | sample SalMarSW160290MG_FD_203678 | JGI IMG/M metagenome (GOLD analysis project Ga0315551, IMG submission 203678) | Salt marsh sediment microbial communities from the Plum Island Ecosystem LTER, Massachusetts, United States - Salt Marsh Sediment SW1602-90 ...
CTCGTGTCCGCGGCTATCGCCTCCAAACGGCTCTCATCCAACATGAGGCGGTCGAGCAGGGCGGCGCCCATGCCGCTCGCTCTGGCGGCGTCGTAGTCCTTCTTATTGGCGGCCAGTATCCTGTCTTTCCCGGCGAGCAGGCCGCCGGCGATGTTCAACAGGGCCTTATTCTTGGTATCCGTGGGTACGAAGGCCAGGCGGTGGGCGGCGGCTTTAGCGGCCTTTCCACTGGCTTCAAGTTGTTCTACGGCTGATGTCATATTGGTGACCCTATCCCCTGTGTCCCCTTCCCCTTAGGATTGAGGGGAAGGGGAAATTTAGAAAGAGGGGCTGCGCCCCTCTTAGACGCCCCTCAACTAATAGTCGAACTTACCGGAGCCGCTGAAATGGTAAACGTAACGCGGCGGGAGGCTGGTTACCGCCCGGTTCACTCTCTTTTTAAGCGAGCATCTGGACCGGCGGCCGTCTTCTAGTTCCAGCAAAAACCCGCTGCCGTCTTTGAAACGCACGTAATCTACGAGTGTTAGTTCGCCCCACCACCGCTGCTCCGATTCGTGTTGAAACTGATAATTTACTTCGGCTAAAAAATTATCTTCCCTGGATTGGTACAGTCTGCCTGTGGCCACTTGGCTCCTCCCTTTCCAAAAGCGCTAGATTGTTCCGGTGCACCACCTCCGGGCCGTAATCGAAGCTAAGTAAATCCGCTATTTTACTGGAATGAGACCCTTTGATGATGCCAATATCGCCAGAGCTGTAGTTGGTGATACCACAGCCGAGATTATTACCTTCCGTATCGTAAACAGCGACGATATCGCCGCGTTTGAACCTGCCCTCCGCCCTCTGAATGCCGGCGGAAAGCAGACTGCGGTTCTGTTTTTTAAGCGCCGTGGCGGCGCCGGTATCGATTATTAGTTTGCCCCTGGTGCAGAGTCCGGAGAGCATCCAGCGCTCGCGACTCTCCAGGTTGGTCGAAGTGGGGAGGAAGCGAGTCCCGACGGACTCTCCGGCGGCCAGACGCAGGATAACGTCCGGCTCGCGGCCGTCGGCAATAACCGCGTTCGCCCCGGAGGACGTGGCCAGCGCGGCGGCCTCTATCTTGGTTATCATGCCGCCGGTGCCCAGGTTGCTCCGGGTGATGGCCCCCAATTTTTTAATGCCGGCATCTATTCTGGTCACCACCGGTACGAGTGTTGCGGCGGGGTCTCTGGATGGGTCGGCGGTATAAAGCCCGCCGATATCGGTCAGTATCATAAGCAGGTCGGCATCAACCAGGTTGGCCACCATCGCCGAAAGATTATCGTTATCGCCGAACCTGGCCTCCTTAATTTCGTCGATGGATACAACATCATTTTCGTTGACGATGCAGATAACGCGTAACTCCAGCAGCGCCAGCAGGGTATTGCGGGCGTTAAGGTACCCGGCGCGGTCGGAAAGGTCGGCCCTGGTCAGCAGAGCCTGCGCCACGGTTATATCGTGCTCCTCGAAGAGGCGCTCGTAAATATTCATCAGTCGACTCTGCCCCACCGAGGCCAGCACCTGCTTGAAGGGAATGCCCCGTATGTTTTTAGCCAGTCCCAGCTTGTACCGGCCCGATGCTATGGAACCGGAAGAGACGAGAATCAGTTCCACGCCCTCGCCGTGAAGCTGCGCTATCTGGGCTACCAGGCGGGACATGATTTCCCGGTCCAGGTGGTTGCCCCCGCCGGTGAGCAGGCGGGTACCCATCTTCACAACGATGCGCCGGTACGGCAGTCCCGACGATTCAGTTTTATTATTGTTCTTGCTCATGTCTTTTTATACTAACAGTTTTTACCATTATAGCAAGCTGCGAGCGGTTGAACAAGACGCGGGTTGTGGTGTATTCTGATTAGGCTGCGCGTATGAGAAAATTATCACAACCCGGGATAGAGAATATCCTGCCTGCTATCTCTTTTGTGACCTTTATCGGCTTCCTGGATACACACCTGCTGATTCCGGTAATGGCCCTCTACGCGTACGAGCTGGGGGCGGGCGTCGGCATGGTGGGGCTTATCATCGGTCTTTATTCCATATTAAACACGCCGGCCAATATTTTTTTCGGCAGGCTGGTGGACAGGGTCGGGTACAAGCTGCCGCTGGTGGCCGGTCTCATCGGCGATACTATCAGCATGTTTCTATACACGCTGTGCCGACTGCCGTTTCACCTGGCGCTGGTGCGGGTGCTCCACGGGATAACCGGCGGCATGGTCGGCCCTGCGACGATGTCGGCTATAGCGCAGCACGGCGGAGAGGAGAGGCGGGGCAGGGCTATGGCGGTCTACGGTATGTCCCTGGCGGCGGCGACTCTGGTGGGATACGGCTTGAGCGGGTTCATCGCCTCACGATTCGGCTATAAAGTGGTCTTCTGGCTGGGCGGTGCGCTGTTGATTACAGGCGCGGCGCTGGCAATGTGGCTGCCGGGAGGCAGAAACCGGGATAGTGTTCAACTGAAAACGGCGCCCGGCGAAGGCTGGCGGAAAGTTAGGGAATTATTGAGCAGAAAGGGGCTTATCACCCCTTTTCTTACGATATTCGCGCAGTATTTTTCTTTCGGCGGCGTGGTCACGCTTTTACCCATCTATCTAAAGGGCATGGGCATGGAGGCCTTCCATGTCGGCATATCGCTGGCGGTTTTTGCGGTTTTATTTATCATCCTGCAGATGCCGGCGGGCGTTTTCTCCGACCGCGTAGGGAGGGGAGGACTGGTTATTGCCGGACTGGCTCTGGGTGTTATCGCCCTGGCACTGCTGCCGTGGGTGACGGTTTTCCCCTTATTGCTGGTCGTCATGGCGCTGTACGGCGCGGCTTACGGGATGATTTTCCCGGCGGCTTCGGCCATGGTAGCCGACCATACGAATGCGGCGGAGCGCGGCCTGGGCACCGGGATTTTCCACGCCATGCTTACGGCCGGGGTAGCGGTGGGCGCGCCGGTTATCGGCTGGGCAGGCGGAGTGCTGGGAGTCGAACGGGGCCTGATATTGAGCGCCGGTGTTATGGTATTAGCTTTAATAACAATGTTGACTGTCAGGAAGCACATCTAGTCCTGATAGCTGTTCTGTGCTAAAATTCAAAAAAGGGCTGGTCGAAGACGACGAGCCCTAGAGGTATTTGAGGTAATATATTGCCGGAAATAAGTCGGTTATTAAAACTTATTGAGTCTTTGCCTGCCTATGGCGGGCTACTTGAGGAACTGAAAGAGAGAAGCGATATCACGCTGGTGGCGCTGGATGCCGCCAAGCCTTATCTGGTGGGAGCCCTGTACCAAGACTTGGACCTGCCGATGGTAGTAGTCACCGCCCAGCCGGAGAACGCCAGGAAACTCCACGAACAGCTTTCAAGCTGGTGCCGCTCCGGGCAGGTCAGGCTCTTCCCGGAGCCGGATGTCCTACCATACGAACGCCTTGCCCCGGACACGACCACCGAGATGGAGAGGTTACAGGTACTCTCGGGGCTGGACGGCGGCGTAAATAATGAATCGGATATATATCCGCCTCTGGTAGTCGCTTCGGCGGCGGCGCTGATGTCCAGGACAACACCGCACGGCGTGTTTCATTCCACCTGCTTTAATTTAACACTGGGAATGGATATACCTCCTTTCGACCTTCTGAAAAGATTGCAGATATTGGGATACCAGACGGAAAACGTGGTCGAGTTGCCGGGCATGGTGAGTCACCGCGGCGGTATCATAGATATTTTCCCTCCCACCAGCGAGGTGCCGGTCCGACTCGAGTTTTTCGGGGATACTATCGATAGTATCAGGAGCTTCGACCCTGCCGCGCAGCGCTCGATAGAGGTGGTGTCTTCGGTAGCCATCGGGCCGGCGGCGGAGCTGCTGACCCCCCGGCAGATGGATAAGCGGTCTCTGGAGGCTATCTTACAGGGTCTCGACCTTTCCGGCTGCGCTGCCGAGGTCAAGCAGCAGTTCCGGCGGGATACGGACATGATACTCGGCGGGCAGCTGACGCGGGATGCGCAGTTCTATGCGCCGCTGTTCAACAGCGGCAGTCTCCTGGACTATCTGCCCGCTAACACTCTGCTCATACTGGATGAACCTTCGCAGATAGAGCAGGCGGCCGCCGACCTTGATGCCGAGGCCGGGCAGCTACGCTCGGAGAAACTGGAGAGGGGAGAACTCCCGCGTAATTTCCCCCGGCCTTACTTTACCTGGGAAGAACTTGCGCCGGTGATTGAGAGTCGGCAGAAGCTGAACCTGGCCGCCTGGGGCGTCGAGGAGAGGCTGGACTTCATCTCCGCTCCCGGCTACGCCGGCAAGCTGCCGGTGTTCCTTAAAAAGGTCGCGGAGCTTTTAAGTCAGCAAAAACATATCATCATCGTTAGTCACCAGGCGAGCCGGCTTTCGGAGCTGCTCGCCGGGGAGGATATCGTCGCCGCGCCTGTCGAGGAGGTCGCCGAAGCGCCCGGGCCCGGCGCGCTGGCGCTGGTGCAGGGGTCTTTGCCGGAGGGCTGGGTCATGGGCGGCGAAATGTATCTATTTACCGACGCCGAGATTTTCGGCTTCGTCAAGCAGCGCCGACTCGTCAAGAAACGCCCCGCCCCCCGCCATAAGCTCATGGTTGACATAATCCCCGACGACTACGTGGTACACGTCGAGCACGGCATCGGTAAATTCACCGGCGTTACGACCCTTAAGACCGCCGGAGCAGAGAAGGAATATCTCGTTCTAAAGTACGCGGCGGGCGATATTTTATATGTCCCCACCGACCAGATAGACAGGGTGAGTCGCTACATCGGGGCGGGGGACAGGCCGCCAAAGTTAAGCCGACTCGGCACGCAGGAGTGGACGAGGACGAAGCAGCGGGCCAGGGAAGCGGCGGAATTATTAGCTCAAGAATTGCTGGCATTGTACGCCTCGCGGGAGGTCGTGCCGGGTTTTGCCTTCTCCCGCGATTCGCTCTGGCAGCGCGAACTGGAGTCGGCTTTCCCTTACGTGGAGACGCCCGACCAGCTCGAGGCTTTGCAGGAGGTGAAGGGGGACATGGAAAAGGCCCGCCCCATGGACCGGCTGGTCTGCGGGGACGTGGGCTACGGCAAGACCGAGGTGGCCATCCGGGCGGCTTTCAAGGCGGTGATGGACGGGCGGCAGGTGGCCGTGCTGGTGCCCACCACCGTGCTGGCGCAGCAGCACTTCGAGACTTTTTCCGAGCGACTCGAAGCCTTTCCGGCGCGGGTCGAGGTGTTGAGCCGGTTCCGCTCCCCGGCGGAGCAGCGGGAAATAGTCGACGGCGTGGCGAACGGTTCGGTGGACATCTGCATCGGCACGCACCGTCTTATCCAGAAGGACGTCGCTTTTAAAAATCTCGGACTGCTCATCATCGACGAGGAGCAGCGGTTCGGCGTCAACCACAAGGAGCACCTGAAGAAGATGCGGCAGGAGGTGGACGTGCTGACCTTGAGCGCCACCCCCATCCCCCGCACCCTGCACATGTCGCTGGTGGGGGTGAGGGACATGAGCACCATGGAGACGCCGCCGGAGGAGCGCCTCCCCGTGAAGACATACGTCGCCGAGTACAACGACCACCTGGTTAGGGAGGCGATACTGCGGGAAATCGAGCGCAACGGCCAGGTATTTTTCGTGCATAACCGGGTACAGAGCATCGCCATGATTGCCGCCCGCTTGCAGGAGCTGGTGCCGGAGGCGGAGGTCGCCATCGCTCACGGGCAGATGCCGGAAGAGCAGCTTGAAAAAGTGATGAACGATTTTACCCGCGGCAGGGTGGATATTTTAGTCTGCACCACGATTATAGAATCGGGACTCGACCTGCCCAACGCCAACACGCTGATTATCAACCGGGCGGACAAGTTCGGGCTGACGCAGCTTTACCAGCTGCGGGGCAGGGTGGGACGCGGCGCCAACCTCGCCTACGCCTACTTTTTATACGACCACGGCCGGCGTTTAACTCCGGTGGCCCACCAGCGCCTGCGGACGATTTACGAGGCGACCGAGCTCGGCGCGGGATTCGGCATCGCCATGAAGGACCTGGAAATCAGGGGCGCTGGAACCCTGCTGGGTCCCAGGCAGAGCGGTCACATCACCGCCATCGGCTTCAGCCTGTACACACGACTGCTGGCGGAGGCGGTCGAGGAGCAGAAGGCGCTGCGGGAAGGCAGGCCCAAGCCGCCGCCCAGGCTCCCCGCCCCCACGGTCGATTTACCCCTGGACGCCTTTATCCCCGAGGACTATGTATCGGACGTCGAGACCCGACTTGAGCTTTATAAGACTCTGGGGAACGTGGAAACGGCGGAGCATTTAGACGATATCTTAAAGGAGTACACCGACCGATTCGGCACGCCGCCGCCGGAGGTGGACAACCTGTTCTACGCCGTGAGAATCAAGGGACTGGCCGCGCAGGCGGGCATAGAGTCCATCTCCACCGAGGAAGGCCAGATAATCCTGCGCCGCTTCCAGGGCCTCCCCTTCAACACGCAGAAGTTCCTGCAGACATTAGCCGACGGCGTAACCGTGGGCAGGACGCAGATAAGGATTAATTATAGAATACATAAGAGGGAGTGGAGGGGGGTATTGGAGGGGGTGATTAAAGGGCTGTTGACATAAGGTGGTAGAATAGCTTAGGTATTAATTATGTATTCTATTGATGTCTCTGGTGTTTTACAGACGCATTTCCAAATTGAGGATATATTAATTTATGCAGGAACAATCCTTATCGGTTTTGAGTTATTGAGAAAAATCAATCGTTTTGAGCTTATGCTTACATTGATTGTGGTTTGGCCACTCAGTCCATTAATCAATGCATTTCCAACTACTCAAGCACAAAGGGCGCGGTTTAAGTGGCGGTTGATTTTCAAAAAATTCTCTTTAGTGAAATTATTTTATACAATATTACTGTTACCGCTTTTATTACCGCTAAGTTTAGTATCTTTATTAGCCTATATTTTCACTGAATTGGTCAATTCTATCGAGAAATTGCTAAACATTGTATGGAAAAGACTTATTACAAGATTTGAAAAAGCTTCTAGGAAATTTGCAGGGATATTAATTCAGAGGACTAAAAGATATCATGGCCTTTCGGCAAGAGCGGTCGTTGCAAAAATGAAAGAACAAACAATACCTTTTCTACCCATTATTGGAATTATTCTAATACTAATTTCTTTGTTTATCCGGATTTTTTAATTTGTTATATTATTTTTCCCCATTCCTCCTTTAACAAAGGAGGGGGACGCAGGGGTTGAGGTATAAAAAATATTACCAACTCCAACCCCCCTCGTTGATTATCTTCTTTCCCACCCAGTCCCGCCTTCGCACCATCTCCTGCTTATCCCTTGGTTACTTAACCCCTCCGCCACTGGGGGCAAAAGGAGGCGGCGTCCTTTCTCATCGTCCACGGCACTCGCCTCTTTAAACAAAAGCCACAATCAGCACTATTCCCTTTGTAAAAATCCCCCTTCCTTTACCAAAGGAAGGGGGCCAGGGGGATGGATTGATATTCCCAAAGAAAGGGGACCAGGGGGATGGATTCAACACCCCGCGACAAAACCCCCGACTTTACCATAATAAAACACCAAAAACAATTCGCACTATAAAAAATCAACCCTCCAATGTCACAATTTTACACTCGACTAAAACCACCACCGGCCGCCGGAACAACCACGATTAACATAACTCTAAAAACAATTCACAGCTAAACCATCCCCCTCCACGATGGAATTGATTCCCTTTAAAATTGTTTCGGGTCTTGTCCCCTGTAGTTATTCCAAGCTATAATAATCGTATGTCGGTACTATCTCAAATACTATCGTTTATAAAGAGGCTGAATATCCACAGCGCGCTGGCTCTCGCCGGGATGGCGGGGCCTATCGTGCTGACCGTCACCGACCTTACGGCGGCCTTCACCAACCCCAACTACAGCTATATCCAGGGCTCCATCAGCAGCCTGGCCTTAACGCGACTCGGCTGGCTGCAAACGATTGGTTTCCTGGCCATCGGCCTCCTCGTGGAGATATTCGTCGCCGGGCTGCTCTTTAATATCAGGAGATGGCGGGGCTTTCACTTGAGTATCGGCCTCCTCGTCTTCTTCGGCTTCGGCCTGCTCCTCATCGGGGCCTTCCGCACCGACCCCCTCGGCGGGCCGGACACCATAGAAGGAGCGATACACGGGCTCACCGCCACCGGCGTTTTCTGGCTATTCCCCATCGCCATACTGATTATCGCCCCCAGCCTCAAGAACGACCCCGCCTGGCGCAACGTCTTTATCTATACGCTGGTCGCCGCCGTCCTGGGCTTTATCCTGGTGATAATCACCGGCTTTATCCAGGACGACATCAGCTGGTTCGGCCTGCTCGAAAGGGTTCTTGTGGCCAACATGATAATCTGGGTGGAGGTGGCCGCCGTTAAGCTCCTGCGCCTTTCGGCGAATCGCGAAAATCGGTAAGGCAATCGGACTCCTCTCTTGACGCCCCGTCAAGGCTCTTGTATTATCATTACTGTGGATTGAGGCGGAGGAAAGTATAACTTGAGGGAGCGAGCGTAAAAGACCATGATAGTCCAAATGATAAAAGGCGCCAGCCAGCAGGAAGTCGACGACGTAGTACGGAAGGCGGAATCGCTGGAGCTTGGCGTTCAACTGAACCTGGGCACGGATAAAACGGTCGTGGCCCTGCTGGGAAGCAATACCGGCCAGATACCGACCGATGTCTTTGCCGTGCTGCCCGGCGTCGAGAGCGTCACCCGTATCATGAAGCCATACAAGCTCGCCTCCCGCGAGTTCCGCCCCAGGAACACCATCGTCAACTGCGGCGGGGTAAAGATAGGGGGCGAACGCATTATCGTTATCGCCGGCCCCTGCGCCGTGGAAAGTGAAAGCCAGTTAATGCAGGCCGCCGAAGCCGTGAAAAAGGCCGGGGCCAGCATCCTGCGCGGCGGCGCCTTCAAACCGCGCACGTCCCCGTTCAGTTTCCAGGGCATGCAGCAGAAAGGACTGGAACTGCTCGCCAAAGCCAGGGAGCGGTTCGAGGTTCCGGTGGTCACCGAGGTGGTGGACCCGCATGACGTAGAACTGGTATCCTCCTACGCGGATATGCTTCAAATAGGCTCGCGCAACATGCAGAACTATGCCCTGCTGACCAATGCCGGCAAGAGCCGCTGTCCCGTGGTGCTGAAACGCGGTTTCTCCTGCACCATCAGCGAGTGGCTTACCGCCGCCGACTATTTACTGGCCGACGGGAAAAACCAGGTTATCCTCTGCGAGCGCGGCATCAGGACTTTCGAGGACAGCATCCGCTTCTCGCTGGATATATCCGCCATACCGGTTTTAAAGAACGGCAGCCATTTACCGGTAATCGTCGACCCCAGCCACGCCGCCGGTCATTATTCGCTCGTTCCGGCCATCGCCAAGGCTGCCGTAGCCGCCGGCGCCGACGGGCTTCTTATCGAGGTCCACCCCAACCCCAAGGAAGCCCTCGTCGACGGACTACAGTCGCTCTCGCTGGCTAACTTCGAAACGCTGATGGAAGAACTCAAGCCTATCGCCAAGTCCGTCGGCAGGTATATCTGATTTCAAAATATCACGCCCCGTTTTACATGCCTGGCGGGATTGCGCATGCGTAAAGAATTTTTTGTCTTGCAGGTTGACGGTATTTCTATAGTCGGACAGGTCTTCCTGCCCGGTGAAAAAGGCCGGTATCAGCTGGTCTGCCTCTGTCACGGCGCGCCGTCCGGCAGCCCCCCGGAGCCGGGCGACGGCGGTTATCCGGAGCTGGCGGAAAGGATTTGCCGGAAAGGGTTTGCCACGTGCTTTTTCAATTTCAGGGGAGCGGGGGACAGCGGCGGTAATCTGGACTTTCTCGGCTGGACGTGCGACCTTCAGGCCGTCGTAGATTACCTGTGGAACCTGGATAATATCGATAACTCCAGTTTTTATCTGGTCGGTTTCAGCGCCGGTGCGGCGGTATCTATCTACGTAGCCGCCGGGGATGAGCGTATTTCCCGAGTGGCAGCCTGCGCCTGTCCGGCCCACTTCGGGCTTTTCACCGAGTCCGGCTCCCCGCAATCTATCATCGACCGTTACCGGGAAATCGGCGCCATCCGGGATGATGATTTCCCGCCGTCACTAGAGGGGTGGTTCGATAACCTCAAACGGGTTACGCCGCTCAATTTTGTATCACGGATTGCTCCCCGGCCTCTATTGCTGGTCCACGGCAGTCTGGACGAGACAGTGCCCGTCGACCATGCCCGCCGACTGTACGAGAAAGCCGGGAATCCCAAAAAGCTGGTAGTTATCGATGGAGCCGGGCACCGCCTGCGCCGGGACGATAATGTGGTCGGCGCCGTGTTGGGCTGGTTAAAATCGCCGCGGCCTGACTGATAGCCCGTTTGACCGAAAAACTCTAAATAAGCTATAATTAAAGTAGAGATTAAGACAAGACGAACTTAAAGGCGGGCTAATCTTGCACGAGTCCTGCGGAGTTTTTGGTGTTTATTCCCCTGATGAGGATGTAGCCCGTCTTACCTTTTTTGCACTCTATGCCCTACAGCACCGCGGCCAGGAAAGCGCCGGAATTGCGACTGCCGACGGCAAAAAAATCAGGATAATTACCGGCATGGGGCGGGTCTCCTATGTGTTTAATGAAGATACACTGACCAATCTTACCGGTCATATCGCCATCGGGCATAACCGCTATTCAACGGCGGGTTCCAGCAGGGCATCCAACGCTCAACCGATTGTAGTCAGGAACAATAACAGTACCATCGCCGTTGCTCATAACGGCAATATCATCAATGCCACGCACCTCTATGAGGAGCTTATCGGGCAGGGTTATAAATTCAGCGGCACCACCGATACCGAGGTTATCGCCAACTTTATCCTGTCTTCTCCGGGTAAAGACTGGGTTGAGAAAATACAACACGCCATGCGCCGATTGCAGGGCGCTTATTCGCTGGTTATACTGACGCCGAAAGAACTATATACGATTCGCGACCCGTTCGGCGTGCGTCCCCTATGTCTGGGCACCGTCGATAGCGGGTGGGTGGTAGCCTCCGAGACCTGCGCGCTGGACCATATCGGCGCTGATTTTATCAGGGAGGTTACCCCCGGTGAAATCGTCAAAATTAGTGAAAACGGCCTGGAGAGCTATAAAGGAGAATCGCGTAAAAGAGGGGCATGTATTTTCGAGTATATTTACTTCGCCCGTCCTGATAGCGTTATTAACGGAAAACTGCTGTACCCGGCGCGGCAGGCTATGGGGGCGGGGCTGGCCCGGGAGCACCCGGTCGATGCGGATATCGTCATGGGCGTGCCCGATTCGGCCACAGCGGCGGGGACGGGTTTTGCGCGGGAGTCCGGCATTCCCGTCGTCGAGGGGCTGATTAAGAACAGGTACATCGGGCGTACCTTTATCGAGCCCGACCAGCGTATCAGGGACCTCGGCGTAAAAATGAAGTTCAATCCCTTGCCGCAGGTACTGGACGGCGAGCGCCTGGTAGTCGTCGATGACAGTATCGTCCGGGGCACGACGACACCCAGCGTGGTGAAAATATTGCGTAAGGCGGGCGCCAAGGAAATTCACATGCGTATATGTGCCCCGCCGATTAAATACCCCTGTTTCTTCGGCGTGGATATGGCCACGCGGCGGGAGCTTATCGCCGCCCAGAAGAGCATACCGGAAATCTGCGAATTTATCGGCGCCGATTCACTGGGCTACTTGAGTATCGAGGGGCTGATTAAGGCGGTGGGCCTGCCCAGGGATAATTTCTGCCTGGCCTGTTTTACCGGCGATTACCCGATACCGGTACAGCTTGAGATGGATAAGCTGGCGCTGGAGACAATGGCCAACGGCCAGCAGGATGCCGTCTGCGACGGCACCGACGGCAAGTAACGGCCGCAGCGGGATAACCTTTGAAAACTAACGGTCGGTCCGTATTCCCCATGACTTCGTGAAATTCATTAAATATTTCTTGTTCAGGTTATTGACAGCGAGCGCCTTTTAATATATAGTAATTATAGAACAGGTGTTCGTTATGTATAATTGCCGGTTTCGGGAGTCAACATGAGAAAGGCGTCTGACAAGCAAAAACGCATCATCAGGTTTATCGAACGTTTCCTCTCCGATAAGGGCTATCCTCCCTCTATCCGCGATATTCAAGCCGGATGCAATATCAGCTCGACATCCGTGGTGGACTATAATCTGAACATACTGGAGAGCCGGGGGCATATTCGCCGCCATGCCGATGTTTCACGCGGTATCACGCTGCTTAACCGAACCACGGATTCCGGGTCTGTGGTGCCGGTGCCCGTTATCGGGATGATAGCCGCCGGCGAGCCGGTTCCGGTGCCGACCCCCGATACTTGGGACGTTGCGGCGGTATCGGAGACCATGGAAGTGCCGCGCGAGCTTACCCGCGGTCGCGGGGATATCTACGCGTTAAGGGTTAAGGGCATGTCCATGGTGGATGCCCTGATTAATGACGGCGATATCGTCCTGATGCAGCACGTCAGCTCCGTGGAAAACGGTGAAATGGCCGCTGTCTGGCTCAAAGGTGAAAAAGAGGCCACGCTGAAGAAGGTCTACAAGGAATCTGACCGTGTCAGGCTACAGCCGGCCAACGAGCAAATGAAGCCCCTGTATGTCGATTATGATAATATCGAGATTCAGGGCAGGGTTGTCGCCGTCGTCAGGCAGGTAGCCTGAAGCAACGTCGTCACTGCGAGGAGCGCAACGACGAAGCAATCCCAATCATCGTCTTAACCTATCTACGAGGTTGCTTCGCCTTCCGCCTGCGTCGGAATGGTCTCGCAATGACAGTATCAGACTTACTTCTTATATACCGGGGTGCACCAGTGCATGTATTTGGGATGGTCGCCCCTGATAACCCTGACGTATAGTTCCTGCAGCCCGGCGGTGATTGTGCCGATTTCCCCGTCAGCTATCTTGCGGCGGTCAATTTCAGCCACCGGCGTCAGGTGGGCGGCGGTGCCGGTAAGAAAACACTCGTCGGCGGCGTAAAGCTCAAAGCGGTCTATCGGCCGCTGCACCGTCTCGATACCAAGCTCTTTTTCAGCCAGTTCTATTACCGTATTGCGCGTAATGCCCATAAGGATGTTATTATAGGTGGCCGGCGTTACCAGCTTGCCGTCTTTTACCAGGAATATATTTTCGCCGCTTCCCTCGGACACGTGCCCGTCCGGCGCCAGCATGATTGCCTCGTCGAAACCGTTGCCGACGGCCTCCGTCTTGGCCAGGGCGTTATTGATATAGATGCCGGCGGCCTTAATCTGGGGCGGAATAACGTTATCCTCCGGGCGGTGCCATGAGGATACGGCGCACCTCGCCTTGTCCACGTCCAGGTAAGGTCCCCAGGGGATGACGAACACGAAGAAGTCGTCATCCAGGTCGTGCAGGCGCACACCCAGCGCCTGGGAGCTTTTATAGGCCACGGGCCGGATATAGACATCTTCCTCAAAGCCGCACTTCGCCACCAGTTCCACGGTTATCCGGCATAGTTCATCGATGGAATGAGGCATGGTGATATTCAACACCCTGCACCCGCTTGAGAGTCGTTCGTAGTGCTCTTTCAGGCGGAAGATATACGCCTGTTTCTGCTTGCTGTTCCAGTTGCCGCGGATGCCTTCGAAGATGGCGGAACCGTAGTGGAAAGCATTGGTCATTATCCCGATTTTAGCTTCTTCCAGAGGGATGAACTGCTTCTGAAAATAAGCGTATGACGGCATATTACGGTCTCCTTTCCGGTAACCTTCATTATAGCTTCAACGGCGGTAGAAAAACAAGTGGTGTTATCAGGGGACGACTGGGGCGTGGTATAATACCTCATCATATGAATGAAGTTAATGCCGATAAGCCGGGTATTACCGGTAAGTTGAACTGGCTAAGGAAAAGAATCCTTCCGCTGGCCGGCTTGCTGGTTGCTATCGCCATCATGGTGGGTATTGTCTATCTTTACTGCCGGAACCCCTATATTTTCCGTGAGCTGCGGGCCTACGGGTATCTGGGCGCTTTTATCATCAGTGTTATCCTGAATGCCACCATCATACTGCCGGTAAGCAACATGGCCATTATCATGACCCTGGGGGCAACGCTGCCCTCGCCTATTATAGTCGGGCTGGCGGGCGGCGTGGGGGCGGCCATCGGCGAAATGACCGGCTATGTGGCCGGTCGCAGCGGCCGCGGCCTGCTGGAGAAGAACAAGGTATACACCCGGGTAGAGGGCTGGGTAAAGAGGTGGGGATGGATAGCCGTTTTCATCATGTCGGTTTTCCCGTTCGTGTTCGATATCGTCGGCATTATCGCCGGAGCCCTCCGCATGCCGTTCTGGCGCTTTTCACTGGCCTGCTGGGGGGGCAGGACGATTTCTTACGTCTTCATGGCCTATATAGCGTCGCTGGGTGTAAAGGTTATCCCCTGGTTTAACTAGCTTTCCCCCTTTACCTTGAGAACCAGAGCCGCACCGACAATGAAGTACGCCAGGCACACCATCAGCATGAAGGTATAGCCGAGTCCGTGGCTCTGGCCGTTGAAATAGTCTATTGCCGGGCCGATGGCGCGGGCCAGGGCGGCGCCGCCGGCAGTGGCCATGTTGGCGATACCCAGGTACCGCGCTTCTTCCCCTTCCGCCACGAGGTCGGTGGCCAGCGCCCAGTTGGTGCTGTTAAAGGCCCCTATAGCCACGCCGATGATTGCGGCGGCCCACAGTATCGTGCCGTACTCCTGCGATAAAGCGATGACGGCAATCCCCAGCGCGCCCAGTATTCCCGATGCTATGGTGATGGGCTTGCGGCCTATCCTGTCGGACAGGTAGCCGGCCGGCCATACGACAATCAACATACCCACCACGGCGAATATGGAAAAACGGGCCGTCGCCTCGGCGGGGTCGGTAACCCCGATAACGTCCCTGAGGAAATAAAGGGCGAACTGCTGGATGGTGGTAAAAGCCATGTAAACGAGCAGGCGGGAGGCCAGGAACCAGACCAGGTCGCGGTTGGCCAGCACTTCTCTGGCGGTCTGGAGTAATGCCGCCGACAGGGAATCCCGGCGGTTGTTTACGGTTAAGCGGGGTTCTTTGACCATGACGACCGTAACAATCACGGCTCCCAGCAGGACTACGGCCAGTATTCCCAGTACCAGCCACAGCCACTGGCTGCCTTCCCCGGAGTAATAGCGGTCCATGAAGATGCTGGCAAGATATACCAGGATTACCCCGCCGACAATCTCAAGTAAAGCCTTGACCCCCGATGCCACCCCCCGGCTGTCCCGCGGTACGAGGTCGGGAATGAAAGCCTGGAAGGGGCCCTGGGCGATATTGGTGGAAAGCTGGAGAAGACAGTAAACGGCAAACATGGCGGCGAAGCCGCCGGCGAGACCGATACCGGGGATAATCAGCAGGGCGATAATCCCCCCGATTAATATGTAGGGTCGGCGCCTGCCCCACCGGGAACCGGAACGGTCGCTGATGGCGCCGGCTATCGGCTGGATGAGCATGGCCAGGAACAATCCCACGAGGGTCATCAGGCCGAGGTAGGTATTTTTCTGCGCTTCCGGGATAAAGTCCAGCAGCCGCAGCGGCAGGATAATGGTATGCAGGCTCTGCCAGAGGGCGGTCAGGGCAAAGCCGAAGATGGTTATCTTGATGTAGTCCCGGCGTCGGAAATATGTGGCGCTTTCGTTAGGCATGATGGCTGTTCAAAGCATAGCAGAGCGTGGATAAAGAGGCAATAGGAAATAAGAAGTGATGGTTTTTGCTATTCTATTTCGAAGGTTATGTTCTTCAATCCATGATAATAGTTACCTGATTTCGTCGTGAAACATAACACTGAATAGTCCGGGTCTTCCACGCCCAGTGGATAATAGACTTCGGCTCCTTCCATCCACAGCATTTTCCTCGATTCGACATCCTGCAAAATATCTATCGTCCCGACAAGCATTAGTCCTTTGAAATTCTTTTCATCAACGTAATATACGCATGCCCGATTGTCCTTCTTTATCTGCTGTACTCTCCTGGACGAGGTATTGGTGCTGAACCAGATTTTCTTTAGCCCTTTATGCTTTAAGTTCAACATCGCTTTGATATTCGGAAAGCCGTCATCGCCGTTAGTCCCGAGCATGCAAATAGCTGACTTCTCAACCAGCTCCAAACCCTGAGCTATAGCGTCTTGTTTGTTCGTAATCAGGTCGCCTTTATCTTTACTTTCCTCCGCACTTTTGATGGCCTTTTTCAGCGTATCTTCACTCATCTATTCACCACCTCGTACTCTATCAGGTGTAATATAGATATACTACCATATAGGAACGTCGCCGACACCATGCCTGACAGGTCGCTTTATAAAATCGGTATATACGTATATAATCAATACTGGCATGACAGCGCGTTACCCACTCATTAAAGAGATATATATGTCGCCCGATGCTCCGTGGTGTTTTGAGGCCTTCGCCGGGCGGCCTTTCAGTTTTTTCCTGGACAGCGGCATGGACCCGGCCAGGCTGGGGCGCTATTCCTTTATGGGTAGCGACCCCTTTCTGGTATTGAGGAGTCGGGGCGATGAAATTACGCTTATCAGGGATGGGGTCGAGGAGGTCAGGCGGGGCAATCCCTTTGGTGTACTGGGTGAGTTGCTGGAAATATATGCACTGGACGGCAGCCGGGCGGGGATACCGTTTACGGGCGGGGCGGTGGGATATTTCAGCTATGATTTGTGCCATTTCGTCGAGCGCCTGCCGACTACCGCCGTCGATGATTTACAGCTGCCCGAATGCTACCTGGCTTTCTACGATGCCGTCG
>Ga0315551_10001671_pt1 | contig 16747 bp, 15 predicted proteins | sample SalMarSW160290MG_FD_203678 | JGI IMG/M metagenome (GOLD analysis project Ga0315551, IMG submission 203678) | Salt marsh sediment microbial communities from the Plum Island Ecosystem LTER, Massachusetts, United States - Salt Marsh Sediment SW1602-90 ...
ACGGTGTTGGCAGTCTAGTGGGAGCGAATGGGGGCACTGTGAGCAACTCCTATTCCACCGGCAACGTGAATGGCTCTTACGGTGTTGGCAGTCTAGTGGGAGCGAATGTGGGCACTGTGAGCAACTCCTATTCCAGCGGTAGCGTCACTGGTGAGAATGGTGCTGGCGGTCTGGTGGGACTTAATGGAGAGGGGGGCACTGTGAGCAACTCCTATTCCACCAGCAACGTGAATGGCAATATGTATGTTGGCGGTCTGGTGGGAGGGAATGCAGACACTGTGAGCAACTCCTTCTGGGATACCGAAACCAGCGGACAAACTACCTCGGCTGGCGGGACAGGCAAGACCACCGCCGAAATGAAGAGTATAGCCACGTTCGCAGCCTGGGATATAATCGCAGTCACATCTGGCCAGACCAACCCCACCTATATCTGGAATATCGTTGACGGACAGACCTATCCTTTCCTAAGCTGGCAGCCGTAAAAATAGGCAACTCTTTTTCACAACGAGATTGCTTCGACTGGCTTCGCTAGCCTCGCAATGACAAAAAGGAAATAACTCCTTAGACGGCGAAATTGGCAATAATGGCTTGACCCAGGGAGATGCCACCATCATTACAGGGTACTTGCCTGTTGGTAAAAACCTGAAAACCGTCGCTTTCCAGTAAGCTGACTGTCTTTCTCAACAATAAACGATTCTGGAATACGCCGCCACTTAAGGCGACCTGAGTGATGCTCGTTTCAACAGCCATCAGGCGACACATCTCGTTTATCATCCGGGCTACGGTATTGTGGAATTTGCCTGATATTCTTCCCTTGGAGATACCTTGATGTAAGTCTTCTATTACGGCTGAGAGCAGATCCTTCAGGCGCACGATTTTTATTCCCTCGTCTTCTACTATGTGGAATGGATAGCTTTCCCGAACATCAGAGATTGCTTCTTCGCTTACGCGCCTCGCAATTACATAGGAGTGAGCAGCCATTTCCAGTTCCACCGCGGCCTGTCCTTCGTAATCTATCTCTTCCCTTATGCCCAGCAAGGCTGATATGGCATCGAAAAGACGTCCCATGCTTGAGGTAAGCGGTGAATTTATCTTTCTTTCTATCTGGCGCTTGATAACCTCCACCTCAACTTCAGTAACTTGCTCGATAGAAGCTAGTTGAGATTGCTTACCCTTCACGCCGTTCAGGGTCGCAATGACAGCGTTTAGGGCATCTTCTCCTAATAGAGTGAGAATATAGCCGATGGCAGTGCGGCGGGGTCTTTTTACCGCCGCGTCTCCGCCGGGCAAAGGCAAGTATTCCAGATGTCCTGCTCTGCGAAAATTACGATAGTCGGCTACCAGGAATTCCCCTCCCCAGATATTGCCATCGGCACCCATCCCTGTGCCGTCAAAAGCCACGCCGATAACAGGGAAGTCAAGTCCATTATCAGCCATGCAACTGGCGATATGGGCATGGTGGTGCTGCACAGGAATAAGCTTCACGCCAGACTCGCCTAACTCCTGGGCATACTTGGTAGCCAGATAATCGGGGTGGAGGTCATAGGCAACGATTTCAGGCTCTATATGGAAAAGTCTCTTATACAGGGATATAGTGCTGTCAAAATGTTCCAGGGTCTCCATATTTTCCATATCGCCGATATGCTGCGATACGAAGGCATAGTTATCTTTGGTCAGGCAGAATGTATTTTTATCCTCAGCGCCGCAACCAAGCACCTGTCGCGTTTCACATGGCAGGCGGATAGGATAGGGGGCATAGCTACGCGCTCGCCTTATAAGCTGGCTTGTGCCCTTTTCTACCATGGCCACGCTGTCATCGTAGCGGGAGTAGATATCCCTATTATGGATTAGAAAGTAATCGGCGATACCGGAAAGCCTTCGTAGGGCTTCGTCATTGTCTCTGGCAATAGGCTCCTCACTGAGATTTCCGCTGGTCATTACCAAAGGCAGGCACGTGTCCCTGAGCAATATATGGTGAAGCGGTGTATAGGGCAGCACAATACCCAAATATTGTAGGTTTGGGGCTACTTCTCGAGATATGGAAGAATCCTCCTTCCACCTCATGAGGACAATGGGACTTTGAGGTGAGCTAAGTATATCTTCCTCTTCTGGCGAGACATAACAATGTCCTTCGGCTTCATCTATATCGGTTACCATTACGGCAAAAGGCTTAGACGGGCGCTTCTTCCTCTGTCGCAGCGTTTCAACCGCAGCGTCGTTCGTGGCATCACAAGCTAGGAGAAAGCCTCCTAAGCCCTTAATGGCCACAATTTTCCCCTCCTTGAGGAGCTGACTGGCAGCAGCTATAGGATTCGACTCGGTTACTAGATTGCCCCGGTTATCAACTAACTCGACCTGGGGACCGCATTTTGGGCAGGCATTAGGCTGGGCATGGAAGCGGCGGTCCATGGGATTATCATATTCCGCCTGGCATTCGGGGCACATCTGGAAATAGCGCATGGTTGTTTTGGGACGGTCATAGGGCATGTCCTCGATTATAGTGAAGCGCGGGCCACAATTGGTGCAGTTGGTGAAAGGATAGCGATAGCGGCGGTCTTCAGGATTTAACAACTCACTCAGGCAAGGCTGACAGGTAGCAACATCCGGAGAGATAAGCTGGTATTTCCCTGCCTGTGCCTGGCTCTGCCGAATTTCAAAGTTTTTATAACCGAGGGGTGGGTGATACTCAATAGTTACGTTCTCGATGTAAGCCAAGGGCGGTGTTTTTGTCTTGAGCTCCCGCTCGAACTGCTTAATAGCTTCTGCTTCACCTTCTACCTCAATTCTGACATCTTCTGAAGTATTATAGACCCATCCCTTAAGGTTGTATTTAACAGCCAGTCCATAGACGAAAGGCCGGAACCCAACGCCTTGAACAATGCCACGGACGCTAATAGAAGCTAATTTGAGGGACTGCCCTGTTGTTTTTGACATACACTTCTCCGCAAAAATCTTGCGATTTTTGCGGAGACCCCGCTTAATTTAAAATCAAAATTCGCCTGGGGTTAGTTTATAAAACGATTCCTGAGGAATGCAATATTCAGTTAAATCTATACCAACACACCCTCGATTTCGGCCATAATTTCTTCGTTAATGCAGTGTTCCAGGTCGATTGCTGCGCTGGGGCAAGCAGCAACACACACACCACACCGCTTGCACCTGCGGTCATTTATAACTGCTACAGCTCCGTTCTCAGATTTCTCTAATCTGAGGGCGTCATAGCTACACAGGGCAATACAGACCCCACATCCGCTGCATATCTCTCGATTGACCTCAATTTCCGGTATCTCAGTTTGAAGCTCTAGCATCACACACGCTTTGCAACTCTTACAGGGGCCGCAGTATAAACATCTCTCACCCTCTGCCACCGCCTCCTCCAAAGTAAATCCCTTCTCAAAAGGTTTGAAGTTTATCCTTCTTTTCGCCGACAACCATCTAAGCTCAGGTTGAGGTTTGTACTCTTTGGCTCTGGGAATAGCTGCTTTCTCATACTCTTTCTCTCTCCCTTTCTTAAGGTCTTCGCCCTTGAGGTAGCGGTCTATAGACTCGGCAGCTATGATTCCTTCTCTCATTGCCTCGGAGGCAAAGCCGATTCGCCTGACATCGCCTCCGATGAAAATCCCCTTTTTGCGATTGCTCATCAGAGTAAGTGGGTCGACGTCAATCCTTCCTCTTTCATCCAGCAGGTCCTCTTGCTGGAAGAATTTTCTCTCCGCAGCCTGCCCGATGGTAACAAGCAGCACGTCTCCCTCAAGATATATCACGTCACTCTTGTCAAACTTGGGATTGAATCCGATGTATCCCATCTGGTCATAGACCGATGTACACCGAGGGCACTTTATCTTCTTGAATTTGCCATCCTCACCAATTATCTCTTCTACACCCCGGGAACAGATAATTTGGATTCCTTCTTCAGTAGCGCCCTCAATTTCTTCAACATCAGCCGGTATCCCATCTTTAGAAGACTTGTCTTCACACTCCAGGCACACGAGGGTAACTTTGCCGCCAAGTCGTCGGGCGGTTCTCGCTGCATCAAAAGCTACGTTACCGCCTCCAATTACTATCACCCTTTTGCGCTCAAAGAGCCGCGGACGAGCTTTCTTTTGGCTGACGTCAGAGAGGAGGTTCAAACCAAACATGACTCCATCCAGGTCTGCCCCCGCCACGAGTTTCCCTTCAAAGCTAAGAGGTCTCGGAGATGGGGTGCCGGTAGCAATAAATACAGCCTGGTAACCTTCTTTTCTGAGTTCATCCAGCATTTTCTCACCATCTCCCATTTTGAGCCCGAGCTTGACATCTATATGAGCAATCCTGACTAAATTATTCAAGGTAGCATCCATGATATTTTCAGGAAGGCGATATCTCGGAATTAATCTCAGGGCACCCCCCAACTTCGAACTTCTCTCCAAAATGGTGGTTCGGTAACCATTTCTGCTCAATGTATAAGCACACATCAGGCTTGCCGGTCCTCCTCCAATCACCGCCACCTTTTCCCTGGTAGGAGCAGCATATGAAGGTTTTGTCTCCAGGTAGGGCAGATAATGCTCGGCGATAAATCGCGCAAGCAATCTTCTTCTCACTGCCCCGGTTTGGTCTTCATAATTACACTCTTTTTCGCAAAGCCCACAAATGTAACCACAGATTATTGGAAATAGGGGACTTTGGTCATAAATTTCATCACCTATCTTTATTATCTGGCTGGAGGCCTCCTTCTCATCCAGGGGAAGGCATGAAATCATGACATGATTGCGTTGAATATCTATTTTAAGAGGACAGCGAACCTGACAAGGCGGCAAATTTACCTTCCCGCTGGCTTCATCAATTACTTCTTCAATTCGCGAACCAACTTTATCTGTTTCTCTCATCATATTTATCAAACCTCCTTTTGAGTCATATACGTTGACCTCGAGAGTCACCCTTTCTAAAACCAAACCAGTAGAGCGTAGGTATCATATAGAGCAAACAGCACAGTCCATGTTTTTGACGCTTTCGGGCAATTCCTTTCAATTCGAGATTACCAGTTGTGTGCCTAACAACCGCCACATCATACCTTATATCCGAGTTGTTGGCAAGTCAAAGCAGGCTATATTTTAGCCAGACCTTGCACATTTAGCCATTTACCCGTAAAATGCTTGACGTTGCCCCCATCGTCTAGCGGCCTAGGACATCAGCCTTTCAAGCTGAAGATCAGGGGTCCGAATCCCCTTGGGGGCATTTTCGAACTAGTCTATCTTTTAATCAAAGCCATACCAGGTGCTCACATTGTCCAATGGTTCTCTTTCGGAGCGGAGCTGATTTACAGGGTCATCCTGGTCAGGGTAGCCAACAGTTATCCCCAGCACTATAAGCTTGGAATCTGGTATTCCCAACACTTTCCTCAGCACATCCGGGTACACGACAGCCTGTATTTGAGCAATAGTTCCTAGCCCATACTTGGTAGCCAGTAGCATGATGTTCTCAGCCACCAAACCACAATCAAATACAGTCCAAATATTTAACCCATCGCCCTGTAGGTAGAAAGAGCGGTCAATATAGATATAGATGACGCAAGGAGCTTCAAGCAGTCTTAAACCTTGCAAGAGCCACCACCTCCTCTTCTCTTTATCCTCCCTGCTTATTCCCTTTAGCTCGAGAACTTTCCTGCCTAACGTGCGGTAACGAGTATCCTAGGGCTGGGGAAATCCTCGAGGACGAGGGATGTCTGGATTGTCTTCTTCTGCCGCTGCTGCTTTCTCAACAAAGGCTTGTCTTATTTCCTCCAGCTTTTTCCCGGTCACTAAGGCGAATTCCCAGGGCTGAGTATTCCCCCAAGAAGGAGCTCGCAAAGCCAGCTCCATTATCTCCTTCAGAATTTCTTTGGGCACAGGGTCGGATTTAAAAGCTCGAATGCTTTTCCTCTGTTGGATAGCTTCAACAATGTCCATGCCTTGGCTTTCCTCCTTATCTCTCAGGATTTCCTGGGCATTCTGTACTTCTTAAGCTCTTCAATAAGACAGGGAAGGACCTCACACAAGTCGCCAACAACGCCAATGTCAGCCATTTGAAAGATGGGAGCCTGCGGATTCTGATCCACAGCCAGAACCACCTTAGAACCCATAAAGCCGGTAGTGTAATGCATCGCCCCTGAGGCCCCCAAGCTCACGAAGAGTCCCGGGCTAACCGTTTTACCACTTTGTCCTATCATCCGGGCTTCCTCGACCCAGCCTTTATCCATGGCTGGTCTGGTGCCGGCAACAGCTCCTCCCAGGATATCAGCCAGTTCCTGTATCTTGGAAAAGTCACCCAGAGCATTCATACCCCAACCCCCACAAACCACAACATCAGCCGACTCCAGCGATTTACCTTTGGGCGACTCCTCAACCACCTCCACGGTCTCTATCCGACGGAAATCTTCATCTCTTACATCAGGCTTGACCCTGATTATCTTGCCCTTCCTATTTTCATCCTTTACTGCCTTGGAGAACACACCAGGCTTCACGGTGGCCATCTGCGGTCTCTTTTGCGGGCAAATGATGTGCATAACCAAATTGCCACCCCATCCGGGAACTACGTAAATGATATGAGGAGCATCATCAACCTCGCCAACATAAAGGTCGATGCAGTGTGCCGTCAATCCTGTCTTCAACTTAGCTGCAACCTTAGGTGCCAGCTCCTTACCAATTTCAGTGGCACCGATCAAAACTACCTGCGGCTCATGCTCTTCGATAACCCCGGCCAGCAACCGGGCATATGCCTCACTTTGATAATACCGAAGCCGGGCATCTTCAAGAAGGTAAACCTTTTCAGCACCATGGAAGACAAGCTCCCGGGCAATTTTCTCGACCTCATCCCCCAACAAAACCGCAGAAAGGGCCACGCCTATTCTTTGCGATAGTGCCGTCCCTTTGCTCAGTAGCTCCAGTGAGACTTCCTCAAGTCTCCCCAGGCGCTGTTCGCCGATGACCCATATTTCCCCGGAATCACTCACTCTTTCACTCCTCGCTATATCGCTCCCAGTTCTTTAAGCCGTGCCACAGCCCTTCGAACTTTTTCCTCAGTAGAGCCCTGCATTATTTCGCGACACCGCCCTGTCTTGTATTCGTGAACACTGGCGGCATAGATTGACGAGCCCTTGAGGCCAACGCTCTCCGGTGGAGCCTGGATATCTTTCGCATTCCAGATAATCAGTTCCTTCTGTGCCACCTCCATAATACCCTGCACTGTAGGCAATCGCGGTGTATTAATATCCCTGGTTACACTCAGCAGTGCAGGTAGCTTCAACCTTACCTTAATGTAGCCGTGCTCCAGGGCACGCCTGACTTCCAAACTTTTTTCGTCAATAAAGCTGACTTCTTGGACACTGCTCACCTGAGGAATATCCAGGAGCTCTGCTAACATAGGACCAACCTGGGCAGTACCGCTATCCACCGTCTCGTTACCGCAATAGATAAGGTCGAACTTGCCCAGCCTCTGGATAGCATAAAATAAAGTAAAGGCCGTGGCCAGGGTATCGGGTCTAGCAAATGCCGTATCATAGAGGAGAACGGCTCTGTCCGCGCCCATTGCCAGGGCTTCCTCCACAGCTTTCTGAACCCGAGGACGCCCCATACGTATCACGGTTATCCTTCCCGAAAACCTCTCCTTATTCCTCAGCGCCTCTTCAAGGGCATGGCGGTCCAGCGGATTCATTATTACCGGTATACCCTCTCCTATGACGCGCCCCTTGCCTGCATCCACCTGGATTTCAGAAAAGTGGTCGGGGTGCGGCACCTGCTTAATACAAACTAAGATTTCAAGCCCCATAGAGCTAGATTACCTTGTAATGGTTGCTCCGATGGTGACCTTCATCACCTCTTGACTGCCGGCAGCCACGCCCAGCTCTAGAGCATCTCTTAGTAGACCTATAACACGGTATTCGGGAGACAACCCGTAAGCGCCCATAATATCCACTGCCTTATGGGCGCAGCGGTTGGCAACGTCAACAGCATAGAGCTTACATCTGGCTATATCCACTGCCAAGTCCCGGGATGTCTTGCCCTGGTCAAGCTGCCAAGCAGTGCTGTAGCAAAGCCACTTGGCAGCCTCAATCTTCACATTCATATCAGCCAGCGTAAACTGTATCGCCTGGAGGGCAGCTATCGGCTTGCCATAAAGGACACGCTCTTTGGCAAACTTCAAAGCTATCTCGTAGCAACCACGGGCAATGCCAAGGCCTACCCCGGCAGCACCTGTCCTGCCGATAGTGGCAATAGTGGTCAGAGCGGATGCAAGACCACGTCCTTCTTCCCCGATGAGGTTTTCTTTAGTCAGTCGGCAATTGATCAGAGCAAATTCGTTAACTGGCAGAGAACGCAGACCTATAGTCTCTTCCCTCCGGGTGACCTCGAAGCCATGTGTGCCTTTCTCTACAATGAATGCGCTGAACTTATCCCCGGTTTTGGCAACAAAGCCCACGACATCTGCCGGGTCGACTGCAGTGATCCAGGACTTTCTACCGTTAACTACGTAATCGTTGCCCTCCAGAATAGCCTGAGTCTGCATATTAGCTGGGTCAGACCCACCGGTAGCCTCAGTCAGGGCCAAAGCACTCACCTTCGCACCTTTACAAAGGGCAGGCAAATACTCTTTCTTCTGCTCTTCACTGCCAAAAGTCTCTATGGCATACATCAACAAATTACCCGTCTGATGGAAGAAGCCTAGTGGTGGATAAACTCGCGAGATTTCTTCGATGAGAATCATCCGAGCTAGATGACCCATAGCTGTGCCGCCATACTCTTTGGAGTTTATCACCCCAATGAGACCCAATTGCCCTGACCGCTTCACCTGCTCCCAGAAAAATTCACCTTTATTGTCCAGTTCCAAAGCGCGAGGCGCCAGTTCATTGTCAGCAAATTCCTTCACCATATCTCTCAGCAACTCATGCTCTCGACCCAAGTTAAAATCCATCTTTCACCTCCGTTAGTTTGTTTTGCAGATGCTCTTCCGACAGACAGCCACAGTTCTCTACATTGTTAATGCTAAAACAGAATATATCAGCGGGTATTTATCATTTCAATTGGCGATAAGGCTTTTCCGGCCTCATCATTGTTTCGAACGTAAAGCCTACTCTAATTGCGTAACATCCGTCAAGCCACTGTGCTGGCTGACCGCATGGGTAACACCGGGGAAATATTTTAGCAAGTTCCTTTTCAATATACTCTTAATGAGGCAACTTTTCACAACTATCTGCTTTCAGCACCAAAGATATTCCCGCTAATCACCCTTTTCACCTCTCCCAGGCACCTTCACCAATAAGGGGCACGAAATAGCAACCACCTAAGTTTTCTATATGGTTTCTTTTTCTAAGTTTAGTGACTCTGAGTAATTCCTGCTGCCAATGAGAGCCTACAGGGATTACCAATCGCCCATTCCAGGCTAGTTGCTCCAAAAGGACTTTAGGCACGGTGGGGGCACCAGCAGAAACTATAACAGCATCATAAGGGGCTCCCTCTGGCCAACCCAAGGTTCTGCCAGCTACGTTAACTTCGATGTTGGAATAACCCAGCTTATCCAGAACTTGCCTGGCTGATTCCGCCAATTCAGGTATACACTCCACAGTAACCACTTTTTGAGCTAACTCAGCTAGCATCGCAGCCTCATAGCCGCTTCCAGTACCTAGCTCCAGTACCTTTTCATCCCCCTTGAGTTCCAGAGCTTGTACCATCAGAGCCACAATGAAGGGTTGGGAGATGGTTTGCCCAAAGCCAATGCTTAAGGGTCTATCGTCGTAAGCGGCATGATATTGCTCCGGCGATACAAAGGCTTCACGCGGAACACGCTTCATAGCCTCAATTACACGCTTGTCCGCAATTTCGTACTCGAGATGTTTAAGTAGATTCTCTTTAGCCCGCTCTAAATCCACCACGGTTCACCAGCCAAAGATGTCAACCAAGAACGAAAGATAAGATTATGAGAACCACAATTATAGATCCGGCAATGATGCCGATGCGTTTTACTTCGGGTATAACGTATTGATAGCGGCTGGTTAAATCTTGCACTTTTGAGGGCTGAAATTTTGGGGGGACTCGGGTCGGCGATTGTACCTCAGCAGGCAGCGGCCTTAGTTGTTGCGAACGCCCCTCCTGTACCGCTTTTGCCACTCTAGTCCGATGCTTAGCTTTAGCACGCCGTGATTTTTTCGCCATTATCCTCGCCTTGATGCAGATTGTTTATAAATTCTTGTACTGGAAATATACGCGTGACCTAAAAGTTGCTGGAGTTGACGGAGCTCAGTGCCACTTTGTAATTTACGTCTGGCAAAGCTATGACGCAAGGTCTGCGGCGTAACCTTGCCACCCAGTCCTGCCTTGGAGGCATAACTCTTAATAATCTGCCAGAACCCCTGCCTAGTCAACCTCTTACCACGTCGGTTAAGAAATAGAGCTTCAACTCTCTCGTCATATAATAAATCCAGTCTATCATTCCTGAGGAAATTTCCTAAAATCAGGCTTAAGCGATGTTCAAAAGGAACTTGTCTTTTAGAATTAATATGCACACAATTCTGCTCCAAATCAATATCTTTAACATTTAATGACACTAACTCGCTTATGCGCAAACCAGTGGCATAAAGTAATTCCAGCATTACCGAATCTCTTTTAGCTTCCGGAGTGGATAACTTTGTTGCCTCGGCAAGCAACTTCTGGTACTCAGAAGAAGATAAGAAGCTGAGTGAATGCTTGCTAACCTGAAGAGAAGGTAAATTTTGTGTCGGATTCTCCTTCATCTTACCCGAAGCAACAATGAATTTGAAGAATGATTTGGCTGATGCGACCTTGCGAGCTGTTGTTGCCACAGAGTATCTCTTTTCCCTGAGCTTGAGTAAATAGCTTTTCAAAAGTTCATCATAGGACTTGATTAAGCCCTTTGCCTGCTCGGCAGTGATAAAGGCCGCCATTTGAGTCAAATCATTGCGATAAGCAGCCACAGTATTCTGAGAATAGCCCCTGTCCTTGATCAAATATTGAAGGAAGGTATCAATATCCAGCTTCATCATAGTTATTTTACCACAGTCCGCGACATTTTGCCCCTATACAAGCCACTTGCTACAATAAGATTTGCCATGGAATTACAGCAATTAAAAGCTTTGCCAGCAAAGCCCGGAGTTTATCTTTTTAAGGACAAAGAGGGTAAGGTTATTTATGTCGGCAAGGCTGCTAACTTGAACAGTCGGGTAAGGAGTTATTTTGGCGCCCCTTCTAGCTTGTCAGCCAAGATCCAAAGATTAGTGGCAAAAATACAGGATTTTGAGTTCGTGGTTACCAATTCCGAGCAAGAGGCGCTTATCATGGAATGCAATATGATAAAGAAATATACTCCGCGGTACAATGTGCGCCTTAAAGATAACAAGACTTTTCCTTACCTCAAGATAGACATTAACGAAGATTGGCCTGGTGTTCACATCACCCGCCGGGTTCAGAAAGACGGAGCTATGTACTTTGGACCTTTTGCCAGTGCTGGCTCAGTACGCAAAACATTGAGGTTAATAAAGAAAATCTTTCCTTTTCGCAGTTGCAGCAAGCGCATCAATGGTAAAGCTAAGCGGCCCTGTCTCGATTATTATATCCGCCGCTGTCTCGGACCATGCATTAGAGCAGTGGAAAAGCAGGAATACCACGACGTGATAAACCAGGTGGTCTTATTTCTGCGGGGAAAGCAGGAGCTTGTTCTTCGTGATTTAAATGCCAAGATGAAAGCCGCAGCCCAGCAGCTTCAGTTTGAGAAGGCAGCTTTGCTGCGTGACCAAATTAATGCCATAGAAAAAGTCATAGAGGGGCAGAGGATTGCCATAACATTGCAGGGGGAAAAGGATGTTATCGGTCTGGCACAGAATGAAAAGCAGGCTTATGTCGATCTCTTTTCTATTCGCAATAATAAACTTATCAGCCAGGACCATTTTATTATGGAAGGCATCCGTGGCGAGTCTCCCGGGCAAATAATGACCAGTTTTGTGAAACAATACTATGCCGCGGCTTCATACATCCCACCGCTGGTATTGCTGCAACACCCTGTGGACGAGCCAGCAGTGCTTTCTGAATGGCTTGGGCAGCAAAGAGGGAGCAGGGTGGAGATTCAAGTGCCCCAGCGGGGAGCTAAAAAGAAGCTGATAGATACAGCAGCTGAAAACGCTGCCCAGGGTTTACAACTAACCCAGGCTAAAGAGATGAAGGTAGAGGTTATAAGCTCCGGCTTACGCGAGCTAAAAAACAGACTGCGCCTGCCCAAAATGCCCCGGAGAATAGAATGCTATGACGTCTCCAATATTCAGGGTGCTTTGGCAGTGAGCAGCATGGTCGTTCTGGAAAAAGGCCGGCCTAAACCAGCACACTATCGCCGCTTCCGAATCAAAACTGTGGCTGGCGCTGACGATTATGCCATGATTCGAGAGACATTGAGGCGCAGATTTAAACGGGGCCTGACAAGCGAAGGCACCTGGGCAATCATTCCCGACCTTGTCCTCATTGATGGCGGCAAGGGACAACTTAATGCCGCCTTGGAAGTCAGGCGAGAATTAGGACTAGACTCTACCCCCATGGCCAGCCTGGCTAAAGAAAACGAGGAGGTATTTATACCCGGTGCCCCCCAGCCAATTTATATAGCTAAAGATTCTCCAGCCCTTCATATACTACAAAGAGCCAGGGATGAAGCCCATCGCTTCGCTATAAGTTACCACCGGAGGTTGCGTCACAAAGAAGGCATCGCTTCTGCTCTAGACAACATCCCAGGCATCGGGCCAAGGCGAAAGAAGGCTTTGCTAAAAAAGTTTGGCTCAATCGAAGCTATCAAAGAGGCTTCGCCGGATGAGCTCAGCCAGACAGAAGGCGTGACTTCAGCCCTAGCGAAGAAAGTTAAAGAGGAACTCGTCAACCAATGACAAATTACAAAGCTCAAATGTCAAATCAAGCTCAAAACCCACAGGATGAAAAGAGGTAATTTTGGCATTTAAGCATTTAGATTTTATTTGTCATTTGGATTTTGACATTTGGAATTTAGGATTTGGAGCGGAGCGACTGTAGGAGATTCCCCAGCGTCATAGCATTCTTGACCGCAAACGCCTCAGCATCGTTATTAAAATAGATATAGCTGGCTTTAACGCCTTCGCCCAGCCGGGCAATTCTTTGTGCCCATTGGGAAAGCTCTTCGTCGGAGTAACAACTGGAATATAGACCTTCGCTACCGTGAAAACGTACATAGGCGAAATCACTGGTAGCGACAAGGGGACAGCTAAAGCCAGGCATGTCAAAAACGCACAACCCAACATTATTTCTTCGTAAAATATCGAATACAGCGTCATCAATCCAGGATTTATGGCGAAATTCAATTACATGCTGATATTTTGGCGACAACGAAGATAAGAAATCTTGTAATAGCTCATCGTTGCGCTTCATATTAGGTGGCAGTTGATATAGCAAAGGGCCCAGTTTTTCTCCCAACAAAACAGCCCGAGATAGAAAGTTCTCCACCGCCGAACCTAGATTCTTTAACCTTTTTATGTGCGTGATGAATCGGCTCACCTTAACAGCAAAAATGAAGTTTTCGGGCGTGGATTCTCGCCAGGTGGTGAAAGCCTTCTCCGAAGGCAGATGATAAAAACTGTTATTGAGCTCTACAGTATTAAATTGCCGGGCGTAAAATGGCAGCCACTTTGGCTTGGACAATTCCTCGGGGTAATAAAGCCCGCGCCAGTGCTCATAATGCCAGCCACTGCAACCAACATAATATTTTACCGACATATTGCCCTCACTCCCGATTTTTAGCAACTACATTACTATATTATCATCATAATTTAGTGTCCAGTCTTATATATGAGACTGCTTCGCCTCGATAAGTCGGGACTCGCAATGACAGGAGAAAATGCCTACAATTACAGCAGAATCTGCACCTGGCAAAAATAATACCCACCAAGTATTGACTTCAGGCACATAATACGTCCACAATAAACACCCGTGGAAATACTTTTGATATTCCTATTCGCCATTCTGGGCCTGGCAGTGGGCAGTTTCCTTAATGTATGCATCGACCGTCTGCCCCGAAATGAGTCCATTGTTAATCCGCCATCTCACTGCCCGGTTTGCAAGCAAAAGCTGGCCGCCAAAGACCTCATCCCCATATTTAGCTACCTCAGGCTTCGCGGTCGTTGCCGGTACTGTCAGGCAGCCATACCCCGGAGGCTATTCTGGGTGGAGCTGGCCACCGCCGTGATATTCGCTCTCCTGTACTGGCATTACGGCTTAAGTCCAGCACTGGGGATTATGGCTTTCTACGCCTGCCTATTTACTATCATCTTCGTCGTTGACCTAGAGCACGGGCTCATCCTGAATAAGGTGGTCTATCCCGGCATGGTTGTGGCTTTGCTCCTGGCTTTATTGCCTCAGCCCTGGCTTACCCGGTGGGTGGTTACCGGAGTTGCCAACGCTGCTCTGGGCGGAGGCATTGGCTTTGCTATATTCTTTTTGATTGCCATAATCTTCCGCGGCGGCATGGGTTGGGGAGATGTTAAGTTAGCTGCTTTGATTGGTCTGGCTACTGGCTTTCCTCTGGTCTTTCTCTCCCTTATTATAGGGGTTATCCTCGGTGGTATAGTAGCCGTGGCGCTGGTGATCGCTAGAAAGAGAAAACGCCGGCAGACAATCCCCTTTGGTCCCTTCCTTGCCCTGGCCACCATGATAACATTGCTCTGGGGGAGTAATATACTCAACTGGTACCTGGGACTGATGTGACTCAGACGGGCTCACTTTTTTCTGAACAGAGCAAAGAAACGGTCTTGATATTCCGGGAATAGACCCCAGCGGTTTAGCTCAACCACCAACTCCGGGGCTCGGGAAAGGTTGCGACTTGCTTCCTCGAAAAGCTCTTCAATGTAATCCCGGGCACCTTCGGGCACTCCGCTGACATCTATGTCTAAAAAGCCCCGGCGATTAAATTCGGCCATATTAGTCCGAACCGACTTGGTAGTTAGCTCATAGATGAACATGAGCAAGGATACATCCCACAGTTCCTCCACCCCCTTTATTATGGTGCTTAAGGGGTTATGCTGTTCCTCTATTTGTGAGCTGAGTTTGTCTATCACCTGCTTGATAGGCTCGGAGACAACATTCATTCCCCCGGGTTCGTTCTTATATCGGTAAAAAATGCCCGATTCATAAGGGCGTTCCCGAGCCATCATAGATATGTATCTTTTTGCCTGTTCGCTAAAGCCTTCGACATTGACCAGGTAAGCAGGGGTAACAATTTTGGGCCTTTCCGCAATTACCTTGCCATCCCTGACTACACTAAGGTTTCCCACCAGTTCCGTGACAACGTAATAATCAATGACAGAACTGCCAAAAGTATCCAGCTCCTGTCGTGGCGCCCGGATTAATTCCGTCCGTTCCAGAGCATGTTTAATCTTGTCATCGGCTTCCATACTAATTCCACCATCTATATTTTAAACAAACATCTTGACCGTGTAAAAGTTACGTTTTACTTTATCCTTGCCGGCAATTATGCTGCCCATTTCGGTGCTATGACCAGGAACGAGATATTCCACATCAAGCTGAGACAGTCTGTCAATGCTCTTCCGTAGCAAGGAAGGGCTGCCACCTGGGAAGTCAGTCCTGCCTATGCTGCCAGCAAATACCACGTCACCACTGATCAATATTTTATCTTCTTCCAGATAAAGGGAAACTGAACCGGGAGAATGTCCCGGGGTAAGGATAACCTTAACCGCTAACTTATCATCTTTAGCCCCCAGGGACAAATCGCCCTCCTTAAGATAAAAGGAGGGATCGACTCGCGGCGGCTTACTGCCAAACATCTGAAAGAAAGTCATCCCCATCGTGCGATAAAATTCATCCTCTTCACGGGATAAAGTAAACAAAGCACCGCTTTTTCCTACCACCAATTCAGTGGCTTCAATATGATCGGGATGGCTATGGGTGGCAATCACCAGGCCAATATCTTCTATCTTGAAGCCATCCTTTTCCATAGCTTGAGCCAGCGAATCAAAACAGGGCTCCCCAAGCTCATTACTGACATGGCCGGGGTCAACTAATACATGCGGACGCTCCCCCCTTAAAACCGAGGGCCAGAGAATGGCATTGCAGTTATTTCCTCTGCCTTGCCATAAATAACAATAAAATTTTTCCGTTAACTGTGCAGATTTATGATAAATCATCGCTATAACCTCGAATCCACTTTGTTGAACCTCTTCAATATTATAGGCTAAAATGCACTGCTAAGGCTAATAACGCCACTAGCCGGTCATTGCGAAGCACATTAGTGCTGAAGCAATCTCAAAGAATGGGGATGTGAGGTTGCTTTGCCTTCGGCTCGCAACGACGCAGGGAGAGGTAACCTGTATGAGTGAGTTAAAGAGTGCCTGGGAAATTGCTCAAGAGAAAGCAAATAGATTAGGCAAGCTGTCAGCCGAGGAAAAGGAACAGCAGGCAAGACAAAGGTATCGCCAAATCGGTCAGGTGCTGGCACAAAAATGGCTCGGCAGTTCCCAACAACTGAATATGACTGCTGAGCTAAACAAGCACGGAGAAAAGGAGGGGGAAATAATAAAGCAGGCTGTAATCGAGCACTTGGCAGAGGCTATCGAGTTTACAACTACCCGGGGTTTAAATAGCGTGAAAAAGGTAATCGAGGCGATAAGCAGCTTAGAGCCTGAATTGCAGCCACAGGCAGAAGAAATAAACCAGCTTGTTCAAGAGTATGAAGCGGCAGAACAAAAGACAAGGCAGGAGCT
>Ga0315551_10001673_pt1 | contig 16741 bp, 12 predicted proteins | sample SalMarSW160290MG_FD_203678 | JGI IMG/M metagenome (GOLD analysis project Ga0315551, IMG submission 203678) | Salt marsh sediment microbial communities from the Plum Island Ecosystem LTER, Massachusetts, United States - Salt Marsh Sediment SW1602-90 ...
TCTTTCATAACGATCTTCCCCTCTGATTTTAAAGTAAGTCTGGTTTTCTTATCTTCTTTATATTCGTTCAAAATTTCGAAAATTATGTTATTTTTTCCGTCTTCAAAGCATGGTCCACTCTTAGCGGATAATATCCCAAGATTTCCTTCCGGGAAAGCAATCTTTTTGATTCTTATCCCCGGAAATTTTTCCCTCTGCCTTAGTATTTCCGTAAAACCGTTTTTCTGGGCATCTGTTATCAAAATTCCGGTCGGGCATTTTTCAAGATAAGGCAAGAATTGGGGTATCCCCGAATGCACGGGAACATCAAAAACATTTTTATCTTTGATTCCGATATTCTCCATAGAAGGAGATTTATCGAGAATTAAGGTCTCCGCTACATCGAAGAATGAAAACGGTATCCGGAGATTTGCCGCAGTTAAAATTAAGGATACAAGAAGAGCGACTCTCAGGATTAGCAATAACAAATCTTTCAACCGAAACCATCGAATTAGTCTTACTTCACTCTTGAAGACAAAAAGCAACGACGGGAAATCTATTTTTTTAAGTTTCTTTTTAGATAATAAATGGATTATTATTGGTACAACAATAAGCGGAAAAAGAAAAAAGAATTCGGGAAAACTCATGATAATCTCTTTCTTTTTTCGAGATATTTTACAAGGGCTTTATCGTAAGAGGTATCTGTAACAACTTGAGAATAATCAATACGTTTAGCAGCAAAATCCGTTTTGTACTTCGAAAGAAATTGATTGAACTTGTCCCTATATAACCTTTTTACGCTTTTAGGGTCGACGAGAAGTGTTTTTGAATCTTCCATATCTCTGAAAAGAGCTTCCTTGCGAAAGGAAAAATTCAGTTCTTCTCTATCGAGAATATGAAATACTATAACTTCGTGTTTTTTAGCCTTCATTATGCCAATGGTTTTTGTTACCTCTTCAGGAGTTTCCAGCAAATCGGAAAATAAAATGAAAAGGCTTCTTTTCTTTACCAAAGGTTGAAGTTCGAAAACAACGTCCTTAATAGAGGTCTTGCCGGAAGGTTTACTTTTACTCAAAGTTGCAAGTAAATATTTTAAATGATTCATGCGGCTTCTCGGAGGTATGAAGGATTCTATTTTTGAATCAAAAAGAACCAGCCCTACCGAATCATTCTGATGAAGCAGCAAATACGCAAGAGAAGCGGCAAGAGTTCGAGCGTAATGAAATTTGGAAATATTTTCTCCGAAATCCATTGAATTGCTTTTATCCAACAGCAGGAAAGCCGATAAATTGGTTTCTGCCTGATATTTCTTTAAATAAAACCTCTCGGTTCGGGCATATAATTTCCAGTTGATTTTACTTATAGGGTCTCCCTGATAATAGGGACGATGTTGTTTGAACTCCAGAGAAAACCCGTGATAAGGGCTTTCATGCAAACCGGTTAAAAAACCTTTTACGATTATTTTAGCTCTGAGGTTCAGAGCGCTGATTTTTTCTAAGACTTCAGGCTGTAAAAGTTCCAAAAACTTCAGTACTATTCGGTAAGTACTACGACTCTGACTTTTTCTCCTTCTTTTAGGGTAAGCGGCTTCCCGTCGAAGTCAAAACCTATTATCCCGTAGCTTATAGGTACCGTGCCCTCCGATGTAACGGTAACATAAAAACCAATACTCATTCCGCCGGGATTTCCCCGTTGCTCCCCGTTAATGTCATTCGTATCCGTATTTTCTGCCTGAGAAGGCACATCATACATAAATTTTGTAATCTCGTATGATTCCAAGTTTTTTAATGTGTAAGGATTTATAGGAGTCTCAAGAGCTTCGATATTTTCGTATATATCATATATGTCGGAAGGTATTCTACCTTCATTAAAGGCTCTGTATCTTTCTATTGCTGCTTTAACTATGAACATATTAGATTGTAATTTTCTTCTTTTCGTAGTTATTTTTGCATCTTGATACTGTGGCTTAATCAGAATATATAGTAAAACAAAAAAAGAAATAATTATCAACACATCAAGAACTCTTAACGCAACCCTTTTCATTTAACCGGCCTCCTTTTGTAGTAAAAATAATTAATAATTAAATTATGTCAAGGGGATTCTTCAGGTATAGTTCCAATATGGTTGAGTTCCCGCAAGTCTTTGACAAAAATCTCCCAAATCACCATATTTCCGGAATGTCAGCGCAAGATATATGCTCTTCAGTTAAACTTTACTGTCTCAAGTATACTCCGAAGGGACAATTCCCCTTCTTCGGTTATGTAAGAAACAATGAACGAAAGGGCATATCCTTTAAGCACCGTTACGAAATACTTCTGCTTCACGACCATTTCACCGAAGGACAACCCGACGCTCATGACGTCGAATTCGATTCCGCCGAGATTCTCAGTAGTTATTTCTTCGCCAAAAGAAACTTCCATTTGACTCATTTCCAGTAATTTCCTTGCATGAAAAAGGTAGTCGCTTCCCCTCTTAATACCCGGCATACGACTAACTCTCTCTGCGACGCACGAAATATTAGCATTGTATGCTACCGGTGTACCTAAAAGATATTCGAATGCGGAAAAAAGGAATAAACTCTGCCGTTCATTGGTGGCATTGAGCGATTTTTCCAGATTTTTATTTTCACGTGCTACCATCTTTGTTCCCATCTCCGTCATCTCTTTATTTGACTCCGCACTTTGTATACTCCAATTATCCGGCAGGGTCACGGTTAATCCAAAATACTTATTCCGAAAAACGGAATTTTCGATAGTGCCGGAGTCTATCTCCTCCGATGCTTTTTTCTTACATTGCCCAAAAAACGCAAGACACAAAACAACAAGAATAAAATTCATTGATTTATCTCTATTCATTTTCACTTTTACTCCTCCTTATGATTTAAAACATTAATAACAATTTTTATTTTTTAGTCAAGATTTTTTTCAATTGATCTATTTCAAAAATACATTAAGTAAACCGGATTTACTCAAGGTTAAATTTATTTTTTGCAGCTTTTATCAATCGCAAAATAATTAAAAAATAAAGTTTTAAGCAAATAAATAAAATTAAACCCTTGACTATCCGGATAAAATCCTTAAAATATTAGAAAACACAAAGGAGGATAACATGGCTAGTAAGAAAAAAGCTTCATCAAAGAAAACCAAAAAGGCGAAGAAACCTGCAAAGAAAAAGAAAAGATAAAAAGTAAAAATTAGTTAAGGCATCTTAGTTATTGCATCTTTGTTTTTAATCCGGTAAACCCAGTTAAAAAAATACAAAGGAGGTTTACATGGCTAGTAAGAAAAAAGCTTCGCCTAAGAAAACGAAAAAGGCAAAGAAGACTTCAAAGAAAAAGAAAAGATAAAAAGTAAAAATTAGCACAGGCATCTTAGTTATTGCATCTTTGTTTTTAATATATCGAACCTGATAAAATCGAATCTTTCAAATCGATAAGGGATAAGAATCCCAATCTACCAATCAAACAAAACAAAAAGATTAATACAAAGTTATTTGGTATTCTACTTCTCTCCGAAAGTATAATTGCAATGGGGCCAGACTTTGGCATTTATCCGGATAAATTCCCCATACTGGAGGCATCTCTTAGGTCGTTGTCCTCAATCCCCATTATTACATCCCTCTTTCTTGTCCGAAAGATCTACGAATAATTTTTCATAAGTCAACGTTCCGGAGACTACTCAAACTATCTTAGAATTCACTTCTGACTATTGACTCTTGATTCATGCCTCCAGACTATACCTTGACAAAGTCTACAAAGAATCTATCAATAGCAGAATTATGAAAGAATTAAAGGACCTTCTAGGACTTTTGATAAAATATAAAGGGCGATTGATTCTGGGGGTTTTCTATCTACTGATAGTCGACGGTTGCCATATGGTTATCCCCTGGGTGCTCAAGTTAGTTATAGATGACCTTAGCACATTACCTCTCTCCCGTTCTCTATTGTTATATGTTTCTATTATTATGAGTTTCGGATTCGTTGTAATAATTTTCAGATATTTCTGGCGACTTCTTATAATAGGCGCATCAAGAATGATAGAACGGGATATAAGAAATGATTTTTATCGAAAGTTGATGTCCCTCGGCGCCCGATTCTATCATAAAACGGATACAGGAGATATTATGGCGCGCGCCACGAATGATGTTGCTGCCGTCCAAGAAGCAGCCGGATTCGGAGTGGTGATTGCAGCCGACATTGTATTCATGGGTATATTCGCCCTTATTATGATGACATATATCAGCAAAAGCCTGACATTTTATACGCTGACGATTAGTCCATTTATTGCTATAACAACATATTTTTTTGGGAAAATGGTACACATGAAATTCGAGCGATCCCAGGAAGGGTTTTCTCTTTTATCGGGGAAGGCTCGAGAATTTATAACCGGTATACTTATAATAAGGAATTATGCGCAAGAAAAAGAAGCCATCGGGGATTTCAACGAAGTGAATAGGGACTACCTCTCAAGAAGTATGGATTTAATAAAATATTGGGCGGGGTTTCGCCCTGCGATTTTCTTTTTAGCATCAATTGCTTTCGCCATTGTTTTATTCTTTGGCGGTAGAGATGTTATAGGAGGCAAAATTACACTCGGTTCTTTCGTTGCATTCTTTTACTATCTTGACCTCTTGATATGGCCGATGATAGCAATTGGTATAGTCGTCAATGTAATCGAACGCGGAACGGCGTCCCTTAAAAGACTGAACAGCATATTAAATCTTGAACCCGAAATCAAAGATGCGGCAAAAGAGAAAGTTAAGAAAGGATTAATAGAATTAAAGAATGTTCATTTTAGTTATAATGGTAATCCTGTTTTGAAAGGAATAAATGCGAGATTCGAACCCGACAAGAAGACAGCGATTGTGGGGACAACCGCCTCCGGGAAATCCAGCATAGTTAATCTTCTCTGGAGAAATTTTAATGCCAGCGGCATATACATAGATGGGAAACCGATTCAAGACTTTTCGCTGGAAAACCTGAGAAGATCGATCGGTCTCGTGCCTCAAACCACAATCTTATTTTCGACCACCATCAGAGATAATATCTCATTCGGAATACCACGCATAGCGTACGAGGAAATCATCAGGGCGGCAAAAATGGCTGAGATATACGAGGAAATAATGGAGCTTACCGATAGATTCTATACTCTTCTCGGAGAAAAAGGCACAAACCTTTCCGGCGGGCAAAAACAACGTATTGCCATAGCAAGAGCTTTAATACTCAATCCGCCGATATTAATACTTGATGATGCTCTCTCTTCTGTTGATTCACATACGGAGAAAGCAATTATGGAGAACTTGGCCGATTTTCTTAAAAGCAGAACATCCATCATAATTAGCCACCGAATGTCTGCCGTAAAGGATTCCGATGAAATACTTGTAATGGATGATGGCGAAGTAATTGAAAGAGGAACTCATAAAGAATTAATAAAAAATGGGGGCTTATATACGCGTCTTTACGAAAAACAAAAGCTGGAGGAACTTCTCGAATGATTGACGGTCCGGTTTCCTCTTATTTCGAAGAAGATAAAACGGGAAAAATATATGATTCCACGATAATGAAATGGCTCATGTTATATGTCAAACCATACTGGAAAATTATCGTTCTGAATTTTCTGCTCCTCCTTCTTCTGACCGGCTTCAATCTGATGCTTCCTTTTATTTATAAAATAGGCATTGACCGTTACGTATCGCCGACAGGAAAAGAAGTTCTTAAAGCAAAAGAGATACCCGTAGAACTCGCAGATAAAATTATCCTGAGTTCGGATAACCGACAATTCATAAATCTTGTATCGTTAAGACAAACAATTAAAGGAAAAATGGAAGATGCCGGTATTATTTCCAGGGAAGATTTTTATCTCATAAAGAAAGCCGGCGGCATACCCCAAATAATAGAAGGAATCGATTATTCGGAGGCGGATGGATTTTACGTAATAGAATCTTCCATAATGTCAAAGCTTTCGACAGCGGATAAAATGCGTTTACGCACGGGAGACCTTGCCGGAATAAAGAAGCTTGCCCTTATTTATTTAATTCTGGTTTTACTGATTTTCGTATTCAGCTATATTCAGGTTTATCAAATACAATGGATTGGACAGAAAATAAGTTACAGTATAAGAGAAGATATTGTAAAACAATTTACATCTCTTGCATATAATTTCTTCCAGAAAAACCCGGTCGGAAGGCTGGTAACCCGTGTGTCGAATGACGTTGCGGCTCTCAGCGAATTTTTTTCCGAGGTTCTGGTTTATCTGGGCTCTCATATTCTGACTATTCTTGGAATACTTGTAATAATGCTTTTTATGAGTCCTATATTGTTTCTTGTCACACTCGCAGTTATTCCTCTTCTTGGGGTTATTACCTTTGTTTTTCGTTTGAAGGCAAGAAGGGTTTACAGAGACATGCGTCAGAAACTCGCAGTAATAAATTCAAATATATCGGAGAGTATCTCCGGGATACCCGTCATTCAGTCATTTGTCCAGGAAAAAAGAAAAGAGAAGGAGTTTTCGGAAATCAACAAAGATTATTATTTAAGTACCTTTAAAATGATAAAGGTTTTCGCAATATTTCGTCCGCTGATTGACCTCGTAGATTCTATTGGAGTTGCTCTCCTCGTATGGTTCGGGGGAAGAGGAATAATATCAGCAGTTGTAAGTTTTGGAACATTTGTAGCTTTTATATCCTATCTTGAAAGATTATTCAACCCGATAAGGCAATTGAGTGAATATTTCAACGTAATGCAATCTGCAATGGCTGCCGGTGAAAGAGTATACAATATCATGGAAAATAACGAACGAATTCCAGAACCAGGCGTTCCCGAATATCCTAAACTAAAAGGTAAGATCGAATTCGAGAATGTCTGGTTTTCTTACGATAGCGAAGACTGGATACTGAAAGATGTATCTTTTGTTATCGGGCCCGGGGAAAAAGTAGGAATAGTCGGATATACAGGTTCAGGGAAAACGACAATTATTAAACTTCTTCTCCGTCTTTACGATATTCAAAAAGGTTCTATCAGGCTTGACGGCGTAGACATCAGGAACCTTGACAAAAAATATTTGAGAAAGCACATAGCCACCGTCTCGCAGGAACCATTCCTTTTTACAGGTAATCTGTTTAAAAATGTGAACCTCTGGAGGAAACCGGATAAAAATGCAATAAATAATGCACTTCGAGTTTCTAATTTAAGCAAAGCAATGCAAAGAAAAAATATATCGTTGGACTTTAAGGTCACGGAGGAAGGAGGTGGGCTTTCGGTAGGAGAAAAACAACTTGTTACCTTTGCACGTTCTTTGATAGATGATACGCCTATACTTGTTCTGGACGAAGCTACAGCCAATATAGACCCGGAAACAGAATGGTTTATTCAGGAAGCTTTGCTTAAAATGATTAAAAATCGAACTTCGCTTATTATTGCCCATAGACTATCGACCTTAAAAAATATAGACTCATTAATAGTGGTCCATAAGGGTAAAATCGTCGGACGGGGCACCCATAGAGAACTCATCAAAGAAAAAGAAGGCATTTACAGAACCCTATACAAATTACAGGAGATAGCTTAACTCGTAATCGCGTATTATTTGTTTGCCTATATACCCCAACAAATCAAACCAACTTTTCCCCTTGACAATTTGCAGAAAATTCCTATTATGATATTGATTTGTAATAATTACATTCTTGAAAAAGTTACAAAATTGGAGGCGATATGGAGAAAAAATATCCTTTGGGTAGCGGGGTTCTGAAATGGACTTGTACTGAGTGGCTCAAGGAAAATTTGGGCGGGGAATTTATGATTATTGATACTCAGCCCGAAATTCATGATTATATTCAGGAACATATTCCCGGTGCTGTATATTTAAATCAAAATCTTTTGAGGATGTCGTACAAGGGTACGCCCGGTTTTTATGTCACCGATAAAATTGCCGAACTGCTTTTCCGGAGAGTGGGACTCGCCAACGATATTCCGGTTGTGGTTTATACAGGGGTTGGCGCTTTCAGGGGTTGGGGTGACGGTCTTGAGCAGACGATGGTTGCTTATTCACTTGTTAGATTCGGTCATAATAAGGTTTATGTTCTTGACGGCGGTCTAGATAAATGGAAAAAGGAAGGCAGAAAACTCACGAAGGACTTTCCCGCTGTCGAAGAGTCGAATTTTACGGTTAAATCAAGGAGAGATTACTGGATTGAATACGAGGAGTTTAAAAAAGTTAAGGATAACGAGGATGTCGTCTTACTAGACGCTAGACCAGCTGGCGTCTACGAAGGGCAGGGACCCTGGCCAAAGCCAGGACACATCCCGGGAGCTATAAATCTTCCCTGGAAAACTTTAATGGATGAAAACAATCCTGCTCTTTTGAAAGACGCAGATGCAATCAGGAACATTCTGGACGGTAAAGGAATAACACCCGAAAAAAAGGTAATCTGTTCCTGCGGCACCGGAAGAGAAGCAACCAACGAGTTTATTATGTTTAAATTTCTTTTAGGTTTTCCCGACGTCAAAATTTATGAAGGCTCTTTCACGGAATGGTCTTCTTATCCGGAAAACCCAACAGTAACCGGCAAAAACCCGAGGTAAAAAAAGGGAGGTTTCCAAGTGGAAGAAAAAATTAGTGAAAAGAAAGAAGCAAAGGATAAAGTTATCGCAGTCGGTAACGAAGTCTATTCAAGAGTTGTCGGTTATTACCGTCCTGTTGCCAACTGGAACGACGGGAAAAAAGAGGAATTTAAGGAAAGAAAATATCTTTCCTGCGGATGCGAAGAGACACCTGAGTAATTTATAAAGATAATTAGACAAAAGGAGAAAATATGCTTTTCGAAAGGGTAGAGTCGGAAGGTTTAGCTCATTATTCTTATATTTTAGGGCATAATAAAGAGGCGTTAGTGATCGACCCAAGACGCGATATAGATGTTTATCTGTGGCTAGCTTTCCGGAAAGGGTATAATATCAAATATATTTTAGAAACTCACCGTAACGAGGATTACGTTGTGGGTTCAAAAGAGCTTTCGGAAAAGACGGGCGCCGAGATCTTTCATGCCGATTCGCAATTGAATTATAAATACGGCCAGGAAGTAACCAGCGGACAACAGTGGAAAGTAGGTTCTTATAAAATCGAGTCTATTTACTCTCCGGGCCACACCGAAGGCAGTATGAGTTATCTTCTCTTTGAGCCGGGCGGCTCTCCATGGATTCTTTTCACAGGAGACGTTCTATTCGCGGGCGACGTAGGAAGAGTTGACTTACTCGGCAAAGACAAAATGAAGGAAATGGCTGAAATGCTTTACGATTCTATTTTTCATAAATTTTTGTCTCTCGGAGACGGAATAATTATCTGTCCTGCTCACGGTTCCGGTTCGGTATGCGGCTCCGAGATTGCAGACAGGGTATGGACCACGATCGGACTTGAGAAAAAATTAAATCCGAAACTTCGATTTACCGGAAAAAAAGATTTTATCAAAAAGGTATCAAAAGATTTGGAGAAGCCCTATTATTTTAAACAGATGGAGAAATACAATGTGGAAGGGGCTCCGATTCTTGGTTCCCTGCCTTCACCTTTTCCTCTTTCTCCGGATGAATTTGCAAAAAAATCAAAAACCGCAGTCGTTCTGGATTCGCGAATGGAATTAGGTTTCGCTACTGCTCATGTTCCCGGTTCGATATCTATCTGGAAAGAAGGAATTCCCAATTTTGCAGGCTGGTTCTTACCCTACGGTAAACCCATACTGCTTGTTAACGAAACAGATGATTCCTTGCCCGTTGTAAGATTACTGATAAGGCTTGGTTATGATAATATTATAGGTTGTCTTTCCGGCGGAATGTTCAGCTGGAATACTTCCGGTAAAGAAAATGCATCGATTGAAACAATAAGAGTGCAGGATTTATGCCGTCTTCTGGATAAGGGAGAGGAGATCGCAATTCTCGATGTCAGGGGCGAGGAAGAAATAAAGGCGAAGGGAAAAATACCTGATGCTTTAAACATACCCGTTACTCAACTTTTCAAGAGGATGGCTGAGGTACCGAAAGAAAAACCAGTCTGTGTTTTTTGCGGAAGCGGTCTTCGTTCGATGATGGCGGCAAGTCTTCTTAAAAAAGAAGGCTGGAACAATTTAAAGGTTACTCTTGGCGGTCTTGCCGGATGGAGTTCAAATACCTGCCCGGTTGATTTGTGAGTTTGCCAAGTGTTAAATTAGTGTATAGAATTTATTCAAGCAAATAAAATCAAGAGATGTTGAGGGCGGTTGTCTAGATTTATTGATTCTTCGATCCCTTTGTTATGTTGCCTATTTTTTAAAAAAAAATTCAAACCGACTTTTGCTCATAATTTTATATACTGTTGACCTGGTGATATTTTAAAGTTATATTACTTCAAACTATGAAAATAGTAATCGATAAAAATGTGTTATTAGGAAAAGAGACATTCTCTTTAATCGGGGAAGTTACCTCTCTTCCGGGTCGGGCGATAACCCCCGAGGCAATTAAGGATGCTGATATCCTTGTTGTCCGCTCTATTACGAAAGTAGATGAGTCCCTGCTGAAAAACAGTAATGTTAAATTTGTGGGTTCCGCAACTGCGGGTATAGACCATATAGACGTCGAGTATTTAAAAAGCAGAGATATATGTTTTTCAAGTGCTCCGGGTAGCAATTCGAATTCGGTGGCGGAATATGTGACGGCAGGTTTACTGCTGCTCGATAGAAAGGGTAAAATTTCGCTTAATAAAACAAACCTTGGAGTTGTTGGCGTAGGAAACGTCGGGAGTAAAATTGTAAAAAAGGCCGAAGGGTTAGGAATCAAAGTATTGCAAAACGACCCTCCCCTTTTCAGGGAATCAAAAGATAGTGTTTTTCGGGAACTGGACGAATTAATGAGTTGTGATGTTATAACCTTGCATGTTCCTTTATCCCACTCGGGTCAGGATAAAACATGGAAGTTGTTTGACGAAAAGAGGGTAGCTAAAATGAAACGGGGCAGCATTCTGATAAACACTTCCAGAGGTGAAGTTGTAGACCAGTCCGCTTTGAAATCCGCTTTGAAAAACGGGCATTTATCCGGAGCATTATTAGACGTTTGGGAGGAAGAACCCGATATAGATAAAGAAATGCTTGAAATAGTCGATATCGGGACTCCTCATATTGCGGGATATTCTTTTGACGGAAAAGTTAAAGGTACAAAGATGGTTTTTGATGCTATCTGTGATTTCTTTTCTATAGATAAGAAATGGAAAGTAGAACTGCCTCCTCCCGAGATTCCCTTAATCGATAAGACAGTTAATGAAAATGAAAACTTTGCTGAAACTATAGCTGAGGTTGTTTTCGGAATATACGACATCAAGAAAGATGACAAGAATATGAGAAAGATATTAAATCTTGAAGGAAAAGAAAAAAGGAAGTTTTTTGACGGATTAAGGGCAAATTATTGGAGGAGAAGGGAATTCTTTAACACCCGGCTAAAATTAAATTCAGATAACGAACTTCTGAAGAATAGTTTCAGAACTCTGGGCTTTAATGTCTTAGATTAATTGGAATATCATATTTCTACCCTGCGGCTTTCAGCAGGGAGGTCATGTCCTGTGACGTACGATTTAAGCTCTTAGAAGATAGTGTAAATAAACGGAGCCAGTGCCGAACCTTCGGTTAACACAATCAGGATGCCGAGTAATAAAAGAAAGAAGGCAATCACTGCGAGGATCCACTTTTTTCGGACGCGTAAGAACTCCCAGAACTCAATCAATATGGACATTTTAGACATAAAATAACCTTCCTTTGCTATTTTTCATTTCCTTTTCATCAATACTGCTTTTCGAAATGTTGTTTTGAATCAGTTTGTTCCCCGTAAGTTTTCCAGTACGTAGTCTTGTTCGTTCCGAATTCCAGCTTCAAATACCGTTTTCCCACCAGACGCGAGACAAGGCCGATCGGTGTCAACACAAGGAAGAAAAACACCGACAGGATTACCCGGGTCATTACCCACCCTAAAGCGAGTCCGATATAACTGAATAGAATAAAAAATGGTTTCAAAATCACAGGAAAAATCAAAGCCGAAATCAGTACGACACCGGCGGTAAGATAAATCGGAAAAACCACGTACAGTCCCGTTATCAACTCAATCGTAGCGAGAATTACCAGAATGATTGAAAGTCCGATTCCGAATTTTCGCCATTCCCTCGGGTCTTTGAACTTCGATTTATTAATAACTGACGATTCCTTTTTCATAAATATACCGGATAGAGACTCATCTTCCGAGTAAACTTCCGGAATTGTTTCCGGCTGTTCTTTTTTGTACAGAAGACAGTTTCCCATGACCAGATAATCCATCTCGGTTCGCATGAAACATCTATATGCGTCCCGTGGAGTGCAGACAATAGGTTCTCCACGGACATTGAAAGACGTATTTACAAGAACGGGGCAGCCGGTCTGTGACGCAAATTCCTTCAATAGGTTGTAGTATCTTTTATTGGTTTTCCCGTCAACTGTCTGGAGGCGTGCGGACCAGTCAACATGCGTTACTGCCGGTATTTCAGAACGTACAACATTCAGTTTGTCTATTCCCGATAATTGTTGTTCTTCCTGGCTCACTGCACGGCGTTTTTTCTCGGCGACCTCAGCAACAAAAGCCATGTACGGACTGGGGCGGTCAAACCGGAAATATTCCCTCACGGCTTCCAGTAGTACGGATGGCGCGAAAGGTCGAAACGATTCACGAAATTTAATCTTTAAATTCATCTTCTTCTGCATTCCCGGAGAGCGCGGGTCCCCAAGGATACTCCGTGCCCCGAGTGCACGCGGACCGAATTCCATACGCCCCTGAAACCAGCCCACTACGTTTCCCTGCGCCAGCAATGCCGCTGTCAGTTTTATTATTTCGGCATCTGATAACTGATTAAAAGGGATATGGTGGTGATTTAAGAATTCCCTTATCTCCGAATTACTGAACTCGGGGCCAAGATAGGAACCTTGCTGGGCATCATGCCCGAGCTCAACTATCCGCGGATTCCCTAAGTACTCATACCAAACCGCAAGCGCAGCACCCAGTGCACCGCCGGCATCACTGGCAGCGGGCTGTACCCATATGTCATCGAAGTCGGTCTCACGGAGTAGTTTTCCGTTGGCTACGCAATTAAGTGCCACTCCGCCAGCCAGTACCAGATATTTTGCGCCTGTTTCCTTTTGCGCATGGCAGCTCATTCGTTTTAGAATAAGTTCGGTTACTTCCTGCACAGAGCGCGCCAGATCCATTTCTTTTTGTGTAATTTTACTCTCCGGCTTGCGGGGAAGACCATCGAACAAGCGGTCAAAATTCCGATTCGTCATAGTCAGCCCAACCGGGAAGTCAAAATAATCCAGATTGAGCTGAAACGAGCCGTCTTCTCTTATATCAATAAGGTTATCCAGAATAGTCCGGACATACTTTGGTTCCCCGTAGGGTGCAAGCCCCATCAATTTATATTCTCCTGAATTTACCTTAAAACCGGTATAATAAGTGAATGCGGAATAAAGCATACCGAGAGAGTGCGGAAATCGTAGCTCCTGTAAAATTTTGAATGAATTTCCTGTTCCAAAGCCGATGCTGGTGGTTGTCCATTCTCCGACTCCATCCGTCGTTACAATTGCGGCTTCGGAAAAAGGAGATGGAAAGAATGCCGAGGCTGCATGCGAGCGATGATGTTCGGGAAAGAGTATTTTACCCGCGAATCCATGTAGTGCTTCTTGAATAAGGCTTTTAATCCAAATTTTTTTCTTGATCCAGACGGGCATAGCTTTTATAAAGGAGCTGATTCCTGCCGGAGCATAGTGCAAATACGATTCAAGAATTCGTTCAAATTTCAGAAATGGTTTGTCGTAAAAAGCGACATAATCTAAATCCAATGGAGAAATCTTTCCCTCCTGCAAACAATAATTTATCGCATTATTCGGGAATTGATAATCATGTTTGATTCTGGTAAACCGTTCTTCCTGTGCCGCGGCGATAGGAACTCCGTCCCGGATTAATACCGCTGCGCTGTCGTGATAAAATGCTGAAATACCTAATATATACATCGGTTTAGTTAACGAGCTTTTAGCTTATCCCGCAACCCGGCAGGGTCAGGATAATCAGGTTTTATTTTTTTTAGTTTATTTAAGTACCGGACTGCTTCATTTCTATGGTCCAGATAATAGTTTGCTGCTGCCAGGTTATAGTATAAATCTTCGCTTTCCAGACCCATTGTTTCCGCCTTTTTTAAATATGGCAGAGACTTTTGAAATTCCTTCTGCATAAGAAATATCTGACCAATCCATCTGTTTGCTTTTGCGGTTTCATTTATATCAAGAGATTGGTTTAATAATAAGAGGGCATCGAACAAGTTCTTTTGTTTTATGAGTTCGAGCGAGGCAGAATTGTATTTTTCTGCCAGTTGCTGCGTATGCTCCCGTAAATTGTACTTGAGAGGTTGAAGTGATCCTGCTTTTTGTGAATGCAGATGTTCTATCACTTTTCGAAATTTATCTAATTGTCCGGAAGCAATATAGGCATGTGCGAGTATATTGAGATATTCTTTATCCTTTGCCAGGTCGGCTTCTGCTTCAGCCAGGTAGGATAAGGATTTGTTCGCGTCTCCCTGCTGCAGATGCAAGCGTGCAAGGTGCTTTATCGCAAAGGCGTTTTTTCTGATTAGTAGTGATCCCTCCAGAATCGAAATGGCTTCTTCTTCACGATTTAACTCGAAAAGCATCTCAGCGGCACCTTCGTAGAACATGACCTCGTGGGGTATTGTATATATAAGTGCCCGGTATTCCCTGTAAGCTTTTTCGTATTCTTTGCGTTTCCGATAGTATTTTGCCATATCCAGGTGCCCCACTTCTATACCGATTTTCATGTCCACCAATACTTTTAATGCGACCGAATCTATTTCGTTTTTCGGAGTGTAGGTTTCAAGACTCGTATTATGCAGCTCTTTCGGCTGAAACGGCCATCCGCCCTTCAGCCATCGTATACTCAAATTGCCGTATACTGTATCCAGAGCAGTCATTCCCCAATCTTTTTTGTAATTCTCGGTAGGTTGTATTAGATTCGAATCCCACTTAGAGCTTATATAACCTTCTGTCCGCATTGTTTGATAAAAGCCGTCCGCCATAAGAAAATGACCGTCTACGTTAGGATGAAGGTGCTCGAGCATTAGCTTTTTTCCTATTATGCCATGGGGCGATCTTTCTTCAAAAAGCTGTCTCATGGGTACCACCGGTACTTTGTATCTTGAAGCTATTTCATGTATAATAGAATTGAATTCCTCGGATGCCCGAAACCGCAGGGCATCCAGATCCTTTGCCCTTATGTAAAGCCGGCGGGCTTCATTATAATCTCCACGGGCTTCTAATTGCTGTGCCTGCTGGTATACTTGTTTCGCCGGTGGAAAGGAGTCTTTTTCCACCGAGAGGAACGGGGGTTGATCTCCCACATTGCTGACGAGTTCGCTTAAAACTACCGGTACCTTTGCTTGCCCCGCTTGTTTCAATATCTCTTCCAGGTTGGTTCGAAATTGCTTCTTACCCTGTTCATATAATTCGCTGCCCAGAGGAATAACTTGTTCAGAAACAATTCGCTCCATAAGAGTTGCCGTCAGGTCCTCCGGATGTTTTGCTTTGTCCTCTCTAAATATCGACTTTACCTTGCCGATAGTTTCCCGAAGCAGACGGAACACCCTCAGGTGTACTATTTTTAGGTAGATTTTAATAAGTGTCCGATTTCTTCCGATTGATTCCAATGAGGCGACTCCAAGCGCTCCGTAGAATTCATTATGCCCCATGTAGATCAGTATCAGGTCTGGTTCGTAGTCGAGGATTTCATCGGTGAAGTCGAGCATTGTGTAGCTGTTAACCGCTGACATGGCTGTGTTTACAACCTCTATGCGTTTTTCCGGAAAAGTATCCTGGAGTTTATGCCAGAGAATTTGAGAGAACATCAGGTTATTCCCGTATGGGAATCCGGCGGTAGTCGATCCCCCGAGTACGAAAATCCTATAGCCGTTTTCCGGTTTTTTCTTGAGAAAAAGACCCTTCGGGGGAGTGGGAACAGTAAATTGTCTATAGAAATAGCGTTCCCCTACATCCGGATTGCAGCGGTAGTAATCCGAGACTTCCAGAGGCGCAGGGATAAAAAGGCGAAAATCGCCCCCGTACCCGACAAGCCAAAGAGCCCCTTCCACAAGCAACAGGATAAACACCGGGATTAGAAAAAGCAGCAGATTAAACAGAATGCGTTTACCAAAACCAATTTGGAGATAAGAATCCCTCCAGATTCTTGCATCAGCTAATTTTCTCTTCTTCATCTTCTATGTTTATGATAACGGGTATCAATTATATTTAACCTTATTTCTCCTCTGCTAATCTTCACCAATGCGCAAATAGACATTTAATCTCCAGAAATCAATTATAGACAATTAAATATTGGAGTCAAGGGGGACAAAAAATTAGTATGTTTTTACTAAGTCGAGTTTTAGTGGATTTGCGTTTTACACGAATTACTTTTCGGATTAGGTCGGGGAAAATGTGTTTATGCTGGAGTTAATGTCTTGGGATACCTAATATATACATCGGTTTGATTAACGAAGTTTTAGTTTATTTCGCAACCCGGAGGGATCGGAGTAATCGGGTTTTATTTGCTTTAATTTATTTAGATAACGAACCGCTTCCTCTTTGTTGTCCAGATAATAGTTCGCTGCTGCCAGGTTATAGTATAAATCTTCGCTTTTCAGACCCATTGTTTCCGCCTTTTTTAAATATGGCAGTG
>Ga0315551_10001680_pt1 | contig 16717 bp, 17 predicted proteins | sample SalMarSW160290MG_FD_203678 | JGI IMG/M metagenome (GOLD analysis project Ga0315551, IMG submission 203678) | Salt marsh sediment microbial communities from the Plum Island Ecosystem LTER, Massachusetts, United States - Salt Marsh Sediment SW1602-90 ...
AGTCTATCTGTGGTGATGTGGATATCGTTCTTTCCACCACATGTGGCGATAGAACCCAACTTGGAGACCTTCTTTCGAAGAGAGATAGATCCTTGTTATCCATCCCGGTGCGTTTGCACATGGACACCGCTATCGAACATATATCCACCGGTATCTGTGTAAAAACCAATCCCACCCTCTCAGAGTACTCCTTCCAAGGTCAGTAACCAGGCTTTTGTCTCGATACCTTTTGGCGCACGGTAGCCATGTAGCTTGCCGTCGGCTCCAATTACCCGATGGCACGGAATGACGATGGGCAGAGGATTGGTTGCTACGGCCCGTCCTACCGCCCGCGCTGCCTCCGGCTTACCTAACCGGTGGGCGATCTCACCATAAGTGATTACCTCTCCAAAAGGGACAGCCAGCACAACTTCAAACACCTGCCTTTGAAAGCGAGTGATCATCGACCAGTCAATGGCTAAGTCAAAATTTGTTCGCCTGCCTTCCAGATATTGCCTGATCTGCCCGGTTGCCGCAGAGCTGTCTTGAGAATCGAACCTGAAATGGTTAAATCCCATCATCTTCAATCGTTCGGTAAACTGATCTCGCAGCCTCCCGATCTCGACGGCCACTAACCCTTGCTGAGACCAAGCTATCCAAATCTGGCCAATGGGTGTATCCGGCACCTCTGCCACATATACCAATATTTCCGATTCTTCCCTAAAATCCTGATGAAATGCCATCCCCGCAACCTTCATCCAACTTAATAATTGGTTACAATGTCAATCAATCCTCGCTCGCGTGCTTGATGATCGCACCAGCGAAAGACAAAAATTGATAAAACCCCAAACACGATCGTCAAGCCGATTAATATTCCTAACAACTGGTTATTGTTGAAACCAGCCAGAGTCGGAAAGGCATCTGCCACTGAGCCCACTAGGGCGCGGCGCAACAATTCCAACCAATAGGTGAGTGGCATGGCATACCCTATCGGTCGTAAAAACGGCGGTAGCACATCCAGGGGGAAAATCGCCCCACTGAACAGGAAAAGCGCCCCCGCCACCCCTTCTCCCAGGAACCAGACATGATGAGCGATTAACAAAGTGACGCCTGATAGTAGCAAGCCCATCATCGCCAACATCACCACCCCTAAAAACAAACTGACAAAGAATAGGTACCAATTTACCGCAACCAGATCGATTTTAACGTGCAGGAAGAGCACCCCGAATAATATGGTAATCAATACCGATATTGACCCTACCAAGAACTTCGCAACGCCTCTTCCAATTAGATATAGTGGTATGCGGATAGGGGCGACGTACATATACTTGAGCGTTTTATAATGCTCGCGATCATCAATAACAGCCCAGGAAATCCCTGCCATAACCGCCCCAACGTAAATATAGAATGCATTCCCTAAATATAAATAGGGAAAGATCGGCGAGTCGAAATTGCCCTGAGTGATAATGCTGTACATCACCACCAGGATGGCAGCCCCAGAGAGCGGCTTCACGATAGAATACACCGCAAACAAGAAGGGATCCGTCCAATTGGACTCAATTTGCCATCCTAACCAGGCTGCTGTGCGGAACGAGCGCCAGGCTTCAAGGGTTGAGAAGCGGGGTTTTTGATGCGTGACTTTCATAGAGAGTCTCTTTCGCCAGGTTGAATCCTCGATTTCGTTCGCCAAGTATTAACGGCGACTTTCTGTCAGCCGTCCTTCTCGGATGGCAAGTTTCTCCAAATAATCCAGGAGTAGCCGGGCTGACACCAGAAATACGATGCTTAAAAGCATTAATACCCCCAACTCAAGATTAACCGTCAGGAATCCCAACGCCGCGCCCGAGGGAAAAACCAATTGTCGCATGGCATCTAAACCCAATGTCAGTGGAATGATCGACGCCGCAGCAGCCACCCAGAAGTTAAAGCTCCTGATTGGGAAATAGAAGCCTGACATCAAGTAAACTGGCTCTTGGGCTAGCTCGGAGAGATGCCATGCTTCCCGGCTGAGCAGTAGGAACAAAGAAGCAGCCATCATCCCCAACCCATACAGGGAAACCATTGCCAGCAGGAAAACCACGAACAACTGGAAGAAGCTGGTAACTGCATATTGCACGTTAAATAACCAGCTTCCTAAGATCAAAATCACCACGGCGCGCAGTAATGTTGCCAGCATGCCGCCCAAAGCCATACCCAGCAGAATGGCCATCATCGAATTTGGGGCCATGATATACAAAGCCAGATTCCCCTGCTCTTTTTCCCAATAAAGCTGGCTGGACATACTCCAAAGCACGTTCAGCCAGAACGCAGCCATGGCACCCCCCACTACCACAAAACCAATGTACTCTTCAGGCGCGCCGATTGCCCGGTACACGAATACGTAGGCGGAGACGGCTAGTAGAGGCAGGAAAACGTCAAAGAACAACCACGACTTCTCGCGTTGTTGTCCAATGATGCGCGGATACGCCCGGGCTATCACCGTCTTGACAAATAACTTCCAGCCAGTGCTTTTATTCAGGGCTGGTAGATTCAATTCTTTCAATCTCCTCCATGCTGCGCCCGACCAGATCTACAAATACATCCTCCAGGGTCGGCTCACGCTTCTGAAGATTGAGGATACGGATGTTTTCTCCCGTCAAAGTGTTAACCACCGCCCCGAGGACTGGTTCTTCCTCTAGAATTAATTCGAGAATAGCGCCCCCTTCGATGGGGGTATCGAGAACTTTCTTCACCCCCGACAACGCTTGAATGGCCCCTACACCCAGACCGTTTAGAGGGCTTACCTCCAGGCGGAAAATGGCCTCTCGCTGGAGCGCGTGTTTTAAAATTGATGGTTTATCACATGCCAAAACCCGGCCTTGATTGATAATCGCCACCCGGTCGCAAAGTTCTTCAGCTTCAACCATGTAGTGGGTAGTCAACAAAATGGTACGGGAAGGATCATCATCCACCCATTTGCGGATAAACTTACGCACATCTCTCGAAGCGCCTACATCTAGGCCTAATGTCGGTTCGTCGAGGAATAGCACCTGGGGATCAGTCATGAAGCCTCGCACGATGTTCATTTTTTGGCGCAATCCCGTGGAAAGATCCGACGACTTCGTGTTGATACGATCACCCATTCCAACTACTTCGAGCAGCTCCTTGATGCGGTTGTTCGCCTCCCTGGATGACAAGCCATAGAATTGCGAAAACATCCAAAGGTTTTCTCGAACGGTGAGCAATCCATATCCGGATGCTTCCCCACCCGAAACCATATTGATCCGTGGGCGTACTTCGTGGGGTTCTTGGATCACATCATAGCCTGATACCCAGGCCTTACCGCTGGTTGGCGCCAGCAAGGTGGTCAGGATTTTGATTAAAGTCGTCTTGCCAGCCCCATTAGGACCAAGTAATCCAAAAAGTTCGCCACGCTTTATCTCCAAATTTACATCGTGCAATGCGATTAGCTCTTTGGCCTCGCTCTTTTTTCCACCTCGGATCTTATAAATGCGTCCTAAACGCTCGGTTTGAATGGCAAAATCCATAGAAATCCCTTTAAAACTGTCAAAATTGTTGGGAAATTGTGGGGCAATCGTAGGGTAATTGTAGGTTAACCGTCAAGCAAAAAATGAAGTAAATTGATAAGATAAAGATCGAAGGGCGATTTCTCTTCTTCTCCTCCTTAGAGAGAGCCGGGGTCGGCGTCCCCGGCTCTCGTTGATTCTACCACTCCTATAAGCTATCCCTTCCATCTCTTCTTGTAGATCTTATTGGGGCGTCAAGTTCATTTACTGATCGGATTCTTAAAATTAGTAGTTACGCAGTTCAGGGGAAAATCGGGGGTGTTTGGGCGGGCGTTACCCGCCCAAACACCCCCATCCCCCCACCAACTGCGTAAGTCCTAAAAATAATATCGCATGATCGGCCTGGTCTCCGATCGACGCGCCACTTCGATAAAACCTGCCTGAAGAAAAGTGGATTGCATCCCAGTAAAGGCGAAGAGATCGGCCGCGCTGCCACTTTTCGGGTCGACCGGATACCCTTCCACGATCTCAGCACCCTGTTCCTCTGCAAAATGCAAAGCCGCTTTCAATAATTGGAGCGAAATTCCCTGGCGCCGGTAGTGTTTGTCGATGAAAAAGCACACCACAGACCAGACCGGCTGGTTATCAATACGCTTCAGAATACGAGAACGGTCCAGAACTGGGAAAGCTTCCCGAACCGCCACAGAGCACCAGCCCACTACTCTCCCATCCAGATAGGCGAGAATTCCCGGCACATCCCCCCCTGAGATGATGTTCCTCATCGCATCTCTATTCTTCTCACCTTTTTGGGTGTTAAATTCTGAACGTTTAAGCCGCCACCACATGCACCAGCATCCCCCCACTGCGCCGTGAGCCCCAAATAAAGTTTCAAAATCTTCCCAACGCTCCTGGGTAAGGGGGTGAAAATCCATAGGCTGTTGTACCATTGTACCCTTTCCTCAAAGAATACCGGGATTTTATTGGAAATTCATTGGAATGATACTCCCACCCCATGCACGCTTCTATCAATAATCCTTTACCAAATCAATGAGCACGGACTGCAGCTCCCCTGAAGATGTATAAATGGCCTCTGGTACTTTAGCTTTGGTTTTCTCCAGAGCTTCCCCTTGCCCATCCACGAAAACGATAGGGATGTGCCTGGTGTTTTTAAGTGATTGCAGATAGTCCGCTGTCTCACGACCGTGTGATGGCAGGCGCGTTAGGTAAATGACTATCGCCTGGGGAGTTTCATTCTTGATGGCATTAACCGCGTGTGCTCCGTCTTTGGATTCCCAAGCTACCTGCCAACCCGCATCCTGAAATTGCCGAACGTGTTCTTGCGCTTCATCTTCATTCCAATGTATCAAGAATATCTTATTTTCCATAAGCTTTCCTGATCGTCTTCATTGAAATACTCGATCTCTTCAGGGGAGTCCTCCTCTTCAACGACATATTCTGTCTCAATGAAGCCATCCGCATCTCCATCATCTCTATGCAATTGCTCATCTTCCTTGGGCGGGTTCAAATTCTCTTCTAGCTTCTGCCGCTTAAGTATATTTTCGCCCGATATCCCCTGGGCGTTTTTGTCGCTCTCGCTCTCCCCGAAAACCTGTTTATTATCCTTTTCATCGGCTTCATGGAGGTCACCATGCGATTGGTCGAATTCATCTTCTGGATCTTCCTGCGAATCAATAAAACCCCACAAGTCGATGCATATGCCGTGAGGTGTGCGAAAATATCCAATGTATAGAGAAGATCCCTCTTGGCAGGCTCGAGGTAGCTGTTCGAAAACCACACCGCGGTGCTGCAGCTCCTCTACAGTCTCTAATAGATCCATCACCATGAATTGTATGCGCAGAGCCTCCGGTGGGGTGCTGTATTCACCTTCGAGAGTAGGCACGATTGAAAAGTAAAATTCCTTGTTCGGGCTGGTAAACATGGCATAATCTGGATCGAAAGCGTTGACCGGTAATCCCAGAATATCGGTGTAAAAACCCACTTCCGCTGCAAAGTCCTCTACTTTGTATTCCACGCATTGCTTCCAATTTTCACCCCACGCGAAAGGGAACGAATTGGTAGGATTTTTCCACAGCTCAAACCAATCAGCTTGATTTCGTGCCCGTTTAGCAATATCAATCCGAGCTTTGCCATAAGCGCGAAATCTTGGGTTTACATGATGTTGTTTCACTTGATGTTTGAACATTTTATCCTCCAAGGGTCAGAGTAAGCCGTGTTTCTCTAACCATTTACTTGATAACCCTTTCCAACCGAATCGGTCGAGATCGATCCTGTCCTTCTGATCGAAAACTATCCCCTCTGCTTCCAGTAATTCGCGTTGTCGCAGGTGACCGCCGCCTTTACGCAGGCTGATTTTTCCTTGGGAATTGATCACCCGATGCCAGGGTACATTAACAGGGCAATTTGCCATGGCGCCTCCTACCCAGCGCGCTCCCCAAGCTCCATAATCTTTTAAATTCATCCCTTCTGGTGGTGGCATTAGCGCAGCGATTTTGCCATAAGTAGTTACTTGTCCCTCGGGAATATCTCGCACGACCTCCCAAACCATCGCAATGAAGGCTTGCTTGTTTGGTGGAGAAGTAAACTTTTTAGACATTTTCCGGCTCCTTTACCTCAATCTCCTCCTCAGATTACGGAGAAGGTGTTTTGTTTTCAATTGTAACATCCGGGGATTGGCGACTCCTTGATATGCATAAATATAACCGAACAAGTGTTCTATGTCAAGATTCATTTTTGAGGGTCCCCGCAGGAGAACATGCTATAATCTCTCCGTCAATTGAAGGGCAGCTGGGGTTCTGCTAAGATTGCGGCATAGGATGTTTTCTAAAATCAAACCAACACCCCACTTTGCATGGCTATCGAGGCATCCTTGCTCCTGGTTTGGGGTAATTCACCGCAGAGTCTTCCCAACCCTTAGCCTCGGCAATTGGGCTATCAAAGCCTGTTTATCTCAAAGAAACACCGCTTTCGCTTATATCCTCTAGAACCAAAACTTGCGCGCCCAGCCTGCCATGGAATCGAACCGCATCAACAGTACCATGTTCCTCCAAAGTGCTGTTCTGGCCTGGCTCTCCTCGGGGAGGTTCGGGTCAGTAAGAATCAAGCAAGATGGCAATAGTTGCCCTGGGATCGATGAGCGTTCGACTACCCTGGACTCCCCCCTTGGATTCAACTTCTACCTTGATATAATCTGGTTCCGTGAACACAATCGCCAGTAGTGCCAATCGCCAGATCGCCCGCGCCGCGGGTACGGTAATGGCAGCTTTTGTTTTGAGTAACCTGACCGGACTAATCCGGCAGGTGCTTGTTTCGCGCGCTTTCGGCACTGGAGCCCAGATCGACGCTTTCAATGCCGCGGCCCGTCTGCCCGACCTGCTCTTCAGCCTTGTCGCCGGAGGGGCGCTTGCCTCTGCCTTCATCCCCACTTTTACCGGATTCATAAGCCAGGGAGAGCATCACGCTGCTTGGAAATTAGCTTCATCAATTGCCAATTTAATCGTCGTTGTCCTCATAATAACCAGCGCGGCTGCCATGTTGCTTGCTCCTCAAATTGTGCGGGATGTCCTATACGTTCTTGTCCCCCATCTCGATCCCTCCCAATCTGCTTTAACCGTGTCCTTATTGCGCATTTTGTTGCTCTCACCCGTAATCTTTGGCATTAGCGGGTTATTGATGGGGGTTCTCAATTCCCATCAGATTTTCTTACTGCCCGCTTTAGCCCCCACCATGTACTGGCTGGGGTGGATCTTTGGTGTCCTGGTGTTGGTACCCCGTTGGGGCATTTACGGGTTGGCCTGGGGAGCTGTTGTTGGCTCCGCTTTGCATCTGGTCGTGCAACTGCCTGCCCTCCCAGGATTGAGAGCGCACTATTCTCTCACACTGGGGTTGAACGATCCTGCCACCCGCCAGGTAGGTCGCCTTATGGCCCCGCGCGTCCTGGGTGTGGCTGTCGTCCAGCTTAATTTCGTAGTAAACACCATCCTGGCCTTAGCCCAACCCCAAGGAAGCCAGACCGCTATTCAGATCGCCTGGATGATCATGACCATGCCCCAGGTGGTGATTGCCCAGGCCATCGCCATCGCTGCCTTACCTACCTTTTCAGCCCAGGCAGCTGCCGGCTACCTGGAAGATATGCGATCTTCTTTGGCCAGCACGCTGCGTGCCGTAATCCTTCTTTCATTGCCTGCCAGCTTGGGCTTGATCCTATTGCGATACCCTACCATCTCTTTTTTCCTTCAACATGGCGAGTTCGACGCTCACTCAACCGACCTTGTGGCTTGGGCTCTTCTTTGGTACGCCGTCGGTCTTGTAGGACACTCTGTGGTGGAGATAATGGCGCGCGCCTTTTATGCCCTCCACGACACCAAAACTCCTGTCTTTGTAGGTGTGTTGGCAATGAGTCTCAACCTGCTCTTCAGCGTGGTATTTTCAGCCCTGTTCAACCGGCTTGGCCTGGCGCCTCACGGTGGCTTGGCTTTGGCGAACTCGCTGGCAACTGCCTTGGAGATGGGAGGGTTGTTGTTCCTCATGAGACGCAGACTAAACGGCTTGGACGGTAAAAACATCCTGACAGGCGTAGGCCAGGCTGGTATTGCCACCCTGGTGATGTCTCTTGGATTGTGGCTCTGGATAGTACAAATGGGGAACAATGCGGTTTGGCTGGTTATGGGAATGGGCGTCATCCTCGGAGCAAGTATTTATCTTCTGTCCACGCTCGTCCTGGGCGTCAGAGAAGCTAGAGGCGCAGCTGCACTGCTCTATCGCCGTCTGTTGGGCGTCTAATCGCTGGCAAATGCTATCCGAAACAGATTAATTACCTTAAAAAATACCAGGCCAATTGGGCTACTACCAGACCTAAAACCATTCCGCTAATCGCTTCAAGGGGGGTATGGCCCAATACTTCACGAAGATGCTCTTGTTGTACAGGCTGTCCGCTCGCCAACTTTCGCACGATCTCGTTGATGGCCTCTGCCTGTTTTCCGGCTTGCCGGCGAATACCGGTTGCGTCATAAATAACGACCAATGCAATCGTCACAGCTAAAGCATAAAGTGGCGTGTTAAAACCCAGGTGTAAACCGATCGAGTGGGCTATCCCTGCTACCAAGGCGGAGTGTGAGCTGGGCATGCCTCCAGCTTTTAGCAACAATGCCCAATCCCAGTATCTCTTTGTAAAATAGTTTAAAGGCACCTTGATCACCTGTGCCAAACCCCAGGCGATCAATCCCACCATCAGCACCCGGTTGTTGAAAACTTCAAGGACGCTCATCCACTATCCCATGACTTCATCGCTTCATACAATATTCAGGCTTCTGGTTCGAAATCTACCAGCTCTTCGCCTGACAGTTGTTTAATTTTAAGGTCGGCTTGATCCAGCAAATCCGTACAATGGTGTGCCAAGACTTGGCCTCGCTCGAAAAGCGCCAATGCCTCATCCAGGGTATGCTCATCTGACTCAAGATCTGCCACGATGGCTTGCAGTTCAGCAAATGCCTGTTCGTAATTCAATGCTTCGATAGAAGCTTTGTCTTCTTCGGATAAACCCGGTGTTGGTCCCATTTTCTACTCCTCTGCCGCCCCTGTCTCAGGCGTATTAGATAACCTGAGATATTTTCGTAGAGGCGCTTCCTTCGACAAGACTTGATCAGCCAGTGAATCAAACTCAAGACGGCCTAGATGGTTAACCAGTACAAATCGTTCGATTTCGTGTTTGGCGCTTCGCTCGTAGGCTTTATTTATAGTCGCAGATTTCGCTCGCGTAGAAATCCCCACGGCAGCGCCCACTGCGATTATCGACGCTACCATCCCCAGGATACCTATCAGGATCCAGTTTCTTGATCCCAAGGCGAAAACGATCACCAACAACACCATGCCCATCATTGCGCCGAGAAAACACCCCAATCCAAAAGCCGATTCGGCTGCGCGTATACCAGCACTTACCAGGTTCTGGTTATTTGATTCGATTAACCGCGACATCTCATCCCACCGAGTTTGGTCCGGTTCTTCCAAAAGAGGAGCAATTGGCGCCCCACAGGCTGGGCAGGTATCTCTTGACCCTACCTCCACCCCACAATTGGGGCATGGCATCACCTCAGAAGAATTAGTGGAGGCCATCGTAAACTTACTTATCTGTCTCCTCAACAATCACCCCAAACTGACCATCGCTAACGCGTACATCTAATGGCTCATTGGGACCTACCTGGCGGACGCTTCGCACCGGGCTTCCATCCCTTTGGCTGACTATCGCATAACCGCGACCCAGAACAGCCAGCGGATTAAGGGTAGAAAGCCGGTAGTTCAAACCATCAAGATGGGCGCGTTTTATAACAAGATAATGGGCTAAACCCGCCCTGGCTCGACGGGTGAGATCATCTAGGCGCTGGCGGTCTCCCCGGATGCGCGTGATGGGCGAATTAAGCCCAAGACGGTTCATTAAGGTCTGCAATTCCCATCGGTAATTTAGCAAATATGATTCCATCCCTCGGTGGATTTGCTTTAATTGTTCAAATAGTGCACTTAGAAGATCATCCCGCTCAGGAGTAGCCAATTCTGCAGCTGCTGTTGGCGTGGACGCTCTCAAATCCGCAGCAAAATCAGCAATCGTGAAATCAGTTTCATGGCCAATGCCTGTGATAACTGGTGTTTCTGATGCTGCGATTGCACGCGCAACACGTTCATCATTAAATGCCCACAGATCCTCTAACGAGCCACCTCCCCGTGCTACTATTATCACATCTGGCCTGACAATCGTGTTCAAGGCTTGCAGAGCTGCCACAATCCCCATGGGTGCCTGGTCTCCCTGAACTTGGGTCGGAGCTAGGATCACTTCTACCAGCGGGAAACGGCGCTGGATGGTATTCAGCATATCCCTCAAGGCTGCTCCAGTTGGTGAGGTCACAATCCCGATGCGGTGCGGCCAGGTCGGGATCGCTTGTTTCAACTTTTCGTCAAAAAGCCCTTCCGCTTCTAAGCGCGCCTTCAGGCGTAAAAATTCCTGGTAAAGTGCACCCTCCCCTGCCGGGCGGATTGAATCTACATAAAGCTGGTACTGCCCGCTGGCCTCATAGATGCTGATATTGCCGTGCGCTTCGATTGCATCCCCCTCTCGCGGTAGAAACGCCTGCCGGGTAATTGCGTTACGCCACATCACACATCTCAGAGACGCACCTACATCCTTTAAAGTAAAATAAAGATGCCCGGAAGTAGGGCGGGAAAAGTTTGAAACTTCCCCTTGCACCCATAAATCCTGTAATTGAGCCTCGCTTTCCAGCAGCTGCCGTAAATAACGGGTCAGGTTGCTTACAGTCCACGTCGAGGCTTGAAAAAAGGACAACTGGCTCATAATATTAACGATCTATTTTCACTGATTGCACATAAAGATGCTAGGATGAGAAAAGGATACTCTTCTTCGGGTAGGATGTCAACTATTCCAGGAAATAGCATTATTTGCTACAATACTGTAAATCTGGGACGCGAACTTAATTTCAATGACCTTGGAACCGACTTTGACCATTAGGAAAGGAAGCGCTGTGTTGGATTTCGAGGCATAGCTCGCCTCGAAATCCAACACACTACATTTTAGAGGGCAAGTCGGCGCTTAACCCGACTTATGTTTAATGGAATTTCTCGACCCGAGGTTCAATCCGGAGTATCTTTCTTGAATTACATTTGGTCCCCTTGGCGTATGGCTTATATAGAAAATAATAACGATGAGGCAGAGTGCGTATTTTGCACAGCACTCACCAGGCCCGATGGCCCCGATAATCTGATAGTTTTTCGTGGACACCGGGCCTTTGTCATTCTAAACCGTTTCCCCTATACCAGTGGGCATTTGATGGCGGTTCCCAACGATCACCAGCCTTCACTCGAGATGCTGGAGGTCGAGACTCGCGGCGAAATGCTGGAATTAGCCACCCACGCGATCCAAGTACTCAAAGAGGTATACCATCCCCAAGGCTTCAATCTAGGAATCAACATTGGGGAGATTGCCGGAGCTGGCATCACAGATCATGTTCACTTGCACATTGTGCCTCGCTGGGGAGGAGATACCAGTTTTATGTCATCTTTAGGCCAAACGCGCGTTCTTCCAGAAAGTTTAGAAGACACCTACCATCGTATTTACGAAAATTGGGGGGATCCCGAGAACAAGCCATGAGACCTGGCTTGCTACCCGTATATGGAGATCACACGTATGGAAACTCATAATCACGAAGCTGTTATTCTCAGTGCTGTCAGAACTCCCAGTGGACGGTTCCAGGGAAGCCTTTGTTCCATCCCCGCGCCTCGATTAGGAGCCATTGTGGTTAAGGAAGCCGTCAAGAGAGCTGGCATAAGCGAACCCTCAGAAATCGACGAAGTTCTTATGGGCAATGTCGTCTCGGCTGGCCTGGGTCAAAATCCAGCCAGGCAATCAGCCATCTTCGCCGACTTGCCCGAGACTGTCGGCGCCACCACCATCAACAAAGTCTGCGGCTCCGGACTGAAATCGGTCATGCTTGCTGCCCAATCAATCAAGGCTGGTGACGCCCACTTGTTTGTGGCCGGAGGCATGGAGAACATGAGCCGCGCCCCCTTTATGGTAGATGCGCGCACGGGCAGCTTGCGTTTTGGTCATGCTCAATTGACCGACGCATTGCTCAAGGATGGGCTTTGGGATCCATTCGAAGACTGGAGTATGGGTGATGCAGCTGAATTCATCGCCCAAGAATACGAAGTCACTCGTCAAGCCATGGATGCATATGCCTTATCCAGCCATCAGAAGGCCATTGCCGCCAGCGACAATGGTAAGTTTAAGTCAGAAATCGTTCCGGTTGAAATCCCTGATCGCAAAGGTCAGGTTACTTTTTTCGCCACCGATGAAACCCCCCGGCGCGATACTTCCATCGAAGCCCTGGCGAAATTGAGACCTGCTTTCCAGGAAAATGGCAAAGTAACAGCTGGAAACGCCCCGGGCTTGAACGATGGGTCTGCCGCCTTGGTGGTTGCCAGCCGCGCCCAGGCGCGTTCCATCGGAGCAAAACCAATGGCACGCATCCTGGGATATGACCAGGCTGCTGTAGCTCCCAAATATTTATTTGACGCACCCGCCCATGCCCTACCAAAATTGCTGGAAAGAGTAGGCTGGACCCTTGAGGATGTGGATTTGATAGAACTCAATGAAGCCTTCGCTGCCCAAACACTAGCCAACGGCTATGCCTTGCTGGACAGCGGCTGGGATTGGAACAAAGTCAATGTCAACGGCGGAGCTATCGCTCTTGGGCATCCTATCGGAGCCAGCGGTGCTCGCATCCTCACTACCCTGATATATGCCCTCCGAGATCGAGGTCTCAAGCGGGGCATTGCCGCCCTCTGCTTAGGTGGCGCTGAAGCTGTGGCAATGGCCATCGAAATTGAGCCATAATCCAAATTCAGGAGAACTGTACCCAAATACTTTTACCTCACACCCTGTTTCTGATTAGACATTGGAAGGGAATATTATGGAGATCAACCATATCTTCGTTCTCGGCGCAGGCACCATGGGGAATGGCATCGCTCAGACCGCGGCGGTCTCAGGTTTTCAGGTCACCATGATGGACATCGTTCCTGATCAATTAGAGCGCGCCAGAGCTACAATTTCCAGGTCGGTTGAGAAACTCTTCAGCAAGGGGATCATCCAGGCTGACCAGAAGAACGCAGCCCTGCAACTCGTCACAGCCACCGATTTAACTAATCTCCCTCAGGCGGATCTCGTCATAGAAGCTGCTACCGAGAACCCCGCCCTCAAATTAAAAATCTTCAAAGAACTGGACCAACGCGCCCGCCCTGAAGTTATCCTGGCCTCTAATACCTCCTCCATCAGCTTGACCAAAATTGGCGCTGCCACCCAACGAGCCGATAAAGTTGTCGGGTTGCATTTCTTCAACCCTGTACCCTTGATGCGACTGGTGGAGATAATTCGCGGGTTGGAAACCTCAGATGAGACCACCAGGATTGCCACGGATATCTGTCGCATTATGGGCAAGGAGCCGGTTGAAGCCAAGGATTCGCCCGGCTTTATCTCCAACCGCATTTTGTGCCCCATGATAAATGAAGCGATATTTACCTTGCAGGAAGGCATTGGCACTCCTGAAGCCATCGATACGGTCATGAAGCTAGGTATGAACCATCCCATGGGTCCCCTGGCTCTTTGTGATCTAATCGGGTTAGACGTGGTGCTCTTCGTCATGGAAGTGCTTCATAAGGATTTGGGAGAAGACAAATACCGCCCCGCTCCGCTGCTGCGCAAGATGGTAGATGCCGGATTCCTGGGTCGCAAAACGGGAAAGGGTTTTTACACTTACGGTTAATCAGATTTGCTGGTACCACTTGTGGATCTTTCCCCTTACCTCGGATGGGACAGATAAGTGTTTGTTTTCTGTCCCATCCTCGTTTTGTTACAAATTGGCGGTATCTTTTAACGCTTTAGTTGGGTCTTTTAAATACAGGAGTTACATATTAGGAATCATAATCGGGGGTGGGTGGGCTTCGTCTGCCCAACTATCCAAATAAAATCCTCAACCATGTAAGTCCTTAATTGCAAAGTCTTCGAAGACGAGATGATATGCAAGAGTTGCGCAGGTTGGTTGATTCAGCCAAATACGGTGATAAAGACGCTTTCGGTGAACTCGTCGTGCGTTTCCAGGATATGGCGTACGCCATTGCTTACGCAATGCTGGGTGATTCTGCCCTTGCCCAGGATGCCGCTCAGGAAGCTTTCATCGAAGCCTATCTCAGCCTGGTGAATCTACGCATACCCGAAGCCTTCCCAAGCTGGTTTCGCCGGATTGTCATCAAACATAGCGACCGGCAAATCCGAGGTGTGCAACACCGCACCATTCCTTTAGATAGCAACCACAGCCTGCCTGAGGCCGCTCCTGATCCTGAAACCGTCCTGGAAGATTTGCAGACCAGGCAAGCCATTCAAACAGCCATCGCCGCGCTGCCCTCCAACCAGCGACAGATTACCACCCTCTTCTATATCAAGGGCTATTCACAAAATGAGATCTCTGATTTCCTAGAAATACCGCTGACTTCAATCAAGAAAAGCCTATATACCGCCAGAAAAAGACTCAAACACAGGATGATTAACATGATACAAGACCAACTCCAATCAAACAAACCTTCTCGGGACGAGGGATTCACTAATAAAGTCAAGTACTTCTTAGCGCTTAAAGCCGGAAACCTGAAACAGGTAAGTTCTCTTGTGGCTAAAGATCGCCAGTTACTGGGTGTTCAAACGGAGTGGGGGATAGCTTCAGATGGATTTTATTGGCCGCTGGGTGTGACTGGGCTGCATTGGGCTGCTATCACCGGGGATCAGTCCTTGTTGAAATTCTTCCTCGAACAGGGAGCCAGCCCAGATACTCAAACTTCATCAGGCATGACCCCTCTCCATTTGTCGGTTCTCATGCGACAAATGGATATCATCCGTTTGTTATTGCTAGGCGGAGCAGACCTCAATGCCAAGTGCGCCACTGGATTTACCCCCCTGCATTTTGCTATCCTCAGAAACAACCCACAGATTGCCGAGTTGTTAATTGACCAGGGGGCGAACCTCGACACAGCTGATAATCATGGGCGGAAACCTGTTGATTGGGCCTTGTTAAAGGCTCAGCCCGGTTTGATCGACCTGCTGGTCGCCCATGGTGCCCGCAAACCCGGTGGTGACCTGCCCAGGCGGGTCCAGCAGCCCACCTCCAGCCTGAGAACCCGCAAGGTTCCGGTAGGCGAACGCCTGCTTGGCCGGGTGCTCGATGCCCGGGGACGGTTGGTAGACGATCTCTCTTCTCTCACCAACCTGGAAAAGCGGCCAGTCTATCACCCGGCCTCCTCTCCCTCGCATTGGATCTTGGAGACCGGCATCAAAATCCTCGATTTATTCGCGCCCTTTAAGCGTGGTGGTCACCACGGTGTCTTTACCCCTCTGGCCGGCGTTGGGAAGTTTGTCCTCTTGGCTCAATTGATCGATAACCTGGTAGCGCGCTATGATGGCTACACGGTCTGTATCGGTCTGGAAGAGGCAGCTTACACTGGTAAAAGCATGATGCTTGCCTGGCGCGATTGGGGTGTGGATGAGAGAACCGTCAATGTTTTCGGCCCTGCCAGTCGCTCCGCTGGTGCCAACCTTAATCTCGTCCAAACAGGGTTAACCATAGCCGAGCATTTCCGCTCTCAAGGCCATGAAGTCATCTTGCTGGTAGATAGCCGTTTAGCCATCAGCGATGCGGTGTTTAAATATCTAAAATATAATGCCACTGCCACACCCCAAACGGCCATTACTACGGTCTATTTTGGGGATCATAGTGTGGGTGCTGAACCTGATCCCTTTAAAGGGTTGGATGCTGTCATCACCTTTAACCAGGAGCGCGCCAGACGACAACTTTGGCCTGCAATCGATCCGTTAACCTCTAAATCCAGGCTGCTACAATCTCCACTCGTCGCTGAAGCGCATCTCCAGGTAGCTGCTCGGGCCCGCAGTCTGCTCATCCGATACAATGACCTGCTCCCTCTGGTCGAAAAACGCGGCATAGACGCCCTCACCGAAGTGCAAGACCGCCAGGACGTCCTGCGCGGCTGCCTCTTACAAAACTTCCTGACCCAACCCTTTAAAGGTGCTGAACCATGGACTGGCGTACCTGGCGAACGCCTTGAGATTGCGGATACAATCCTGGGTTTCCAGGCGATACTTGATGGAAAATATGACGCGCTTCCCGCAGACGCCTTTTACCTGACGGGTAAGGTTGAGCAAGCTGTCGAAAAAGTACAGGATTTCTAATTTCCAAACCGTCAAAGGTATTCCTTATCCCATCTTTAGCGCGGAAAAACCTGCATTCAGAATCCCTCTGATAGCGTTCTTAAATACAAGGAGCCGTTTTTCAACGGCTCCTTGTCGCGCTGCGGCATCCAATTATCCTCGAAGAAGGAGGAGGCATGCCGCAGCGCTGAGTTTAGTTGTACCATCACTCATGATCGGCATCACCTCCTTTTGGTAAAGATAGCAAAGGAGGGGGGTGGAAATTCTTCATTTTATTAAGTTGAACCACCCCATTGCTTGGTAAGTATTACACAATTTCACTGAGGTGTCAATTGATAACTTTGATTTGTGTTAGCCCAAAGTAGTACCTTGTTTTTGCGCAAATACAGGTGCTTTTAACTTGATAACGCAAACAGGAACCAGTTTAACTCGGAAAATGTCTCTC
>Ga0315551_10001682_pt1 | contig 16715 bp, 11 predicted proteins | sample SalMarSW160290MG_FD_203678 | JGI IMG/M metagenome (GOLD analysis project Ga0315551, IMG submission 203678) | Salt marsh sediment microbial communities from the Plum Island Ecosystem LTER, Massachusetts, United States - Salt Marsh Sediment SW1602-90 ...
CACCCGCACTGCCGGACGCAGAGATTTCTCCCTGGAGCCACCCCAAAACACAATCCTCGATCTGCTGGTAAAAAAGGGTCTTAAGACCCTGGCGATTGGAAAGATTTGGGACTTGTTCGCTGGTCGTGGCTTGACCAACAAGGTCAAGACAGTTAATAACGATGAGGTGATGGCAGCAATCATTGACTTTGTTAAGAATGACAAAAGTCATGCTATGGCTTTTGCCAATCTGGTCGACTTCGATATGCTGTGGGGCCACCGCAGAGACGTGGTCGGTTTCGCCAAAGGCCTCGAGGCTTTCGATAACTGGCTCGGCGACCTGTTGCCCCTTCTGAGCGAAGACGACCTTTTGGTAATTACCGCCGACCACGGTTGTGATCCTACTTACACTAAGCACACCGACCACACGCGAGAGTACGTCCCGCTGCTGGTGTACGGCAAGAAGGCAAAACGAGGCGTAGACCTGGGAACGAGAGAGACGTTTGGGGATGTGGCGTGTACATTGGCAGAAATGTTCGAGAAGGATTACCATTTTCAGGGGAAATCATTCTTACGGAAAATTACATAGGCAGAAAGGATGTGTCGAAAGTACAGGACTTTCGACCTACTTGCTCCGCTCAAATGTGAAAGGGACAGATGTATGGATACTGTTTACATATTTGTTGATTCCGTCCTGGAATCGATCAGCAAAAGTTGGTGGAAGGATTCCAATTGGTGGATTGCTTTTACCTCTCTAGCCGCTGTTATTATCGCACTCGTTGTGGCATGGTACACTAAACAGCAGGTTAAGCGGGAATCAAGACGAGAGATTCATGCTAGTTGGGACAAAAAGTTTGATGATCGAAAAAGGTTTTGGGAAGAAATCAAAGCTGCTTACAATTCCTGGTTAGGGGAAATCCATTGTAACAGCCTCGACTCTGAAAACCATCCACCCAAAAGTTTGGTTGAATTAGTTTGGCAAGCAGGAAAACCTCCAATTCTCTGCAAAGATTTTAGATTTCAAGAAAACACTTGGGGAGATCTAAGTGATCGTTGTACCCGAAAGCCGCAGACCTGGCTTAGAGATTTTTGTGTGAAAGTCTATCCTCCCAGTAGCGCGTCCGATTCAATCATATTAAGCCGCAGCACACATGGTAAAGAGGGCTATGAAGGATTTCATGCTTCAAGGTCAAGCCTCGCAAATGAGTTCGACAGGCAAGCAGAAACTGATCTCAAATACATGTGTGGCCGCTTCGGTGAGAGTCAATATCCTCTGATAATCCTTCTTTGCTGGTTGGAAGTCCCACTGGCAGCATCGACGCAAGCCATCGGGCCAGGTAAAAGAGCTCTTTCTAGGTTAGCAATAAAAGTAGATCGCCGTTTTGGAGGAAAGTACGGATCGTAGCAATACCGAGGAATCAGTTTATTAGCAAGTAGGGCAGGAGTCTCCGACTCCTGCCAATTAGGCTGTCTGGTAAAGAGAAAATGACCAACATACTCGACAACCTCCACCGGCGCTTTGACCATGCGGCGTTGAAGCCGGAAGTCAATGAAGCGGCAATACGAAGATTGTGTCATGAAGCCCGTGAATACGAGTTCTACTCCGTGGCCGTTAATCCTATCTGGGTGATAACGGCCAGAGATGCCTTGCGGGGGAGCAAGGTGAAGATACTTTCAGTGTCGGGCTTTCCGCTTGGGGCAAGCCGAACGGATATCAAGGTGCTGGAGGCGGTCAAAGGTGTCAGGGATGGGGCGCACGAGATTGACATGGTGGCCAATATCGGCTGGCTGGCGGCAAGCCGCTTTCATCAAGCGGAGGAAGAAATTGCCAAAGTGAGAAAGGCCTTGCCGTACAATGTGGTCCTGAAAGTTATTATCGAAGCAGGCTGTTTGACCGAAAAGCAGCAAGTCGAGGCAACCAAGGCAGTCATCAACGGCGGGGCGCAGTTTGTCAAAACCTGCACCGGCTTTTTCGGCGGGGCGACAGTAGAGCAAGTCAGAACATTATACAATGCTGCCGTCGGCCAAATTGAGGTCAAAGCTTCAGGAGGTATTCGGACACTCGAACAGTGCCGCCAACTGCTTGAGGCCGGTGCGACCCGTCTTGGAAGTTCAGTCTCAGTTGCAATTATGAAGGAATTGGCCGGGCAAAGGGGATAGACCTCCAGCAACCATCATAAAGATGCCTGCTACAGACCTTCCGGGTTGCTTTTCGGGCAAATTTATATATTATGTTACTTCATATATGACGGAGAAACCCACAATAAAGAAGCGGCCCTTTCTTGGGATGTATTTTAAGTGTTGTAACGTCTATTCTCGAATCTATTTGAACAAGAAAGGCACCGCCTTTGTGGGATGGTGCCCGAAATGCGCCGCCAAAGTAGAGGTAAAAGTGTCTCCGTCCGGTGTCAAGACGCGCTTTTTTGCGGCTGGCTAATGTGAGCGCGGGCGATAGATCATGCCCTTGTTGAAGTCAAAGATAGTAGTTGTTCCCTTAGGCGAAGTGGATTTCATGCTGGTCAACCGGTTGGCAGCGGAAGTCGGCCCGGTGTTCAACCGTTCCGTGGATATACTCAAGGGAATGAAGCTACCTGAAGAAGCTCACAATGTGGTACGCAATCAGTACTACGCCCAAGTGTTGTTATCCAAGCTGGAGCGTGCCAAAGCCAACAGCCGCGAAAAAGTGATAGCCGTCTGCGAGGAGGACCTCTACCTTCCCGATGACACCTTTGTGCTGGGCCATGCCGACGTATTATCCGGCACGGCGGTGGTCTCGTTATATCATATCCGGCAGGAGTTTTACGGTTTGCCTGAAGATGAGCGCAAAGTCTATCCCCGCTTGTTCAAGGAAACGCTTCACCAAATGGCTCACCTGTTCAATCTGACGGAGTGCCGCAACTCCAAATGTGTCAACTACTACAGTCAGATCATGCTCGATATCGACAACAAAGAGGCGAAGTTCTGCGATATTTGTCGCCGCCAGCTTATCGGAATGGTATGAAAGCTACTCAACGCTTGTACTAAGGCCATGAACCTTGATCAGATAATTGACTGGCTCAGAAGCGACACGGTTTTTCAGCGAAACATTGTTCACTGGCAAGTATACCCTTCTCTTAAAGGGCAATATGTTGATTTTCCTCCAGGACTGGATCTTCGACTGGTAGCCAGTCTTAAAGAGCGCGGGATATGCCAACTGTACACTCATCAAGCTGAGGCTGTTCAGGCAATCCATGATGGCAATGATGTTGTGGTAGTGACCCCTACCGCCTCAGGCAAGACACTTTGCTACAACATTCCCGTACTTAACAGCATACTTAAAAATCCCAGCAGTCGGGCGCTGTACCTCTTTCCCACCAAGGCGCTCTCGCAAGACCAGATGGCGGAGCTGTATGACTTGATTCAAAAACTCGACGTCGATATAAAAACGCATACCTTCGACGGCGACACGCCCCATCCAGCCCGTCGCCTGATTCGTTCCGCCGGTCACATTGTTATAACCAATCCCGACATGCTTCACACCGGAATACTTCCTCATCACACGAAGTGGATAAAGCTGTTTGAAAATCTTAAGTATGTTGTCATTGACGAGGTGCATCATTATCGGGGGGTCTTCGGTTCGCATCTGGCCAATGTCATCCGCCGCCTCAAGCGGGTCTGCAAGTTCTATGGCTCCAATCCCGTCTTCATCTGTTGCTCGGCTACTATTGCTAATCCCGACGAGCTGACCCAAAAGATCATCGGCAAACCGGTATTGTGTATCGATAGCAATGGCGCCCCATCGGGCGAGAAGCATTTCCTCATCTACAATCCTCCGGTTATCAACCAGCAGCTTGGCATCCGCAAGTCGGCCATAAGCGAGGCGGCGCGATTGGCGGCTGGGTTCTTGCGACACAGAATTCAAACAATCGTGTTTGCCCACTTTAGGTTATACGTCGAGGTACTGCTGACGTATCTCCAACGGAAGTTGGAAGGTGACTTTGGGCATGGGATAAATATAGCCGGCTATCGTGGTGGGTACCTTCCCAACGAACGCCGCCGGATCGAAGCCGGACTTCGTGACGGGACTATCACCGGTGTTGTCTCCACTAACGCGCTCGAATTGGGAATCGATATCGGCAGTTTAGATGTCTCAATTATTGTTGGTTACCCCGGGTCGATCGCCTCCTTGTGGCAGCAGGCAGGCCGAGCCGGACGCGCCACTTCAACATCGATGACAATCATGATTGCCAGTTCAACTCCTTTGAACCAGTTTCTCTGCGCTCAGCCAAAGTATATCTTCGATCGGACACCTGAAGCCGGGATCATCGATCCCGACAACCTGATTATCAGGACTAACCACATCAAGTGCGCTGCCTTTGAACTCCCCTTTGATGAAACAGATTACTTTTCGGACGACGGCACAAATCAAATTCTGGACTACCTTGAAGAAGCGAATATCCTTCGTAAGACCAGTGGTCGCTATCACTGGTCGTCGGAGATTTATCCGGCTGCGCAGATTTCTCTGCGCTCTGCCTCACCGGACAACTTTGTCATTCTCAATGAGAGCAACGACAACGAAGTGGTCGGTGAAGTAGATTACTTCTCGGCGCCCATATTCTTGCATCCGGAGGCTATTTATCTCCACGGCGCCCGGCAGTATCAGGTTGCGCGCCTCGACTGGGACGGGAAAAAGGCTTACGTCAAAGAAGTGGAGGTCGACTACTACACCGACGCCGAGACCAAGACCGATTTGAAGGTCCTTGAAATCAACAAGGAGGCTGGTTTAGGAGATGGTAACGTGTGCTGCGGTGAGGTTTCAGTCACCAGCGTGACTGTTATGTTCAAAAAGATTAAGTTTCATACTCATGAAAATGTCGGCTCAGGAGAACTTACTCTCCCCGAACTTGAGATGCACACCAGCGCCTTCTGGTATTCCTTCCCGGGCGATATAGCGCTCAAAGTAGGGCTTAGTGGTTCCCGGTTCGGCGGGTCGTTGAGAGGGTTAGCCAACATCCTGGGCAAAATTGCTCCTCTGTGGGTGATGTGCGACTCGCGTGACCTGCGTTCTATCTCACAGGTGCGGGCGCCGTTTACCGAGCGACCGACCGTATATATCTATGAGAATATTCCCGGTGGCGTGGGCCTGTCGGAAAAGCTGTTCACCGAAGCGGAAAGGCTCTTCGAATCCTGCCTCGAGCATGTCAAAAACTGCCCATGCGAAGCCGGTTGTCCCACCTGTGTCGGCCCGCCGATGGAAGTAGGCAACGGCGGCAAAGAAGGGGCCATCAAGCTGCTGCAGTACATGTTGGCGGTGGCATCGGTGTGAGGGGTGGGAAAAGTTGCCGGTTACAAACATCATCCCACTTGTTCTTCCTTCAAATGACATGTTGACAATCACACTGCGATCATCAAGGGTAGTTGAGCGGAACGAAGTGAGCTGAGGTTCAATCTGATTTTGGGGTTGTGATACGAAGTTGCTATCAAAGATAGAGTATAGCTGGCAAAGATGGTCATTCCCGCGCAAGCGGGAATCCAGTAAATCTTTAGATTCCTGCTTTCGCAGGAATGACGGGTAAGCTCTTTGAAATTTTATCTTTGACGTCCAATTAGTATGATAAAGGGAATATGAAACCAAGGGCAAACCACCATTACATACTGTCGCTCTTTGATTTCCAGGTTTTGTCATACTGAGCGAAGTCGAAGTATGATGCACTGTAATATAACCCATGGGAAAATAGTTTAATCTCTTCACCCAGCATCACGGGCAGGGGGGTGGGGGCGGGCCACCCTTAAACAGGAAATCGACTAAGTAAGTCAGATCGGCTATATTGATTAGTTCGCCGGCATCGCCGTCGACGTTGCCTTCCTCTTCACACGGGGGTGGCGCGCCGCCCTTGAACAAGAACTCGACCAGGTAAGTCAAGTCACCCACGTTGACATTGTCGGCCGGGTCATAGTCAACGTTACCGCGAATAGGTGTCATGCAGCACCCGCTCGGCTTTGGTCTGACGTGGTCAGAATACCATTGATAACTCCGGTCAGCGGTCTGTTGCAGGTCAGTTAGAGCGCCATTCATTGTTGTCACGAAACTTGTGTAATAAATAAGTGTGTCGCCTTCGCCAAGATCAATCCCGGTAGAAAAGGTCATGACAGTGTGGAGATCGACAAGCTGCGAATCAGGATGGGAGGATGAATACAATGAACATCCACTGTCCTGCATGTTCGCATACAGCTCCCCGGCAATAAAGCCTTCATTTGGGTACACATAGGTTGCGTTGTCAAGAGTGTAGGCTCCATATTGGTTACTGACGACGCTGTCACCGAGCTCTATACTATCATTAACTAAAAAACAATCGAGAAACATGACACCACCAAAGCGAGCATCGTTTTCCTGACATTCAGTGGAGTCGTCCTGATTGTACTCCCCTCCAATTTGATAAATCAGGTTGCGGGCGGCATCAAAATCGGAGCCGTTGTCAGCTGCGGAGTCGGAGGGTATATCCCAATCAACCACTTCGCCAATGGTTAGGTTACTGTGAGCCTGGCCGTCATAAGAGAAGATCCTGATATTTTGAATAACGAAACTACAAGAATCTGGTTGCTCCGGTGCATACCACCAATTTTCAACGGCAATCGCGGCATCGCTGGTTACAAGAACTCCTGACTTAAAGAGTTCATAATCCCCCATATCTTGAGTTGGCTCATGTGCTCCAATTGGCACGAAACTGTTTTTGCCGGCTAACCCGCTGCCATAAATAGAGTAGTTGACAATAGTGTCGCCATCTTTCAGGTAGGCCACGACCGGCGAGCCGTCATACGGATAAACGTCGGCAGTTGAATCGCAGTCGCCGGAATCAACATAATCCATATTAACTTTACCGATGCCCAAGTTACCGAAGTTGCCCGTGTTCGAAACGGTCAGAGCTAAGCAGTCGGTGTTCACGGTATCCCATATCGGGGGGTACAAGGTATCGGCGACATAGAGGTTAATTGGAAAGGTGTCAGGGGAAGTTGGAGCATTCGAAGTGAAGATCAAGCGACCAACCAAATTTACGATAGTACCGGGATTGTTGACTATGCCGCCGGTGTTCAAGGAGATAGAACCGGCCTCGGTGTTATCAAGGCCAAATGGCACTGAGCCGCTAAAGTCGGCGTGAGAGAGCCATCCTGGGGGGCCATTGTCTTCCTTGACAGTAATACTGTAATTAGCTGTGGCGTTTCCGGTGTTTGTAATCGTGAGAAGTGTGTCGAGTTGGACACCATTCTTGGTCCAGGTCGGGTAGGCAATTTCCGTCAACGAGAGCTTAAACTGTGGGTTAGGTATCGGCTCAACGCACGGGATACGAAACCATCTCACATCGGCCTGAGCCCAGAAACCCTCATCTTGAACAATACTGCCGGCGCTGTGGTCATTGATATACTGAATGTCAAGATAATACGTGCCCGGATCGCTACCGCCTGCGGGAACAACTATCTCAGCACCGCTGAAATCACCGCTGTAGTTTGTTCCAAACCTGGCCATCGATGGCCAGTGGTCGGAATCACATGGTCCACCACTTCCACTGATAGAATCACAGTCGGGAGTCCGTGAATTGGTCAAGTTGCGCGCTTCGTCCCAGGTCAGACCCCAGTCGGCGGAAATAGTCAGGTATAGCTCGCCATTAGCCGCTCCCATTGGGAAGCTGGGATTAGTCTCGGCGGCACAGTCATCCTCGACACCATTAGGAATATCGTTAAACTGCACAAACAAGACATACAGCTTTCCATCACATTCTGAAATGGTCATCTTGGCGGCGTTCAACTGCCAGACGCCGCCATTGCAGGTGGTTTGATCCCACTCGAAGTTGTGAACTGTTCGGATATATGGATTATCCTCAGACCAATGAAAAATACGGCCTCTGAGGAGTCCCGCTTCACCGCCGGAGTTGGCATCGGCCGGCCAGTACCGGGCGCCCCAGGCTATGTGCAAGTTGCCGTTAGTGGTAATTAAAGCCGAGAGGTCGGTGTATGGCCGATACCCATCTTCACCATCAACATTCTTGGTGATGTTTACCCTCGGTTGCCAAGAAAGGCCGCTGTTGGTTGAAGTCTGGTAATAGAGATCGTTGTCCCATTGAGGAAATAACCGGCACTCATAACCGGAGCAAGTGTCACACGGATCGCCTGCGCAGGGCAGATTGGCCACCCAGACTAATGCTACTTTGTTGTCGTTGTTGGCAGCGACATCGTGCGCGATAATGTAGACCGTATCGACCACGTAAGGAGGATCGTCCCATATTCCTGACGCATCCATACCAACTTTTCGGAAGTAATACAACCCTCGAGGGTCACCGGCGCTAACTTCGCTTGTCAGAGCGAAAACATGTAGGACAGTATCACTTGCGCCTTCTTGATAACGAAACTTAGGCCAGATCACTTCCTGTTCGGGATAGCCGCCAAACCCGGCGATAGAGCGGGGTACTTGTGCTTCGGCAGTAAAGGATGAGGAGCCCGCTGCTGAATCCCAGTAAAAGTGGCTGTCCAAAAAGCCGTCGGACGATTCTCTATTGTGACCGCCGACAACGGCGCGACCATCTTCTGTCACGTCAATCCCGACGAAACCGGCAAAGTCATCTTCAGACTGCAAACCGGTTTCTGTACCAAAGGCATCTGTAGTGGCGTTGTAGTTGTCATATCGATACTGGCGGGCAAACAAGACCGGACCGGGCATGCCCATCCAGCCGAAGTGGACAATCATCGTATCCGGGCTGCCGTGCCGACTCCAATCAACCATCCGCCCTATTGATCCGATGTGCTGGCAGTCATACCATGTGGTACCAATTATAGCGCCCTGAGACTGAGTCAGGGTATTTCCACCCAGGGCATGTTTAGGTGCTGGCTTCCCCGGCCCAGGTGCAATGTTGTGTTCATTAGGGAAAGTGTACTGTAATGATCTGACGATCAGCGGGCTGATCCCCTGCATTTCAGTAGAGGACCTGGCGCAGTATGTCTTCTCACTCATGAAGACTGGTTGTAGTGACAGAAGAGTCAGTAAAAGGATAATTTTCCTGGTCATCCTTAACTCTACCCGGAAACTCGAACTATTCCCGATGGATATTCCCTCACTCATGGGCAATCCTGAGGTGGACAAAAGGACTATCGCACAATGCCCTCAAACCTCAGCCAGGTTGGAGAAGGACCTGGAGCGACGTGTTATTGTCGATTGTCTCCCTTTAACAAGTAGATCTTTGCACCAACCTCAGATGCCATAGATTTCGCCGTACTTAATCTTCATGTAGTCAATCAGGTGTCGATGATTCAGCGGCTTGCCGGTCACTTTCTCGCATAGTTTATTGGCACGGTAGCGCATCCCCTGTTTATGGATGTTGGTGCGCAGCCACTCCCGCAAATCGTGGAAGTTGCCGTTCTCAAATTGCGCCTCCAGATCAGGCATGTCCTGTTTGGCTTTGGCGAAAAACTGGGCGGAGTAGAGATTCCCCAGCGTGTAGGTGGGGAAGTAGCCGATAAGTCCGGCTGACCAGTGGACGTCTTGCAGGCAGCCGTTGGAGTCTTTATCAACCTCAATGCCGAAGTACTTCTTGAACCGCCTATTCCACTCTCCAGGGACATCTGCCGGTTTAAGGTCGCCAGTCAACATGGCCCGCTCCAGCTCGAAGCGCAGCAGGATATGCAGATTGTACGTGGCCTCATCGGCCTCAACGCGGATATACGACGGCCGGACATCGTTGATGGCACCGTAAAACTGGTCAAGAGTGACACCATCAAGAGACTTCCGGAATAATCGTTGAGCCTGCGGAAAGAAATACTTCCAGAAGGCTTTGGAACGTCCAACCTGGTTCTCCCACATCCGCGACTGTGATTCATGAATGCCCAAAGAGACCGACTCGCCCATCGGAGTACCGAAGTACTTGTTTTTAGAAAGTCCCATTTCGTACAAGCCATGGCCGGCTTCGTGCATGGTACCGAATAGGGCGTCATTGAGACGGTTGGGATTGTAGCGGGTGAGGATGCGAGTATCGCCGGGGCCGATACCGGTGCAGAAGGGATGCGTCGTGACATCGAGACGGCCGGCTTTGAAATCGTAGCCCATAGCCGCTGCTACCGTCTCTCCGAATATCCGTTGCCGTTCGACATTATATTCCCGCTCGACTATTGAGACGTCTGGCTTTTTCGGAGCGTTAGTAATTTTGCTCAGCAATTCGACCAGTTCATTCCTGAGATTCTCAAAGACTTTCACCACGTCGTCTACTGTAGCTCCCGGCTCATAATCGTCAAGCAGGGCATTGTATGGCTCTCCTTCGTAACCATAGGCATCAGCTTTCTGGCGGGTCAAGTCGAGAATCTTTGCCAACCAGGGGAGAAAAGGCTTGAAATCAGATTTCTGTCGAGCGGCGACCCATTCTTCCTGCGCTAGGCTTGTGGTCTTGGTGAGTTCTTCGACAAGCTCTTTGGGAAGCTTGGTTTGTTTGTCATACTGGTAACGAAGTTCTCGGATATTGGCTGCCTCGGGGGATTCTTCGTCTTTCACCAAATCTGACTGCTCAACTTCGGATAACAGGTCATTGATTTTGGGGTCAGTAAACATCTCGTGGGTCATACGAGCCAGCAGACCCAATTGGTCGGCGCGAAACGGGGTACCGGCTGGCGGCATGTAGGTATGCTGATCCCAGTAGAGGACGGAGGCGGTCGATCCCAGCACAGAGATTTCTTTACAACGCTTTACCAGTTCGTCATACGTAGCTTGTGTTGTCATCTTTTCACTCCTTGGCGATTGGCGGCCTATTTCAGGACAATGTCCGTTCAACCAACATTTTGGGGTTACAAGTTTTTAATTCTCCGGCAAAAATAAACAAAATCTTTTGGAAACGCAACCGGTACTACACCGGCTCCAATTTATTCGTTTGAATATCTTTCATTATTTCCGGTAATTGGTATAGCTGATAATTGGCAGGTCTCTACGAGACCTGTCCTACAACTCAAGTAGGTTGGGTTCCTTGTGAACCCGACAATTAAAAGGAGAAAACAATGCTCGTTACAACCACCCCCAACATCGAAGGCAAGCGTATTAGCAACTACTACGGTCTGGTCAGCGGTGAGGCGATTATGGGCGCTAATATCTTCAAGGATATTTTTGCCAACATCCGCGACATTGTCGGCGGACGGTCTGCCGCCTACGAAAAAGAGCTGCGCAAGGCTAAGGACGTAGCCGTTCAGGAGATGTGCCAACAGGCCCAGGCGATGGGCGCCAACGCCGTGATAGCGGTCGACCTCGATTACGAAACGATCGGCCCGGGCGGCGGCATGCTCATGGTCACCGCCAGCGGCACAGCGGTGAAGGTGGAAGGGTGACAACTGTTAATGGCAGGTCTCTCCGAGACCTTCCCTACAAAATTTTCGATATTCCGTCGGATTTTGTGATCGGCAGAGCCAGGTGTGACTGTGACCCGACGGGTAGCCTGTAGTGGCGTCAGGTCACACCACGCCATTGGCGCGGCAAGACCTGACGAAACAATGAACCGTGACAACCGACAAATGGCTTTGGAGTGAATTGTTCTGACTTACGATGTTCTGTCGGGTCTTGCTTTTGGCTTGCCAGAAGTGTGACCCGACAGCATATTGAGACTATGGGTCTCCGCTTTCCAGAGCAGATATTCGGCTCCTGCTTCTTTGTCACTACGACTTTCTACGACTGGCAAAAACACGGCCAAATCAAAGGAGTCTATTCGGCACTCTCTGATTCGCTGAAATTCTGTTTGGAGAAGTACAAAGCTCGCCTACCCGGATACGTCCTCATGCCCTCCCATCTCCATCTGCTGCTTGTTATTGATGGAAGCAGCTTAGCGAATTTTATGAGAGATTTCAAAAAATTCGTGTCGCAAAAGGCCTTGAAAGAGTATGGGATAGAAGATGCACAAATCTGGATGCCTCGCTATGACCGCGTGGCGATTCACTCGGGAAAAGCGTTTCGTCAGAAGTTGAAATATATACACAATAACCCTGTCAGAGCAAGATTGGTGGAGGTTGCCGAAAAATGGGATTGGTCGAGTGCGGGCAGCTATACTTCAGGAAAGTCTGACCCACTACCTGTTTGGAAGGAATGGTTGTTATAGGTAACAATGTTCTGTCGGGTCTTGCTCCCAGCTTGCTGGGAGTGTGACCCGACGGTAACCTATTGAGGGCGTCAGGTCACACCACGCCATAGGCGTGCCAAGACCTGACGCAACACAGAAGCAATATGGCAAAGAGATTAAAGGGCAAAAGAATCGCCCCAGCTGCTTTACAAGCTCTTAAAGAAGCTTTGACACATGTGTATTGGTATAAGTCTGATCTGAGAAGCTTTTTGACACAGTGTCTTTCAGATTCCACCGTTCTTTCGCATCTTAACTGGGGAGATTACAAGAGAAACATTGTTGCTCAACTCATAGATTCCCTTTCTCGAAAGGAAGATATTTATCAGAGAGAACTCTTGAGGCTAATGACTGAAGTGGCACGGGTTACAGATTATAGTCACCTGCAAAGATTAGAAGATGGAAAAGAAAAAGTTGCCGCAGCAAAACTATCAGTTGAAGCCTTAAAAAAACAAATTCGGGGGCTCGACGAGTTTCTTGAAGAAGAGCAAGAAGTAGAAGTTCGTCGACAAGAAGCGCACGAAAGACGAATGAAAGCAGATGCCGTTCAACTTGCTTTAAAAAAACTAACTTCTGACTATTACGACTTCCTTAAATCTAATGATCCTCAAGGTCGGGGTTACCGTCTTGAACACATGCTCCGTACTTTATTCGATTTATTTGATTTGGATCCAAAGGCATCTTTCAGAGTTATTGGTGAACAAATCGATGGTGCGTTCTCATTTGAAGGCACTGACTACCTATTAGAAGCAAGATGGCAAAAAGAGCCTGTACGTGCGTCTGATCTCGATTCGCTTGTTGGAAAACTTTCCCGTAAATTAGACAATACACTTGGACTTTACCTTGCTGTTAACGGATATTCTGAGGATGCGGTTAGGGCACACTCTTCAGGGAGAAGACTTATCATCCTTATGGACGGGAGCGATTTAATGGCCGTACTTGAAGGCAGGATTGATTTAGTTCAGCTACTGTTAAGGAAACGTCGCGCTGCATCACAAACCGGAAATATCTACTTGAGAATTCATGAGATCTTTGTTAGTAACTAGTTCAGAATATATGTCACACGCCAAAAACAAACAAGCTGACGCCCGCCTCGGCGGGCTGGATAAGGAATTCAAGGTCCTCGACCACGGGTTTGTGCGGCTGGTGGACTATATGGGATCAGATAGCGCGATTGTCCAGGCGGCGCGGGTTAGCTATGGCGAGGGAACCAAGAAGGTCTCCGAAGATCGGGGGCTGATTCGCTACCTCATGCGGCACCGGCACACCTCGCCGTTTGAGATGGTGGAGTTCAAGTTTCACGTCAAGCTGCCCATCTTTGTCGCCCGGCAGTGGATCCGGCACCGCATGGCCAACGTCAACGAGTACTCCGGCCGCTACTCCGTGATGAAAGAGGAGTTTTACATTCCCGAGGTAAAGGACATCCGCTTCCAGTCCACCGTCAACAAGCAGGGGCGCGCCGAAGAAGAAGTACCGGACGAACTCAAGCAGCGCTTCATTGATTTTCTCAAAAAGACGCACGCCACTTCCTATGAAGAGTACCAGCGCCTAATCGATGAGGGCCTGGCGCGGGAGCTGGCGCGTATCGGCCTGCCGCTGTCGCTGTATACCGAGTGGTACTGGAAGATCGATCTGCACAACTTGTTCAATTTCCTGCGGTTACGGCTCGATCCTCAAGCACAACTTGAGATTCGTGAATACGCCCACGTCATAGCGGATATGGTCAAAGTCGTCTGCCCGATGGCGTATGAGGCGTTTGAGGACTACATCCTGAATGCCATCACGTTTTCCGCCCCGGAATTAAAGGTACTGAATGAAAGCCTATCTGATCTGTCACTCACGAAGGAAGAATTAGTCAAACGTGGTTTGTCCAAGCGCGAGGCGGACGAGTTCCTTGAGAAGCTGGAGAAGATAAAGCGCTTGTAGTGCCGAAGAAACCAATCGGGCCCCCATTGGTTTTATCCCGCCGCGTGATGTAAAGCCCTCCGTGAGAATGGTGTAATAAGATTTCTATTGTCAGGTATTTTATCTCAGCCGGCTTTCACAATTCACTTGCCAACATAATTTGAGCACTGTTGATTTACGTCCCATGGGAACATATAAATCTTTGGGTATCGATATCGGCTCGGTTTCGGTCAAGCTCGTCCTCATGGATGAGGGCCGGGTGACCAAAACAGTGTATCGTCGATTCCGTGGGGGGCCGTTCGAAACGCTTTATGAGCTTCTTAACGAACAGTTTGGTGAACTAAGGGGGCGCTCATTTCCGCTGGCCCTGACCGGCATTGGCGGGAGGACAGCCCAGTCGATTTTGGGTGGCAAGTTCTTTGGAGAAATTGCCGGTCTTGCCCGCGGGAATTTCCATGCCGTGCCCCAGGCGAGGACAGTCATAGAGATGGGCGGTGAGGACTCTAAACTACTCATTCTGGACGGCGAACGGAAAATAGTGCTCGACTTTGCCATGAACGCCCAGTGTGCCGCCGGAACCGGTTCGTTCCTTGATCAGCAGGCCAACCGCCTGAAGATTTCAATCGAGGATGAGTTTGGTCAACTGGCGCTGAAGTCGAAAAACCCGCCACGCATCGCCGGTCGCTGTTCGGTTTTCGCTAAAACTGATATGATTCACCTGCAGCAAATAGCTACCCCCGATTACGACATCGTAGCCGGTTTGTGCTTGGCAGTGGCGCGCAATTTCAAAAGTTCCATCGCTCGCGGGAAGAAGTTTGAAAAGCCAATTGCCTTTGAAGGCGGCGTGGCTGCCAATCCCGGTATGGTGCGGGCCTTCGCTGAGTTGTTGGGGTTGGGAAATGGCGAGCTGATTATTCCCCCTCACTTTAACATCATGGGAGCGTTGGGAGCAGCCCTGCTGGCCGGAGAAGAAAAGACAATTGTTGAAAACTTCGACTGTGAGAAGATCACAGCCTATTTGAAATACCGCACTGTGTCTGAGTCAGGTCGTGATGCGCTCTCATTTGATTTCCCGGACACGAAGTATTACGACATCACCCTGGCCGAGCGCCCTGCCGACATCGACGGCCTGGAGGTTTTTCTGGGCATCGACGTCGGTTCTCTATCGACCAATGTAGTGCTGATCGACAGCGATCACCGGGTGATAGCCCGTCGCTATCTAATGACTGAAGGACGACCTATCGAAGCTATAAGGCGGGGGCTGAGAGAAATCGGCGATGAGGTCGGTGACAAAGTTATTGTGAAAGCGGCCGGCACTACCGGGTCAGGTCGTTACCTTACCGGTGATTTTGTAGGAGCGGATGTCATCCGCAACGAAATCACCGCCCAAGCCACAGCTGCTATCGATATTGATCCCAAAGTGGATACCATTTTCGAAATCGGTGGTCAGGACTCAAAATACATCTCTATCGACAAACAGGCAGTGGTCGACTTTGAGATGAACAAGGCCTGTGCTGCCGGGACCGGTTCGTTTTTGCAGGAACAGGCGGAAAAGCTGAACATCCGAATTGAAACGGAATTTGGAGAAAAGGCTCTTCGCGCCAAATGTCCGGTTGGATGCGGTGAGAGGTGCACGGTTTTTATGGAGTCGGATCTGGTGGCTCACCAGCGCAGCGGCGCCACCAAAGACGACCTCATTGCGGGACTGGCATACTCGATCGTAAGCAACTATCTCACCAAGGTGGTCGGCGACCGCAGGATTGGCGAGTATATCTTCTTCCAGGGAGGGGTGGCGTGGAACAAGGCGGTGGTGGCTGCTTTTGAAAAGCTGGTCGGTAAAAAGGTGACGGTACCCCCGCACCACGACGTAACCGGCGCCATCGGAGCTGCTATCTTAGCGAAGGAGGAACTAATAGAACCTGCCTTCAGGACATCGTTCAGAGGCTTTGACCTTTACAAGCGGCGCTATCAACTTGAAACCTTCACGTGTGACGGATGCGCTAACCAGTGTGAGATTCACAAGGTAGATATCGAGGGTGAAGAGCCGCTGTACTATGGCTCTCGTTGCGAGAAATATGACGTTAAGCGACGCTCCGATCAGGTCTTGCCTCCGGATTTTGTTCAGCTTCGGCAGAAGCTGCTCTTTAAGAGATACCTGAAGTTTAATAAGCCGAAAAAAGTGCGCGGAAGGATGGGAATCCCGCTGGTGTTACATTTCTACGATCACTACCCATTCTGGCGAGCGTTCTTCGAAGCTCTCAACTATCGTGTGATCAACTCCAACGTATCCAGTAAAAGAATTGCTGAAGACTCCCTAGAGCTGTTCATAGCGGAAACTTGTTACCCGATCAAGATAGTCTATGGGCATGTGGCTAATCTTATTGAAAAAAAGGTGGATGCGATTTTCCTACCGGCTATGATAAAGAACGTTCAAGAAACGGAAGAATCAGATGATGGCGCGTATTACTGTCCCTATGTACAATCAATCGGATCATCAGTTCGGGCCCGTTTTGATTTTAAAAGCGCCGGCATCAAGTTTTACAATCCCTCTATATCGTTCTGCTCCGATCCTACCGAATTGCGTCAGAAGCTGAAGCATCTGGCCGAAGACTTGAAACTATCCGACCGGGAGTTCAAACGTGCCGTCGATGCTGGTTTCAGGTCTTACCAGGCCTATCGGCGGTGTCTCTGTGAGGAAGGGAACAAGATTCTTAACGATCTGAC
>Ga0315551_10001685_pt1 | contig 16693 bp, 13 predicted proteins | sample SalMarSW160290MG_FD_203678 | JGI IMG/M metagenome (GOLD analysis project Ga0315551, IMG submission 203678) | Salt marsh sediment microbial communities from the Plum Island Ecosystem LTER, Massachusetts, United States - Salt Marsh Sediment SW1602-90 ...
CCGTGGCTCCAGCATAGGCCTGGACAATTGCCGGCCCGGCTTCGTACCACATATCTTCACAAATGGTTATGCCCATGCCGATGCCATAAATGATGAAAATGGGATATTCCCTTCCTGCCTGGAAATATCTATCCTCATCAAACACACCATAGTTCGGCAGATAAAATTTATGGTAAACACCAACCAATTTTTTGTTATAGAGCACCGCGGCAGCATTGTATATATCACCATCGCTGTCAACGAAGCCCACCACTACCGCTATATCTGAACTGTGCTCGATTATTTTGTTAAGGTTTTCTTTGTTTTGTTTAATGAACTGTGGTTTAAACAGCAAATCTTCAGGAGGGTAGCCGGTTATAGCCAACTCAGGGAAGGTGAGCAGGTCAACTCCCAGCAATTTTGCCCGGTCAATGGATTCCAGTATTTTCCTGGTATTCCCGCTGAGGTCGCCTACAGTGGAATTAATCTGAGCTATGCCAACCCTTAGCAATTTGCCTCCTTATAGCAACAAATAGTATAGCAAACATTAATGGGTATTTTCCGTAGTATACAGAGGCTAACGCAGGATAGACCAACCTTTTATTCAAATGCTCTTGGCCCACTCCACAGCGTTCAGAAAAACGCGGAGGCCGTCCCCATAATCCTGCCAGGGTTCTCTGGTCCACCTTGGATGTTGCGTCCAACGGATGAATCGTTCCGGGTGTGGCATCAGACCAAAAATGCGGCCAGTAGCATCGCAGATGCCGGCTATATTGTTCACTGAACCATTGGGATTGTGAGGATATCCGGCCCGAATGTCTCCTGTATCATCAGCGTAGTAAAGTGCCACATTTAGCTCTTCTAGCGCCTCCGGCTCAATTACCACCTTCCCCCCTCCATGGGCCACTGGAAGATACATAAGGTCTATTCCCCGTGTAAAAATGCAGGGGCTAGTTTTATTGGCACGGAGGTAGACCCAGCGACATTCAAACCTGCCGGAATCGTTGCCAGCTAGGGTTAGCGATTGCGAATTTTCACCCCTCGCCTTAGGCAACATGCCAGCCTTCACCAGAACCTGAAAACCATTACAGATCCCCAGAATGAGCCTGCCATCGTCAACAAACTTTTGAATTTCGTCCCCTAGCTTGAGTCTTAGTTCGTTGGCCAGAATTTTCCCGGCCGAGATATCATCCCCATAAGTAAAACCGCCGGGGATAACCATTATCTGGTAATTGGAGAGAGACTTCTGCCGATGGATAAGCTCATCCACATGGGTCAAATCCACCTGTGCCCCGGCTTGTTCGAAGGCAAAGGCGGCTTCCACGTCACAGTTTGTCCCGGGGGCTCGCAATATCAATGTCTTTACCTTACTTATCATATCAAGTCCTACCAGCGAAGAGGTCTCTGCCAGGCCTCTTTGAGTTCAACAATGAGAGCTGAAAGGACTATTTCCCTATTAAGACCGTAGACCTCGAGCCTTTCTTTGCTTGTAACCTGACCGATGGCGGAGAAATCGATCCCAGCCATCATACCCTCGAACTGCTGACTGTCCTCGGGGGCTACCTCTACCAAGAACCTGGTATTCGATTCGGAGAAGAGCACGTAATCGTCTCGATTCATTGCTTCGCCCAGCGGCACCTGCCCCAAATTTATTACCATCCCTAAACCTCCGGCGAAGGTCATTTCGGCGGCAGCCACCCCGATGCCCCCTTCACTCAGGTCATGGCAAGCCCTGACCAAGCCCTTCTCCATGACGGCGCTGAGAGCATCCATGAGCTTCTTTCCTTCCTTGGAGTCAACCTTGGGTACCCTGTTCCCCACATAACCATGAATGCCATAGTATTGTGAGCCGCCAAGCTCATTCCACGTGGTGCCGACGATGTAAACCAGGTCGCCCTCTCGCTTGCAATCCATTGTAACCGCCTTCTCCACATTATTCATCACCGCCACTGCAGAGATGAGCAGCGTAGGCGGAATGGAGATGCTCTCTTTTTCGGTCTCAAACTCATTATAGAGACTATCCTTTCCAGAGATGAAGGGAGTCTCGTAGCCGAGAGCAACATCGTAGCAGGCTTGTGCCGCTCGTACCAGGCCCCCCAATCTATCCGGCCTGTCTGGATTCCCCCAACAGAAGTTATCCAGCAGTGCCACCCTCTGGAGGCTGCCCCCAACAGTCACAACTTGCCGCAACGCCTCATCTATAGCAGAGGCGGCCATCCAGTACGGGTCGATGTCCCCATACCTGGGATTGATGCCGTTGGCGACAACGATGCCCATATCTGAATCGAGTATCGGCCTGACGATGGTGGCGTCACTGGGGCCATCATTGTTTACCCCCGTGAGGGGTTTGAGAACACTACCACCCTGTACCTCGTGGTCATACTGGCGTATCACCCATTCCTTACTGCAAACATTCCACGAGGCCAGAATACGCAACAGGTCTTCACACAGGTCAGTTGGCTGAGGAAAGTCCGGCTCTGCATGCTGTGGCAGCTCCCAGGCAGCCTCTTTCTCCAGTTGAGGCAGCCCTTTATGCAGGAACTCCATATCGAGGTCGCCAACCAGATTGCCTTCGTAGAAAAGCTCAAGCCGTCGAGTATCGGTGAACTCTCCGATGACGGTAGCCTCCACCTCCTCACCCTGGAAAAGAGAAATCAACTGGTCGACCGTATTTGGTGGCACAGCCAGCACCATTCGTTCCTGAGATTCAGATATCCATATTTCTGTATAGGAGAGCCCCGAATACTTCAGAGGTACCCGCTCCAGGTAAACACGCACGCCCGTTTCCTCTGCCATCTCCCCCACCGCCGATGAAAGCCCACCTCCTCCACAATCAGTGATCCGCCGGTATAGTCGCCGGTCCCGCGCCTTGAGGAGGCCATCTATCAGCTTCTTCTCCGTAATGGGGTCGCCAATCTGAACGGAGCTGGCGGAGATGGCCTCCGATTCCTTGGTAAGCTCTCCCGAGGCGAAGGTAACACCATGGATGCCATCACGCCCGGTCCTACCCCCCACCAGAACCACCAAGTCTCCAGCTTGCTGTTGAGCCCTCTGGCTCATGCTCGCTGGTAACAGACCCACTGTCCCACAGAAAACCAATGGGTTGCCTATGTATCGTTCGTCAAAGAGGATAGCGCCGTTTAGCGTGGGTACGCCGAGTCGGTTCCCGTAGTCAGCCACACCGGCGCGGACGCCCTTGAAAATGCGGCGGGGATGCAACACACCACGGGGGAGTTCATCATCGGGGAAATCAGGAGGAGCAAAGCAGAACACATCGGTATCCAGGATGGGCTTGCCACCCAGTCCCGTTCCCAGGATATCACGAATGACACCACCTATCCCCGTCGCTGCCCCTCCATAAGGCTCCACTGCCGAGGGATGATTATGCGTTTCCACCTTAAAACAGATGGCGTAGCGGCCATCGAAATCTATTACGCCGGCATTGTCCCGAAAAACTGAAAGACACCAGGGCTTTTTTAACTCCTCGGTGACCTTCATCACAGTGCTCTTAAGCAGGTTGTCGACAACAAGCTGACCTAGCTTGATTCTGCTCTTGAAGGTCTTGTGTATGCAGTGCTCAGACCAGGTTTGTGCCAGAGTCTCAAGCTCCACATCTGTGGGATTGCGGCCCAGCCTTGAGAAGTAATCCTTGATGAGCCTCATCTCGTTTAGATTCAACCAGAGCCTATCCTTGCTCACCTCCATCAGACTGTCATCATCCATATTAAGCAAATCTACAGTAGTTAAGGCAAATTCATAGCTTGTGGAGGGGAGAGCAACTGCCTCTCGCTTCGTGACCACGTGCTGGATCAGGCTATTGACCAACAGCTTATCGCAGATAGATTGAAGGGTCTCCTCCGAGAGGTTGCCCCGTAAGGAATATTTACGGGCGGTTTTCACTGACGTAACCGTAGTTATGCCGAGGTCGCCTATTGCCTTGCCGACGCTCTCCTCCACGGGATCCGTAACGCCAGGATTATAGGCTACCTCAATAACATGGGTATCCCCACCCTCGGTACGAGATAAGGGCCCCTCACCCCAAGAAAAGTCTTCAACCACAGGGTCAGCCAGTAGTTCCTGGCCGATTTTCCTTACCTCCGCCTCATCCAACTCTCCCTCCAGAAGATATACATCGCTGACCCTAGCCTGTTTTACAGTCGTGATGCCGATGTCACGGATGTCCACCTCCAGCCTGTCTCCCTCAGGGTCGGGGAAATCGGCTTTTACTGACACCTCGATTCGAAACAAGAGACTTACCTTTCTACAATTTCCAGAAGACTAGCACCCTTCAAGGCACAAGCTGGCTCCCATGAAGGATTACATCCTCAGAGTTATAGGACAGTTTTTGGCCGACCATATTCAAGAAATAGCTATGGAATCTCAAGTCATCGGTGAACTCCGGGTGGAAAGCACAGGCCAGCAGCCGATTTTGCCTGGCGGCGACGATGGTGCTATCGGGAAGACGGGACAGGATTTTTACACCTGGCTCAGCCTCTTTGATGACCGGTGCTCGAATGAAAACAGCATGGAATGGCTCTTCACCCACAAGCGGTATCTCCAAGTCTACCTCAAAGCTATCAAGCTGGCTGCCAAAGGCGTTGCGCCTGATCTTCATATCCATGAGGCCTAGAGTCTCCATTTCATAGTTGGAGATACTCTTGGCAAGCAAGACCATCCCGGCACAGGTTCCCCAAATAGCTAAACCATCTCGAGCCATCTCCCTTATGGGCTGAATCAACCCAAAACTCTCCATGAGCTTCAGCATGGTAGTGCTTTCTCCGCCGGGGATAATGAGCCCATCCATTGTATCGAGTTCATGGGGCAGACGAATTGGAGGGGCCTCTACACCCAATTGTTGCAGCATACCAATATGCTCTATGAACGTTCCCTGTAGAGCGAGAACCCCCACCTTCATATCTTGTCGGTTTCCTGAAAGCCCATGATACACCAAGCGACGGAGCTAAGCAAGCTCTTAGATTGGGTGGCATAGGATATTTAAGGTTGACAAAATAATAGAATATTAACCATCGGGAAAAATAATTAGGAACGGATTATAGTTGACAAACCTGACTTCGCTTTGATATTGTGGAAAACGGTTTCCTATTACCCAAAATACCCGAGTTTTACCATGGGTTTCGAAGCACAGGACGTAGAAAGAAAGACAATCGCCATCATGAGAATTCTGAGGGACTCGCCGGAGCCTCTTGGAGCCAGGGTCATTGCGCAGAGTTTGAAGAATCACGGAATTGAGCTAGGCGAAAGGGCGGTGCGGTACCACCTTAAACTAATGGATGCGCGCGGGTTTACACAGAGTGCGGGAAGGGACGGGAGGCTGATTACACAGCTAGGCCTTGAAGAATTAGAAAGTGCTTTAGTCAGCGACAAGGTTGGGTTTGTGGCTTTTAAGATTGAGCTTCTGGCCTATCAAACGGACTTCGACCTGGATAAGCGTCAAGGCAAAGTTCCTGTTAATGTCTCCTTTTTTCCTGAGAAGCAATTTAAGAAGGCGATCGAAATCATGAAAAGCGTTTTTCAGGCCGGGGTCTGCGTCAGTGACCTTGTGGCTTTGGCTCGCCAGGGTGAAAAATTGGGGGGGATAATTGTGCCCCAGGGTAAAATAGGTCTGGCCACTGTTTGTAGCGTTATAATTAATGGTGCTTTGCTTAAAGCTGGCGTCCCTATGGACTCCAAGTTTGGTGGTATTTTGCAAATTAAGAACCACAAACCTTTGCGATTTGTAGAGCTTATCCAATATTCAGGCTCATCGCTAGACCCCTCAGAAATATACATTACCAGTAAGATGACCAGCGTTGGGCAAGCGGCTAGAAAAGGGGAGGGGAGGATTTTAGCCAACTTCCGAGAAATACCGGCCATATGCCAACCCGAAGCAGAAAAGGTCGTTGCTGGATTAAAAGAAGCTAATCTAGGTGGATTGTTTATGATGGGCGAGGTGAGCAAGTCCTTGTGTGAGGTTCCTGTAGAATTGAATAAGGTAGGCATGATACTCACAGGGGGGCTTAATCCTATAGCTGCTGCTGTTGAATCTGGCATAGAAGTAGAAAATCATGCTATGAGTACTGTAATGGAATACCAAGACCTAGTTAAGTTCTGGGAGTTATGAAATGAATGTAGTGAGAATCATACCATGCTTAGATGTGAAGGATGGCAGGGTAGTCAAGGGAATAAACTTCGTGAATCTGAGGGATGCTCGAGACCCTGTAGGGGCAGCGGAGGCCTATTGTCGAGAAGGCGCTGATGAACTGGTATTCCTTGATATCTTCGCCACCGTGGAGAGTAGAAAGACGCGTTTTGAATGGGTTAAAAAGGTCTGTGAGGTGGTTACGGTTCCCTTTGCCGTGGGAGGCGGTATCGCTAGCCTTGAGGACATGCAGACCTTGTTTGATCTCGGGGTGAGCAAGGTTTCGATAAATACGGCTGCGGTTAGAAATCCTGAACTTATAAGAGAGGCATCGAGGACATTCGGCAAGGGAAAGCTCGTTGTTGCCATCGATGGACGAAAAAACCCCCCTGGAACTGGTCTTCCACGATTAGAGGTAGTAGTTAAGAGTGGTAGTGAATCCACAGGGCTAAACATTGTTGACTGGGCAAAGAGGGTGGAGAAACTGGGGGCTGGGGAGATTCTGCTCACCAGCAAAGATGCCGATGGCACAAAGGAAGGATATGACCTGGAGATGACCAGAGCCGTGGCCGAAGCTGTCAAGATTCCAGTCATTGCCTCCGGCGGTGCGGGAAAATTGGAACATCTTTACGAAGCTATAACCATCGGCAAGGCATCGGCGGTCTTAGCCGCTTCTATCTTCCACTTCGGCGAAATTTCTATATCTGAAGCAAAACAATATCTAAAAGAAAAGGGGATACCTGTAAAAATATAAAGGAGGTAATAGATGACTTTAAGCAAGCCAAACGCCAGTGCGGCCACGGTAACCACGACCAGAGTAGCGCCAGCACCTATCTCAGGACTATGCGTCACCTGCGTTGATGGTTGCCCTGGCTATTGTGAAGTAGGACGGTCGGCGCTCCGGGGAAGAGAGATTATCTACCCGCAGCCCTTTGGCAAGGTCATTGCCGGGTCGGAAAAAGATTATCCCGTAGATTTCTCTCATTTTAACATTCAAGGGACCTGTGTTGGAGCGGTTGGCATTGAAGCTGACCCAGATAAGGCTGTCTTCTCTGCGGTTGACCTCTCCACTGAGATTGGTTCCAAGGGACAGAAGCTTAAGATGAAAATTCCTTTCTTCACGGGTGCACTGGGCTCCACAGAAATAGCCAGAGTAAACTGGGAAGGCACGGCTATTGCCGTAGCCATATGTGGTGCGGTCCTCGTGTGTGGTGAGAATGTCTGCGGCATGGACCCCAATGCCGAGTTCAAAAATGGGAAGATAATGAGGTCCCCGGAACTGGAAAGAAGAGTGAGGCTGTACCAGGACTGGTATGACGGCTATGGGACGATACTTATTCAGGCAAACGTGGAGGATACTCGTCTTGGTGTTCCCGAGTATGCAATAGAAAAGCTCAAAGTTGAGGGCATTGAGGTAAAGTGGGGACAAGGGGCAAAAGACATCGGTGGCGAGGTTAAGTTGCCGACCTTGGAACGGGCACTCCAGCTTAAGCGACGGGGATATATTGTTGTCCCCGACCCAGAAAATCCTTACGTCCAGGAGGCACATAAGCTGGGCGGGATAGCCGAATTCGAGCGTCATTCTCGTCTGGGAATGGTAGATGAGGAATCATTTTTGAAAGAGGTAAAGAGATTAAGGAAGATCGGCGCCAAGTATGTCACCCTCAAGACAGGTGCCTATAGGCCAGCGGACCTGGCTCGAGCGGTGAAATTCGCCTCGGAGGCTAGAATAGACCTCCTCACTGTAGACGGTGCCGGTGGTGGAACGGGAATGAGTCCATGGCGGATGATGAATGAGTGGGGTGTCCCCACAGTTTATCTGGAAAGCCTCCTTTATAAATTCCTTAGACGGCTGGATGAAAAAGGCGAGTTTGTCCCCAGTTGTGCCATTGCTGGTGGCATTGCTCTCGAAGACCATATCTTCAAGGCCATAGCCTTGGGTGCTCCCTATGTAAAAGCGGTCTGCATGGGACGATCCACCCTTACCGCAGCAATGGTGGGGAAGACACACGGGCAGCTCATGGAAGAGGCCTATGGTCGGGGTGAAAAATATCAGGAGATGATGCTGCGCACCTTTAATGCTGCAGGGCAGCTTAAAGAGAAATACGGGAAGGATTTCGACAGGATACCGCCGGCGGCCATAGGCATATATACCTATTACGACAGGTTAGCTATCGGCCTCAGGCAACTTATGGCTGGGGAGCGCAAATTTGCCCTTAAATATGTAGACAGAAACGATATAATGTCGCTCACGAGGGAAGCAGCCGATGTTTCTGAAATTCCCTATATAATGGAAACCGATGCTGAAGAAGTGGAGAGAATTCTAGGATAAAGGAGAAAAAATGCTCAAAACAGTTTGTGTCAAGCACTGCGCCGAGCCCTTCTGTATACCAGCATGTCCTTCAGGAGCACTACTGGTGAGCGAGGGCCGGATCAATGTTGAATCAGACAGGTGTCATGGATGTGGGCTTTGCCGTGTGATGTGTATGACCTGGAGCCGGGATCATGCTATGAGAACGAAGAGCCGGTTCTGGCTTGCCGGGAGACTGTAAACTGGGGCGGGAATTGTCAAAGCCTTAGAATTCCGCTTGGTGCTCTCCATAGTATCTGAACTGATGGTGAAGCTCTGGTGCCAAGCATCTCTATACCACCGGAAGACATCGGCTTTCGCCAAAATGGACTAGATTCAAGGCTGGCTAAAAAATGCTTGCCGAAATTGATGTAGCAATCATCGGTGCCGGAGTAATCGGCCTAGCTGCGGCTGGTGAAATCGCACAACGAAAAAAAGAAGTGTTCGTCTTTGAGAAAAACCATAGTTTCGGGCTTGAGACCAGCAGTAGAAATAGTGAAGTCATCCACGCCGGCATCTACTATCCCGAGGATTCCTTAAAGACAAGGCTTTGTGTCGAAGGGAAAAGCCTGCTTTATGAGCTTTGTGACAAGCACGATATCGCCTACAAAAAGCTAGGAAAGATCATCGTGGCGGTGAGCGAAAATGAGACTACCCAGCTTGAGAAGCTTTACGAGCAAGGAAGAAAAAATGGCGTCGAAGATTTAATGCTTCTTTCCCGAACAGAACTCAAAAAGCTCGAGCCAAATGTTGAAGCTAGAGCCGGGTTATTATCCCCTTCCAGCGGAATTTTGGATTCCCATACTTTGCTGAAGTTTCTTTACAACCAGGCGAGGGAAAAAGGAGCTGAGTTTGTGTTTGGCACTGAGGTAGTAGGAATAGAAAGGATGGAGGCAAAGTACAGAGTCGAAATAAGGGATCGGGAAGGAATCTCTGCCTTTATCAGCCGAGCTGTGATAAACGCTGCTGGCTTAAACTCTGACAGGATAGCTCAGCTTGCTGGGGTAGACGTATCTAAAGCAGGTTACAGGCTTAATTATTGCAAAGGCGAATACTTTAGTCTAAGTTCAAAATATAGGAATGTTGTAAACAGGCTCATCTACCCCACCCCAGAGCAAGCTGGACATGGAATTCATGTGACCGTGGGGCTCAATGGTAGAGTTCGGCTTGGCCCCAACGCTCGCTATGTTGAGGAAGTAGATTATAGAGTCGATGAGACCCAGAAGGAAGCCTTTCATAACTCGATCCAAAGCTTCCTTCCCCATATCGAACTTGAAGATTTAGACCCCGAATTTGCCGGCATAAGGCCTAAGCTTCAGGGGCCAGGCGAAGCCTTCCAAGATTTTGTCATTGCCCACGAAGAGAAAACCGGCTTTCCGGGCTTAATAAACCTAATCGGGATAGAATCACCGGGGCTCACTGCCTCCCTTGCCATTGCCAGATACGTGGGCAGGATGGTAAAAGAGCTTTTTGCTTGAAGTTATCAAAGGTGGGGTTGTTACCCTAAGGACACCATCTTGGAAATTGATATCCTCGAGTCAAGTGCTGTCTATATAAATAAGTCGACTCATGAGGTATAATACTTCTTAGCTGTGTCAGTGAAGATTCTATGAATATTCCACCGAATCCGGTTACAGAATCGAGGCATTTCTAAGTGCTTGCAATACACGTAGAGAATCTAGTCAAGACATATGATAGCCAACGTGTGCTCGATGGAGTTAACCTTGATGTGCCAGAAGGCGAGTTCTATGCGCTGATGGGGCCGAACGGTTCTGGTAAGACTACACTTGCTTCAATAATTGCTGCGGTGAAAACGCAAGATAGCGGTATTGTTGAAGTCTATGGAAAGAAGCCGGCACAGGCCAAGGAATTCATAGGCTATGTACCCCAGGAGAATTTCTCCTCGCCCAAGCTTTCAGGAAAAGAAAACCTGGTGTATTTCGCTAATCTCCTGGGATATTCCCGGAATCAGGCAAATCAGCTGGTGGTTGAAATGCTAAAAAACGTTGGGCTTTCTGAAGAAGCTGATAAGAGAGTAGCCAAGTATTCTGGGGGGATGAGGAAAAGATTAGAAGTTGCCACAGCGATTTTCCCTGGTATAAAGGTCCTTATCCTGGATGAGCCGACGACTGGTCTCGACCCCGCTGCCAGAAGAGCCTTTTTCAGTATGATTCAAGAGATTATGGGCAGGAAAACCAGTATTATCCTGATTACTCATATCGGGAGTGATGCCGAGCTAGCCTCAAGAGTGGGTTTAATAGACAATGGCAAAATGATAGCTGAAGGCACTCCTGATGAACTCAAGAGGAAACATGCTGTCGAGGATGTGATAACCGTGGAGACGGCTGGGAAGACCGATAGTATGCTCTCAGTGTTAAAGGGTTATAGCATCAATGGAAAGGTAGCGGAATCGGAGACTGGCTACAAGATTTACTCAAGAAATGGGGACAGGGTACTGGCAGATGTGGTAAGGAGCCTTGACCAGGCCGGGCATAAGGTGATGCGTATCGAAATGGCAAGGCCCACCCTCGAAGACGTCTTCTTCAGACTTACCGAGAGGCAATTACAGGAGGCAACCGGATAATTGAGGCAGATATCTGCAGCCTATACCAAGGCAGTCAAGGAGCTGCTCAGGGAGAAGGCGGCACTGTTTTGGACCATAGCCTGGCCGATAATCTGGGTACTCATTGGAAGCTTCTCATTTACAGGTAGCGCCCCTCAAGGAGTGGTTCCCTATATCAAGGGTTCTATTGCCATTTCAATGATGGTTTTTGCTCTGATGATAGCCGGCATGTCCAACCTTCCCGCCAGTATTGCCGGCGATAGAGCGAACGGTTTACTTTCCAAACTCATATCAATGCCCATAAAACCTTACAAGGATTTCATCGGTAGAATCTCTGCTGTTATTACCCTTTCTTTACTGGCAGCAGCTCTGGTTATAGTAATTGGTATCGCAGTCGGCGCACGTTTCACAGGAACTGGAGTCGAGATTCCACAGGCGATTGGCTTTGTCTTTCTGGTAATTTGTGCCTCTGCTGGAGTGGGGCTTATAGCCGGCACATTGATTAAGAATCTTCAGGGCGCAATTATGACAGGGGTCGGCATTGCAGTAATAACATCTGCCATATCGGGCCTATTCTTCCCATACGAGGGCCTGCCGGTGCCGCTTCAGACGTTTGCTCGAGTCTATCCCATTTCCTCAGCACAGGCATCGATCGTACACTTGCTAGTTGGACCAGATATGATTGCGTATAATCCTTTAACTTCCGGCCAGATAACTCTCACTATAGCTCTTTCTTTCGCACTTCTCCTTATCGGTACAGTCTTATACTCAAGACTCGGTTGGAAGCTCGAGTAATTAATCAACTTCTATAAAATGAAAGTAAATAGTCCTGACTGATGTCACGAAACTGCAGAATGCGACTTATTGACAAATACGGGGGAGTTGATAAAATATTACAATTTTGGAAAAGCTAACCTGCTACCATGTGGAGATATATAGACATTGAGACGATAATCTCGACTCAAACAATTCGAGTTCCATTGGGCAGTGGGACAAAGTGAAAGGAGGAGACCGAACTGTTATGGCAGAAGAGACCTGGCAGAACTATAAAGAAAAGAGACATTCCAAAATACAAACATTAAAAGAACTTCTCAACAAAAACGCCCAGACATACTCAGACAAGACGGCTTTTATCTTTGAAAACAAGCGTTCCACCTTTAAGCAGTTCAATCACAGGGTAAATAGCCTCATAAATGCCTTAGCCAGCATGGGGATTAGGAAAGGAGACCGGGTAGCCATATTGGCCTATAATTGCCCTCAGTATTTTGAGGTGTTTAACATTGGCAAAGCCGGAATGATTTGTGTGACACTGAATTATAGATCTGTGGGCAGGGAACTACTCTATTTGCTAAATAATTCTGAAGCCAACACCCTAATATTAGAAAAGGAATTTGTCAACACTATTCTATCTATTCGCCACGAGCTTGGTGGAGTCAAGAACTTTATCTGTCTCGATGCGGCCGTGGAGAATATGGCGAGCTATGAACAGTTAATCAGCAGCTTCCCCCCCGATGAGCCGGTGGAGGAGGTAGAAGAGGACGACCCCGTCTGCATTATTTATACCAGCGGTACCACGGGACGACCCAAGGGAGCTATTCATACTAATAAAAGTATGATAGCAGAGATTATGGTGCCCCACCGCAACCTTAGCTCTAATGACGTTGCCCTATGTGTGATGCCCTTCTTTCATGTTGGCGGCTCCGCAGCCTACCTGTTTCCCGCTTTTGCCTCTGGTGCCACGATAGTAATTCATAAAAAATTTGATGAAATCCCAATTCTAGAGACTATCGAGAGAGAGAAAATAACCTATACCTGTTTAGTACCAGCGATGATCATCCGACTGTTGGACCACCCAGATTTAGATAAATACGATCTCAGTAGTTTGCGCACTATAGCTTACACCGGAGCACCGATACCTCTTGAGGCATTAAGGCGTGGTGTTGAGCGCTTTGGCAAAATCTTTTTCCAATTACTGGGGCAGACTGAAACCCTCAATCTAACCGTACTTAAGAAAGAAGACCATAACATAGAGGGGACAGCCAAGGAAATCAAGAGATTGGAGTCTGTAGGTAAGCCGCCCGGGGAAGGTGAGATCAGAATTGTTGATGAGCAAGGTCACGATGTCCCTGTAGGTGAGGTCGGTGAAATAGTGGCCCATAGTGACAGAATAATGAAAGGGTACTGGAAGTTGCCCGAGGAGACGGCAGAGACAATAAAGGATGGCTGGCTTCATACCGGTGATATGGGCACGATGGATGAGGATGGTTATATCTACATCGTGGACAGAAAAAAGGACATGATAATTAGTGGCGGAGAGAACATTTATTCTCGAGAAGTGGAGGAAGTCCTATATACCCACCCCGCGGTACAGGGGGCTACTGTGGTAGGAGTACCTGATGAAAAGTGGGGGGAATCGGTAAAGGCGGTGATAGTTTTGCGGGAGGGGATGACAGCTACTGAAGACGAGATAATCAATTTTTGTAAGGAGCATCTAGCAAGCTACAAGAAACCGAAGTCGGTAGAGTTTTGGGATAGCCTGCCTATGACTGGCAGCGGCAAAATAAAGAAAAACGAGATAAGAGATAGATATTGGAAGGGATACGAGAAAAAGGTACATTAGCCTCTATTGCGTTAAAACAATAATCCCAACTTCAATGAAGAACTCGTAAGAATGTCCATCGAATATGCCCAGAATGGGCGCCTGGCGCCCATTACTCCGGTGGTGGCCCCAGTGTGTTCCCCTGAGGAGGCCATGAAAGATGCCAACTGGTTGGATAGAGGCATCTTTATCCCGATTCAAGACCCTGTCTATGGAGAGCTTATCGTAGCTCAGGCGCAACACAAGATGACCGAAAGTCCAATACGAACAAAGTGGGTATGCCGACCGGCAGGCTATGATAATGAGCATATCTATCTCAAGTATCTAGGGTGGGAACCGTCCAAGCTAAAGGAACTGAAACAGAAGGGGATAATTTAGAATTTGCTTTGCAAGCTAAATTCCTGGCCAAAGATGATATTTAAATCTTATCAGCACCTCCTCTATCCAGTAGTATTTCTCCTCAGCCGTTAAACCTCTGAACTCTGCCAGCTTATATTGGAAAAGACTCTGGTTTTCCTAAATTAGGTATTTTAAATTATAATTGGTGGAAACAGAATGGAAATGAATACATCTTCATTAATTGAACACGAAACCAAAATTGAACAGCCTTACACCCAACATAGGGGGGAAGGCAATAGCGTTATGCTGCGCTATTTTATTTGGACCATCGGCTGCCAGATGAATAAGGCAGAATCCCAGCAAATAGCTGGCTACTTGGATTCTGTTGGCCATCAGGCAGCGACTTCTTTTTCCAATGCCGATTTAGTGATTCTCAATACATGCGTGGTAAGACAAAGCGCTGAGAATAAGGTTTTAGGCACCCTGGGTTTATTGAAAGGCCTGAAAAATAAACATCCCGATCTCCAGATACTTGTTACTGGATGTTTGGTTGATTCCGACACCCAAGAATTGAAGAGACGATTTCCTCACGTTGATTTACTATTTAAGCCTGGTGACTTCCCCGAGCTAATTGCCTGGGGGCAAAAGCAAGGCATACCTATTGAGCAGAGATTGCTTCGCTACGCTCGCAATGACACCTGGATGGCGCCCTCGCCATGCGCTTTTATCCCCATCATCCAGGGCTGTGATAATTTTTGCTCATATTGCATTGTCCCCTACAGGAGGGGAAGGGAGGTGAGTCGCCCTCTGGGGGAAATAGCCTGTGAAGTGGAGGAGCTAGTAAGACGAGGCATAAAAGAGGTAACCTTGCTGGGGCAGAATGTTGATTCTTACGGACACAATTTGCCCGGGCATCCCGACCTTGCTGATTTGCTGAACGAATTAAGCAGCATAGATGACATTGCCAGGATTCGCTTTCTGACAAATCATCCCAAGGATATAAGCCTGAAGCTCATTGACACTATATCTTCTCTGAACAAAGTTTGTGAGCATCTAGAGCTGCCTGTTCAAGCTGGTGATGATGATATACTGAGGGCTATGAGGCGATGGTATACCGTGGAAAGATATAGAGAGCTTGTTTACACCATTCGCCGCAAGATCCCTCAACTATCTCTGAGCACAGATATAATCGTTGGCTTTCCTGGAGAAACAGAGGAGCAATTTGAGCACAGCTTGTCTTTGCTCAAGGAAATGAGGTTTGATGTTGTTCATGTGGCGGCTTATTCTCCTCGCCCTGGCACCATTGCCTGGCGGGAATATCAAGACAACATTCCTTCGGAAGTGAAGAGGGGAAGACTCCATAAGATTGAAGAGCTTCAAACATCTATAGCTAGCGAGATTAATTCACAACTTCAAGGCAGGCAGGTGGAAGTGCTGGTAGAAAGCAGGAAAAAGGGGAAATGGTTTGGGCGCACCCGGAGCAATAAGCTGGTATTCTTTGAAGATGCCGGCGACTGGCTGGGCCAATTAGCAATAATCCAGATTGAGAAAACAAGTCCCTGGTCGCTGAGAGGCGAGGTTAAAAAATAATTAATTAAAGGAGGGTATATGGAAAGTCTAGGAACGTGGGGAATGGTTATCTTTTTGGTAGCAATTTTTGCCTTTATGTATTTCGTGATGATCAGGCCGAGGCAGAAGCAACAAAAAGAACATGATGAAATGATGAAGGAACTTAGAGTGGGAGAAAGGGTGATTATAGCTGGCGGGATTTACGGACAAATCGAAAGTCTTGGTGAAGATACTGCAATTCTGAAGATAGAGTCGGGAGCAACAATGAGGGTTGCTAGAAGCAGCATACTTGGCAAACAAGAGGTTGAGGAAAGTGGTGGGGGAGTATTCTGACATCAAGAGCTTGAGGCGTCAGATATTCACCATCAGACAAGTTGGGAACGTGATGCATTTTTGAAACCTGTTCAGCCTTTGTGAGACTCTGCACTTGTGTTTCCCTCTTGACAAAGGGGAGGTAGAGTAAATGAATCACTATGACTATATTATAGTTGGCAGTGGCATTGCCGGGCTTTATATTGCCTTGCTCGCTATAGAACGGGGCAGCGTCCTTATCCTGACTAAGGGGAACATAGATGACTGCAACACCAAATATGCTCAAGGTGGCATTGCTGTTGCCATGGGCAAGGACGATTCTCCCGAACTCCACTTCAAAGACACTATGGCTGCCGGAGATGGCCTGTGCGATGCCGAGGCAGTGCGTATTTTGACCGATGAGGCTGCTGATTGCATTGCTGATTTAATCAAATCCGGAGTGCCCTTTGACACTTTGGACGGTGAAATTACCTTGACCAGAGAGGCAGCTCATAGCGTGCCGCGCATTATGCATGCCGGCGGAGATGCCACCGGGGAGCACATCGAGGTTACCTTGAGTCGCCGTGTGCGCTCCACTCCTACCAAAATCTTGGAAAATTGCCTGGCTAGCGAAATTTTAGTCCAGAATGGAACGGTAACTGGCGTAAGGTCTCTCGATTGCCGAACTGGCTCTGCGGAAGAGTATGGCTGCCAGTTTCTCATCTTAGCTACTGGTGGTGCCGGGAAGTTGTTTAAATATACCACTAACTCCGATGTGGTCACTGGCGACGGGATAGCTTTGGCTTTTGAAGCCGGTGCCGAAATAAGCGATATAGAATTTTTCCAGTTTCATCCCACTGTTCT
>Ga0315551_10001689_pt1 | contig 16680 bp, 15 predicted proteins | sample SalMarSW160290MG_FD_203678 | JGI IMG/M metagenome (GOLD analysis project Ga0315551, IMG submission 203678) | Salt marsh sediment microbial communities from the Plum Island Ecosystem LTER, Massachusetts, United States - Salt Marsh Sediment SW1602-90 ...
CTTTATGAGATGATATATCTAATATTGCCCTTGTGACGCCGGGGAGCAATCTAGCGCTGGCAGCGCGTTCACCAGGAAGTGAGGCGTAGGTATAGATGACCATCACCAGGTGCAGCAGCGCCTGGCATTTCTCCGCCAAAGAAGCAGCAATGTGAAAGCCACTTTCATGGTCTGGATTTCCATCCAGCGGAATTAAAAATTTCTTGCAATTAATGTTCAAAGCTGTTCCATTTTCAGAAGGATGAATTAATAGAACCGGAGATCTCCCGAGAGCCACGATTTGTTGGGCGATGCTGCCGAACAAAAGGGTACGGAGTCCTCCTTGCCCATGAGTACACATTGCCACTAAATCAACACCCAACTCAAAGGAATGGTCAACTATACTTTTTGCCACATCGCTCACTTCACTACTATGTACATGAAAATCCACTTCGTGATTGTCTGGGAAAAAGTTACTCGAAATATCCGCTAGATATTCATAGGCCTCATCCTCATTGTTTAGATGGCGCTGCCCATGAATCTCTTTTGGCGCATTCCGCTCAATAACGTGCAATAAAGTTATTTTAGCTCCCAGCTCTGCCAGTTTAACAGCACTCGGCAGAACTGACTGAGCGAGATTTGAGCCATCTAAAGGTACGAGTATATGCTTGAACAATGGCTTATCCTCAGGTAAATGTTTGGTATAGCAAATAGATATTTAAAGCAACGATCAATGCTGCAACCAGAGAAATGAGCGCGGTTGTAAAGCGATGATTAACTAGAACACCCATCAAATCCTTGCGTCGGGTAAATAGAATTAAAGGAATAATCGCAAAGGGTAACCCAAAACTAAGCACTACCTGGCTAATAACCAAGGTCCTGGTCGGATCTAAGCCGACCAGAATCACAGCCAAGGATGGTATCATTGTCAGCAACCTTCTCACCCATACCGGGATTCTGCGGTGCAGAAAGCCTTGCATTACCACCTGACCTGACATCGTGCCCACAGAGGAAGAAGAAAGGCCTGAAGCGAGTAATGATATGGCAAATACCCAACTTGCTGCTGACCCCAGCATCGGTTCCAGGGTTCGATAAGCTTCCTGGATTGTACCTATATCGCTCCTGCCATGTAGGTGGAATGTAGCTGCTGCCATGATCAACATGGCAGCGTTAATCAATCCTGCTATGCCCATCGCTAGCACCACATCCACAACTTCAAAACGAAATAAACGTCTTAATTGGTCTTTATCTTCTGTGACAATACGATCTTGAGTGAGGGCGGAATGTAAGAAGATCACGTGCGGCATGACAGTTGCCCCTAAGATTCCAGTGGCTAACAAGATACTCTCACCCCCGGAGAACTGAGGAACCACAGAGTGGTACAAGACCTGTCCCCAATTAGGGCGGTCGAGTACCGTTTCAATCAAATAGCTTATAGAAATTACGCCAACCAGCGAAGTAATAACGGCTTCTAGTGGCCTAAAACCGTACCGTTCCAAACCAAGAATCAAAAAGGTAACCAGAGCGGTTATGAAGCCTGCCAACCAAAGAGGAATCAAAAAAAGCAAGTAAAATCCTAGAGCTGCACCCAGAAATTCAGCTAAGTCAGTGGCCATGGCTACAATCTCCATGAGAACCCACATGGTCTTAACAACGGGTGGTGAGAAGTTTGCCCGGCACAATTCAGCCAAATTCTGTCCGGTCGCGATACCCAATTTGGCAGAGAGAGTCTGGATAAGCATGGCCATAAGATTGCTGACCATCACTACCCAAAGTAAATTGTATCCAAATTGGGCACCCCCTTGTATGTTGGTGGCGAAGTTCCCAGGATCAACGTACGCAACGCTGGCTATAAACGCAGGTCCTAGGAAGGGTAATAAGCGCGCCAATCCCCGTTTTTGGCTTTTCCCCTCCAAGATTTGTGTAGCGGAATTTAATGTACCGGTGTCGCCAGAATGAGTTCCTCTTTTCAACCTCCTGCTCCACTTTTTCCTTGCTTGAGAATATCGATTGCGCGTACCAACTGGGCATCTCCGCTAGATTGCAATTGTGAAGCGGTCATACTACGTTCAGCTTCAGGGATGAGGGGGATAACATTTGCAGTTAAGCTCACCATAATATCTGGGGTGATACCAAGATGCCAAATTGTACGCCCGTCAGGAGTTAACCATTCTTCAGTAGCTAATAATAAGGCTGAGCCATCAGAGAGCGGAAACTCATTGAGTACCGTTCCTGTACCGAAAGTTACTTCTCCTATCAATTTTGCTCTATTCTGATCTTGAAGCGTACCCGAAACGATCTCTGCTGCGCTGGCGGTGCCCTGGTTGATAAGAACAACCATAGGGATGTTTGTTGCCACACCACCATTATTAATCGGAACTGGTGTAGTATTTCCATGAGCGTCCTTCTCCAGAAGAACATTTCCACTGGATAGGAATTGACTGGCAACTCCAATGGCCTCACTAAGTAAACCTCCTGGATCATTTCTCAGGTCAAGGACGACTCCAGTACCACCTTGCTGTGTTATCTCTTGCAAGGCTTTCTGTAAATCCTGCGTTACGCCTTGACTAAACGCAGCCACTCTCAAATGAGCAATGGTTGTACCTGGCAACATCTGCCAAGTAACGTTATTTATTTCGATCTTCGCTCGTGTTAACGTAACCACGCGAGTTTGATCCGTATGAGGGTCAAGAATAGTTATGGTTACCTGTGTCCCAGCCGGTCCCAAAACCTGGCTTACAACTTGATCAAGCGGCAAACCTGCGGTTGCTTTGCCGCTAACTTTTTCAATGATATCTCCTGGTTTCAAACCTGCTTTTTGTGCTGGAGATCCATCAATAGGTGCCACAATTACCACATGTCCGTCCTTCATCTGCACCTCTGCGCCAATCCCTTCGAATTCGCCTTTGGTGAAGTTTTGCTCCGATTTCACCATCTCAGGTGTCAAAAAAGTACTGTGACCGGTATCTCCCAGCGAATCAACCATTCCACTTATAGCGCCGTATGTAAGTTGGGTGGGCTGGACAGCCGTTCTATCCACATAAACACGCTGAATAGTGTTCCAAGCTTCAGCCATCAAACCAAAATTGTTGTCAGCGCCAGCAGGAATATTTGCATTTGGATCAACAGTTAATAACAGTGAGCGGTCAATAGCAACACCGCCTGTTAATCCAAGACAGAGTAAAAATATAACCAAGATTATTACCGCTGGAATGCGTAATTTAGCTTTCATTGATAGACCTCTTATAGAAGGATTGAATAACGGAAAGGTGTCTTGACTACCGGAAATAAGTACAAATCTGCTTATCTTACAATTAAGATATCACAGAGGTTATCTCCAGTCTTTATAGAAACTTGGATTTAACCCTAAAAAAACCTTAACATCTGTTGTCCCGTAAGAGGCTCAATTCAATTACAATCTTAGAGATGGGGCACCATCTTACAGAACGGTGAGCCTATGATCTTTATTATGATATCCTCTCTTCTGTTTGGACTACTCTCAAACAGGGAGATGGCTTCACCATCGACCTGCGTGAAAATGCCCGAAGAATAATTAAGCAATGCCATGTAAACTAACAATGTGAGGTAATTGATATGACAGATCTTTCCGGTATGGTCTCTCGCGCCCAAGAAATGGGACCCCGATTAATTGCATGGAGACGAGATTTTCATATGCATCCGGAACTCGGTTTCCATGAAAATCGAACGGCTTCTCTGGTTGCAGAAACGCTAAATTCTCTGGGTTACCGGATGAGAGTTGGTGTTGGGCGTACTGGGGTAGTCGCCGATATTGGAAATGAACCACCGGTCATCGCCATACGCGCCGATATGGACGCATTACCGATCCAGGAGACCAATCCGATCCCATATGCTTCACAAACTCCAGGCATTATGCATGCTTGCGGTCATGATGCTCATACCGCCATAGCTCTGGGAGTAGCCACCCTGCTCTCCAAGGAGAAATTTCCTGGGACCATCCGGTTTTTATTCCAACCCGCTGAAGAAGTAGCCGACGAAGATGGTATTAGCGGCGCTCCCCGCATGATTGCGGACGGTGCAATTGAGAATGTAGATCGCTTGCTGGCGCTCCATATGGATGCCTCAGCTCCAACAGGTACCATCTCAATCGATGTGGGTGCCGCTTCCGCAGGTGTGGATACGTTCTACGCAAGCATAATTGGTCAAGATGGACACGGTGCCAAACCTCAAGAAGTAATCGATTCGATCTACCTGGCGGGTCATGTTATCCTGGCGCTCCATGGTATCGTATCGCGCCGTATTCACCCATTCGATCCAGCAGTTGTTAGCATCGGTTCCATCCATGCTGGAAAAGCAGACAACGTCCTCCCCGAAAAAGTCGACCTGACTGGAACAATCCGCTATTTGGACGAGAGCGTCCAAGAGAAGCTTCACGTTGAGATCGAACGGGCCATGGAGATTTCAAGAACACTTGGAGGAGATTACAAGTTAAGGATCGAGATCGGCTACCCACCTATGATTAACGACGCTTTGGTATCTAAAATAATCCAAGATACAGCTAAAGATCTTCTTGGACCAAACTGTATTGAATCACGGAGAATGGAGATGGGAGCGGAAGATTTCGGATTCTTCTTAAAAGGTGCCCCCGGAGCGATGTTCCGGTTGGGCTGCTGTATTGAAGGCGATCAACGCAAGCACCATAGTTCTCGCTTTGATATCGACGAGCGGAGCCTCCCCCTTGGCGTTGCCATCTTGGCTGAATCAGCTTTGCGTCTCATGTCTAATAAGACGGTTTAAGGTGCTCCGCAATTAATCTATATCTTTGTACTTCGAAACCCGGTCCGGTTTTTGAAGTAAGATCTAGGTTGACTTAAATCCATCCACTTTATCATGAGCTCGAATGCGTAGGCTGGTTACACCCTCAGGTGCAAGTAGCTCATTTTGGCAGCAGGTAAAGAGAGGTTCTTTACATGGAGGTGCAAAAAAAAACCCGGTAAATGGGGAATTTGCGTCCCATTTAACACCGTTCTGTCTGGGATGACAATATCCCATCCATCAGCGAAATTTTCCCAACCCATACCTGGGTACTGAACAGTTACAGAAAATGACAAAGCAAAGTTTTTTTTACTCAGGATTGATTTTGTTTGATTGTATAATGAGATTGAAATTGCTCGATGTTTTTTCTTGATATGTCTTTAAGCTGAATTTGCATCTTGGCATAGTTCTTGGAGGATCAGGTAATGCACTGGAAAAAATTTACCAGCATAATTACTTTGTTCTTGCTAACTGGCTGTACCTTGCCAGCCGTGATAGGGCAAACAACAATTACACCTGTCGGAGGGGTGGAAGAGGCCAGCAGTCCTGAGATGGATGAGTTGACTGTCGAACCACAAACTACCAGCACGCCTAATATAACGCTTGTTGTTTCCGAAACGGTAACTATGACTGCAACTCTAGCAAGCTCTCCAACAATACCAATTGCATTAACACCCACGATTCCCCTGCAGCCCATTCTTGAAACACCTTCATATATCGTTCAACCAGGGACACCGGCATGGTTGCCAAATTTTTCCCATCCTGAAGAAGATTGCAATTATCAGGCTGTGGCAGGGCAGGTATTTGATCTTGATGGATTGCCGGTACAGAACCTGGTCATCGAGGTCAAAGGTCAATTTGACGGAGAAGAAATTGACCTATTAACCTTGACAGGGGTGACGCCCATATATGGCCCCGGCGGATATGAATTGGTGATTTCAAATCACCTTGTGAATAGCAGCGACTCGTTATACTTACAGATCTTCGATCTCACTGGCCGGAAGATCTCCCACCAGGTTTATTTTGACACCTTCGCGGATTGTAGCAAGAATTTGGTTCTAATTAATTTTTCTCAAGTGAATTTGGATTTAATTGATCAATATCATTATTTCCCGTTCATCTATCATAATTCCCTTTTACAATCTATGACGCCCACGCCGGTACCATAGCAAAATCTTATTTTCTGCCTTTTGGGGTTATGAATGCCTTTCATAAACCATTTTGATTTATTAGCGCCATTGTACGACCGCTTATTTAAATCCCCAAGATTTGAAAAGTTATTCACTTTTCTGGATCTCCCGATCAATGGAACGTTACTGGATGCGGGTGGCGGAACCGGTCGGGTTGTTCAAAAATTAAACGATCAGGATACCAGAGTTGTTATCGCAGATCTGTCTTTGGGGATGTTGCGGGTCGCCGCTAGAAAAGAATGCATATTTCCCGTTTGTGCTCATACGGAAGCATTACCCTTTAAAAAAGGAACCTTCGATCGTATTATCATGGTTGACGCTTTACATCATGTCTGCGATCAAGGGGAAACAGCTGATGAACTCTGGCGTATGCTTAGACCGGGTGGTCGTATTGTCGTTGAAGAGCCAGATGTGCAGATCTTCTCAGTAAAATTAGTAGCCCTTTTTGAAAAAATGGCGCTTATGCGTAGCCATTTCTTATCACCAGGACAAATCGAGAATCTTTTTACAAGGTTTGACGCTAAAACTCGAATTGAATACGATGGGATAAACGCCTGGGTGATTGTAGAAAAAGAATAATCACGCTCTAGATATGATCGAAATGCTCGTTTTCATCGTAGGCGTTTATACAGTAGTATTTGGAAGCTTAAGCCTGCCATTCAATTTGTCTTTAAAGGGTTGGCGTGCCCGGATATCGGGATTCTTTTTGCTTATTCCTTTACCGTTAATCATCCTGTTGAGTAGATTTGTAGGTATTGGTCTTACTAAGGAAAAAGCACAATCGGTATTCGGTATCGTCGAATTGCTGCTCGTAGGTATTGGAATTGGTGCAGCGTTGATTTTTGCTATGTTGACAAAGCCTAAAAATGGCCCCGCTTCTAAAGAGACTTGATTAATCTTATCGATTTTGACTGTTGAATGTGCTGATTATATTTATTATTGAGACCTGGTCATTCCAGGTCTTATCGTTTGCTCCAGATTGAGTATTCAGCAAATGCGGGGTAAGATTTCTCCGCTTAAGACCTCAACCACTCGTGTACTACCTATCACGGTTTTCATCAGAACCCTGCCTTTTGGTGATCCAAGCACCTCGCCAATTATTCTGCTTTGTTCGCCATAACGGGTTTTACGCATTACCTCCAGGACCAGATCTGCATATTCGCGCGCAATAATAGCGATTAATTTACCTTCGTTAGCAATGTATAGGGGATCAAAACCTAACATCTCACAAGCAGCCATAACTGCCGGCTGAACTGGGATTGCATCTTCATTGATCAAGATTCCCACTTGAGATTGGGCTGCAATTTCGTTCAAGCTGGTCGCGAGACCCCCGCGCGTTGGATCGCGTAGAACATGTATCCCCGTGCCACCTTTTGGAAGATAGCTGGCATGAAGCATGGCTGCCACCAATCCGTTCAAAGGGGCGACATCGCTGGTAATATCGCTCTCAATTCCAAGATCTCCACGTGCGCAGAGTACTGCAATACCATGATCGCCTACCGTACCTGAAACGATAACCAGATCGCCTGGTTTGGCCTGCGAACCACCGATATGGATAGACACAGGCCTTTCACCGATTCCTGCAGTGTTGATAAACATGCCATCAACTTTCCCCTGCTGAACGACTTTGGTGTCTCCTGATACGATTTGTACCCCAGCTTCAGATGCAGAGTTTTTCATAGAAGCCACAATCCGCTCGAGAATATCCACCTCCAATCCTTCTTCCAAGATAAATCCTGCAGTTAGGTATTGTGGGGAAGCCCCCATCATGGCTATATCGTTGACAGTTCCGCATACTGCCAGCTTGCCGATATCTCCACCGGGAAAGAAAAGGGGCCAGACTACATGGGAATCGGTGCTGATGACCGTTTCTCTATTGGCATGTGTTCTTACCACACCTGCGTCGTCTCCAGCTCGGAGGGCTGGGTTATCAAAGGGGGGCAAGAAGGTTACTTTAATAAGATCCTGGCTCATTTTGCCACCGCCCCCATGACCCATTACGATTTTCTTAGTGTGAGTCAATGGAAGCGGGCAGACGGCACCATCCACGATTACTTCTTGATTGCGATTACTCCCGTTTTCTATTCTCTTATTCGTAGTTTTGTTTATTGAGTTCATATTTCGACAACTTCTTGTCTACCATAGCTGTAGTAAGCTGCGCAGGCTCCTTCAGAAGATACCATGGTTGCGCCTAGCGGATGTTCTGGATTGCATACTACTGCAAATGCAGGGCAATCAACTGGTTTTTTCAGACCTTGCAGGATCTGCCCAGCAATACAAACAGGCGATTCTTCCGTCTGGATGCTCTGGACCTGAAAACGGGTTTCAGCATCAAAATCCGAATATTCAGGTTTAAGGCACCATCCACTGGCTGGAATAGTGCCAATCCCTCGCCACTTCTGATCGCAAGTCATAAACACCTGATCAATAATGGTTTGGGCTGGGCGATTACCCTCAAGTGTTACTGCTCTTGGATAAGCGTTTTCAACTTCAGCGCGTCCTTGCTCTAATTGGCGAATTGCCATCAAAACACCCTGCGCGATATCCACGGGCTCAAATCCGGTCACAACGATGGGGACATTAAATTCCTGGGAGATACTAAGGTACTGCCAGTATCCCATTACTGCGCAGACATGCCCGGCTGCCAGGAAAGCCTGGACGCGGTTTTCAGGCGATCCCAAAATTGCTCGAATAGCTGGCGGTACACAAACATGGGAGGCTAGAATGCTGAAGTTAGTTAACCCTAAGGATTTTGCCTGAATTACCGACATGGCATTGGCAGGCGCCGTGGTTTCAAAACCAATGGCAAAGAAAACGACCTGGCAGTTAGGGTTTGCCTGGGCGATCTTAACAGCATCCAAAGGTGAATAAACAACACGGACATCACCTCCGTTGGCTCGTACAGAAAATAGATCTTGCCCTGTACCAGGTACACGCAACATATCCCCGAAGGATGTGAATATCACTTCAGGTTGGGAGGCAATCACGAGAGCCTTATCAATCAATTCTAACGAAGTCACGCAGACTGGACAACCAGGACCATGGACCAATTCAACCTGGGAGGGTAGCATCTGGTCTAAACCGTATCTCATGATGGCATGCGTTTGACCGCCACAAATTTCCATTAAAACCCATGGTTGAGTGACGGTTCTTTGAATTTCCTGAGTTGTTTTTTGAACTAAACTTGCCTCGCGGAATTCTGTAACGTATTTCATCCAATTGCCTCAGGAAAGGGGGGATCTATTCCGGACTCGACATCACTGATTTCCCGTAGCAGCTCGAGAGTTTCTTCAGCTTCTTGCTCACTAAGAATACTGATTGCAAACCCGACATGGATAATCACATAGTTTCCAATAGCTGCCTCTGGCACGTATTCCAGACAGGCTTCCCGAACGACACCGCCAAAATCAACTTTACCCATTTTCAGTCCCCCAGTTTCGTAGGTTTCAATAATTTTTCCAGGAATGCCTAGGCACATATATACCTCGATTTTATCTTTTCAAGATGTGAAATAGGATGATTTAATCATTGGTTGTTAATTTCTGTGCAGCAATGGCTGCTTGTCCAAGCGATATGCCACCGTCGTTCGCTGGTACTTGTTGGTGAACATAGGCGGCAAAATTATTCTTATCCAGTAAATAAAGCGTCTTATGAAGTAAAACCATATTCTGCCAGACGCCACCGCTCAAAACAACATTCGAAACGCCGGATATTTTGCGCATAGCCATAACAACTTGAAGAACCATATCTGCAACACCATTATGGAAACGAGCAGCCAACTTCCCGACAGGAATTTCCATTCGCAAGTCTGCAACTAAAGCATGGATTGCGGGTGATGGATCTACTGAACCTGAGGTTTGTATTTCGAATGGGTAACTGATCGTCTCTTCAGGATCAATCAAAGCTTCCAATTCGATAGCGGCTTGCGCTTCATAATTGACTTTTTGGCGAACGCCACATAAAGCAGAAATAGCGTCAAAAAGCCTACCCATACTGGATGTATTTGGGCTGTTAATGCCGGTTTTCAACTGTTGGTTAATCGCAACTAGCGGGTTAACCTCTTGTGACTTAAGGCTGATTCCATATTCAACCGGTGCTAATTGTTGATCCCAATTTATCCCGGCATGGCTCAACCAGCTCAATGCCATTCTCCATGGTTCGAGTACCGCTTTATCGCCACCCGGTAGGAGAGTATAAGCCAAATGGAATAGGCGTTGGTAACCCTGGTAATCTGCCAACAGGAATTCACCACCCCATATCGCGCCATCCTCACCGAAGCCTGTGCCATCGAACGAAACGCCTATTACAGGTTCACCTGCGGGTAGGCCATGTTCTGCCATACAAGCAGTTATGTGAGCATGGTGGTGCTGTACACCTATGGTTGCTAGTCCTTCCTGCTCCGCCCGGGATAAGGCATAGCGGGTTGCTAAATAGTCTGGATGTAGGTCGTAAGCTAAAGCTTCGGGGTGTACCCGGAACAACCGCTCGTAATGAGCAACTGCATCTTTGTAGGAGCACAGTGTCTCGTAATTCTCCAGATCACCGATATGATGGCTTATGAAGGCATATTGCTTATTGGTGAGACAAAATGTGTTTTTCAACTCAGATCCACACGCCAATATAGGAGGGGCTTGCCAATGAATGTGGATTGGTGAGGGAGCATAACCACGCGAACGACGCAGGTGATAGATGGCAGGATTTTTATTGCCAGTATATTTATTATCCTGGATAGCCGGGTAATTTATCATTCGCACTAAAGAGTCATCGCAGCGGGTGAGTATTGGCCGGTCGTGCATCAGAAAAGCATCAGCCAGTGGAGATAAGTGCTTGCGGGCTTCTTCGTTGTCGGTTGCGATGGGTTCCTCCGCCAGGTTCCCGCTCGTCATCACCAGTGCTGAGAAAGCAAAGTTCTTGGGAATGGGATGATTTCTATCAAGAGGTTCAGGTTTATCCTTTATGAATAATAGATAGTGCAAGGGTGTGTACGGCAACATGACGCCGAGCGTATCCTGATACGGGGCTACTGCCAGGGCGATGTTTGAACTGGGACGTCGCTCTAATATTACAATCGGACGCTGGTGTGATGCGAGTAGATCCCGTTCAAATTGTCTCGTATAACATTGTGCCTCAATTGTGTCAATATCCGGCATCATTAGAGCAAATGGCTTGTCAACACGCAGCTTGCGATGGCGGAGTTCAGCTACCGCCTTAGGATTGGTAGCATCACAGGCGAGGTGAAAGCCGCCTAAACCTTTAACAGCAATAATCTTGCCTTGAGATAATAAATATTGAGCAGTTGCTATCGCTGATGAAGTCTTATCATCCAGAATTGTGTTCCTGTTCCCCTCTGATGAATTACTTGATTCCACCCAAACTCTTGGACCACATTTAGGACAGGCTACTGGTTGGGCATGAAAACGACGGTCGAGAGGATTCCTATACTCTTGATCGCATTCGGGACAAAGTTGGAAACCTGCCATGGTCGTATTTGGTCGATCATAAGGGATATCTTCTATGATCGTAAAGCGAGGACCGCAGTTGGTGCAATTTATGAATGGGTAATGGTACCGCCTATCGTTCGGGTCAAAAAGTTCGTTTAGGCAATCCGGACAAATGCTAACGTCTGGAGAAATGGGCTGGAATGCTTCTTGAATAGCTTCTGACCTGATGATCTCAAAATTAGTAAATCCATCAGGGATTCGCTCTGTGACTGTAAATTGGTCGATTTGAGCAAGGGGCGGGGTCTCTTTTCGTAAGGCGATTAAAAACTTTTGGATTGCAGTAGGAGTACCATCTATTTCTATATCCACTCCTGCTGAGGTGTTTCGCACCCAACCGGTCAATGCTAATCGTATTGCAAGGCCATATACAAAAGGTCTAAAGCCAACGCCCTGTACAATACCTGTGATATGAATTCGTAGGCCGCCAATTTCGGGCATAAGCTATCCTAGCGATGCTACCTTAATGTTCGAACTGATAGGTTGAGATATTAACCTGACTGGCTACCCATGCAATCCAGTCTTCTATGCCCTCCCCAGTCTGGCATGAAAGCGGGAATGTAATCAAACCTGGGTTGAGCACTTCTACACCTCTCCGGAAGTATTCCATATCAAATGGAATATAGGGGAGTAGATCGATTTTGTTGATTACCAGCGCCTCGACTCCCCGATACATAGCGGGGTATTTATATGGTTTGTCATCACCCTCCGGGATTGATGCTATTAACACACTCTTATGAGTGCCTAATTGAAAACTGGAAGGGCAGATCAGGTTGCCAACATTTTCGACAATGAGCAGATCGATCTGGGTTAAATCAAGTTGAGGTAGAGCCCCACTGATCATCACAGCGTCCAGATGACATTCGCCTCCGGTATTGATTTGCACGGCGACTGCTCCTGCCGCTTGGGCGCGATCGGCGTCAATACTGGTAGCAACATCACCATCGATAACAGCCAGGCGCACCTTTCCAGATAACCCCTTTATGATATGTTCGATAAGGGAAGTTTTGCCTGCCCCGGGAGAAGCCATGAAGTTGAGGGAAAATACGCCAGCCTGGTCCAACTTTTTCCTGTTTTCTCTTGCAAGCTGATCGTTCGCGCTCAATATATTTTCAATAACTGGGATTCTCTTTCTCATTATTTTTTAGACTTCCCGCAGTAGGCTAATTTTCAATCTCGATCGCCTCGAGTCTAAATTCATTACCCGCTAATATTTTTACCCGAATGCCATCACAATATGGACAAGAAAGCTGCTCTTCGCCAGGAAGATAAGACTTATTGCAGTCTAAGCATAAGAGCTCGGTAGGGATTCGTTTAAAGTGTAAACGAGCTCCTTCCGCAAGCGTGTCTTTCGAGACAAAATCCCAGTAAAATTGTACTGAATCATCAACGATTGACGATAATTGACCGATAACTAAATAAAGATCGGTTATTCGGTTTGCCTGGGTGGGTTCAGCATGCTTGAGGGCGAGTTCGAGCAGGTTTTCTGTTACAGACAACTCATGCATATCAATAAATAGCCTTATGTAATCAACTAAAAGCTATCATAATCCTGTCTGCAAACATAGTGAAGTATGTCACCTCTAATTCGTACCATTTTTCTCGAATTTTGATAGGCGAAAAACAAGTGAAATATGGGTTGAAATCTGAGGCTTGTCAGAGGAGAGCTTGGAATCTTGATAATGATTAATCCAATATCACACAGCAGCTAAGCTGGCAGTATCATCTCCCCTCAAACTTTGACCAACTCCAAGAATGAGAATATTCATATTCTCGTGCGTATTTTAGGTTTTTGCTTTATTGGCAGCACAGCTCCGGTTGAAATCCATAGGATCAAGGTAATCACGACTGCTGAGGAAAGACACCAGCTGCAAGTCGCGCCAATAATAAAAGGTTCCAAAGTCGTCAGATAGATTGAAAAAAGTATGCCGATAAACGCCATACACAAGATGCTGAGGGATATGATCCTTTGCCATTCTCTCGGACCATATTGTTTGATCAACCAGAAAACAAATATTAGGAGATATCCGATAATACCAAGTATGCCGATAGGTAGCACGCCAAAAAGAAGGGCATAAGTGCTTTGTTGGACAGCGTTGCAATCTCCTATTGGTCCACAAACGGCTTCGGATTGAGAGAGTTCCACATAACTCATATAAACCGCGATAAACAAACCCAACAGGGCAAGCGCGGGTAACGACCATTCCGGCCAGATAGGGGATAATCGGCGGTTTGATCTTAAGAAGGTATATCCAATCAAGATCAAGCTGAGCAGCATGCCAATTAGAACGATGACGGCCATAGTATTTCCCAAAGGATCCCGTAAGTACTTATCAGCCAAGGTTTCCTCGGCTTCAGCACTTAATGATGGGTCTTGGTTAATTATTTCCCGCAATCCTGGAATGTCTGGCCAATCGATTCCTCCACTTTTAAGTCCTTTTTCGATGATTGCAGGTAATTGTTCGGGTATCTCCAATTCGCCTACCAGGACAGTTTCTCCTACAATCAGAGCGGGCACACCACGCCTTTCCGGCGGAATTTGGAAGCGTTCTATTGCTGCCAGGAAGAGATTCTGTCCTTCAGGTACAGCGGTGTTAATTCCTATAATCATCAATTGATCCCTGTATTTATCTATTAGCGGAGGAATGTCCTCAGTGATGACTTTCTGGCAGTGAGAGCAGGTAGGTGAATAGAAAAGAATAGCATGTACAATGGGATTAATCGCTCGCACATAACCGATCTTGAGGGATAAACTACTTATAATGATGGGCAATGCCAATAAAAATAACGTCCGGCGTTTCATGGTCGCCTCCAACGATCGTATTCTTCTGTAAATTGTAAATCACGCGGCGTGCGTGCCCCTTAGAGCACCAAACTCGGGATGTTGGGATCGTTATAAAAGTTCGTTAATTCATAAGAGAATCGAGAAGGATTTTATTAAATATTTCTGGTTGGTCTGCGATTACAGCGTGTCTTGCTCCTGGAATAGTAATGTGCTGGGCGTTTGGGATAAGTTCGGCTAATTGCTTTTGAGCTCTGGGTGGCACAGTTGAATCACATTCCCCTGTGATTACGAGTGTTGGAATAGTCAATTCACTTAAACGCTGGGTTACGTTGAAACGAGCAAGCGCCCATATAGCAGCCCGATAACTACGCGGATCAGCTTCGGTGATCTGATTTATTAGAATTTGGCGTAACTCCGCTTGTTTTGGTTCAGGAAAAATTCGCCTCGCCACCGCGCGTGCCTGCATGGCCATACCAAGCGTATATATTAATACGATCCGAAAGAAGAAATAAAACCATACGTCCCATCTTTCAGGTTTTAATTGAGCGAAAGTATTTACAAGTACTAATTTGCGTACTCGTTCAGGATAATCAAGGGCGAATTGCAATCCTACGGTGCCACCCATGGATATACCTACGGCATCAACTACCGAAACTTGCAGATTGTCGAGCAGGTAAACCAAATCGGTTGCCATGGAAGAGATGGATAAAGCACCCCCAGGATAACTGGATTTTCCAAACCCCCGAAGATCCGGGACTAAAATACGAAATCCAGCAGCCAATAAGGCTGGAACTTGTAATCCCCAAGATTCTCCTGTCGCTCCAAGACCGTGGAGGAGCAGGACTACAGGGGATCCAGATTTATTAATATCAATATAATGGATTTTTAGGTTGGGGCTGAGGTCAAGTCTAGGCATGTACCGGTATCGATCTTCAGAATCAAGGGAAGCTTTAGACGCATTGTAAACCCCTTGCGCCATTTAAGATTGTTATTTATTTATTACATCTGCCAAGTGTATTGCAGAGTGTGTGATACCACACTCCTTAATGACGTAATGAGCCGGTCTGGCACGAGTAAGGTTAAGAGTTCACCCATCATTGGTTACTTCACGCTCGTTGTTAATCTCTTCCCCACCAAAATCAAATGCTGTCCGTGCTCCTGGATGGCTGATGATTGTCTCCACAGAGGTGATTAGTTGTACTGACTGGACGTTGAAAATCTCATCTTTTGGATTGGTTTGGATGTTTCTAAATGGAATAAAACAAGATCTGGATGGATAGATTTACTCCCCTGAGATATCTCTTGGTCAGGAAAGTTTGGAATGCTTAGCTTTTCGGGGGGATATCCTTGCTCTCTTCGTTCTCTTCTTCCTTTTCGTTGTCGCCCTGTAAGCCTTCCTTGAAAGATCGGATTCCACTGCCCATCTCACCGGCGATCTTACTTATGCGACCAACACCGAAAAGGACTAGCACAATCACCAGGATGATAACTAATTCGGGAACGCCCAATTGGAACATTTTATTACTCCTATTTATTAGAGAAGATCATTACTATACTTTTAGCACACTTTGATGAAAATATCTAGTCCCAAATGATTAATACAAAGGATGATAATAATCATATTTGAATAGAATGGTCATGGCAACGAGATTATTGCGCATAGCCATAATCACAAATAATTCCTTTCAATTTGGTAAAATATCAACTCTAACTCATCTAAAAAGGATTTCAATCAATGACTGATTTAACCATCGTTGGGGGAGGTTTGGCTGGGTGTGAAGCTGCATGGCAAGCAGCCCAGCGCGGATTAAAAGTAAGCCTTTTTGAGATGCGTCCGGAAGTAAAAACGGGCGCGCATACTAGCTCCTATCTATCGGAATTAGTCTGTTCAAATTCACTTGGATCCAATTTGCTTGATCGTGCACCTGGCCTTCTCAAAGATGAGCTACGCCGATTGGGTTCGCTGTTGTTACAATGCGCCCGAGAAACTTCCGTTCCAGCAGGTGGAGCCTTAGCCGTAGATCGAGAAATGTTTGCCAGCATAGTAACAGAAAGGATCGAAGGGCATAAGAATATTACTTTGATACGCAGAGAAATACGAGAAATACCGAATAAAGCTACCGTTATCGCCTCTGGCCCGTTGACTTCTCCTGCGCTTTCAAAAGCAATACAAAAGATCAGTGGAAAGCAACATCTATATTTCTATGATGCCATTGCCCCTATCGTCGAAAAAGAATCGATTGACTTTTCTACTGCATTTTTTGCTTCTCGGTATGGTCGAGGCGACCAAGAAACAGGGGATTATATCAATTGTCCAATGACGAAAGATGAGTATATTGCTTTCGTGGAGGAATTACTTACTGCAGAACGAATTGAGTTAAAGCCTTTTGAAAAGGATTTAGAGACAGGTGTTAAGGCTGGTTCGCATCGATTT
>Ga0315551_10001693_pt1 | contig 16663 bp, 13 predicted proteins | sample SalMarSW160290MG_FD_203678 | JGI IMG/M metagenome (GOLD analysis project Ga0315551, IMG submission 203678) | Salt marsh sediment microbial communities from the Plum Island Ecosystem LTER, Massachusetts, United States - Salt Marsh Sediment SW1602-90 ...
TGCCCTGGATACAGACGGGAAAATTCAATGGCAACAAACAGTCGGAGGAAAATTATACGGACCCCCGTTATCTGCAGGCGACTTGATCATGGTTGCGCCTAATGAGACGGATAACATATTAGTTGCATTGACAAAATCCGGAACACAGCAATGGGTTTTCAATCCCAACCCGAAAAAATAAGATGAAGAAATGGGTTTGTCTCGATAGCAAGCAGGTTATCGATACAAAGCTTTTCGGGTCGGAGACAATCAATCCTTTAGAAGAAGAATGAGCCTCGAGCCAATCGCAAAAAAGAGATTAACCTAATCGATCAAAACTACACGGAAGACAACTTATGTGGAACACTTTAATCTTAGATCCCATGATCAACAGCCTGCTATGGATATACAGCGTCCTTTGGCAGAACTTTGGGCTATCAATTATCATCTTCACCATTTTAGTGAGATTGATCACCTACCCACTTACAGCCCAACAAATGAAAAGCACCCACGCCATGCAGGAGATGCAAAAGTCCAAAAAATGGCAGGATATTCAAAAGAAACATAAAAATGATCGTGAGAAATTAGCCCAGGAGCAGATGAAACTCTATCAAGAGATGGGCGTCAACCCTCTTGGCTCTTGCTTACCGACACTGATTCAGTTCCCCGTCATCATTGGACTTTATCAAGCCATAATTCGCGCTTTGGCGGTTACTCCAATCCAGCTATTAGATCTTTCCAGCCATATCTACCCCTTTATCACCGCGGCTGCATTGATCCCCTTGAACAATCGTTTCCTGTGGATGGATCTGAGTCTGCCCGAGAAGGATTTTGGTTTGGCAATTGCAGGGATCGGAATTCCAATCCTGGCGATTATTGTAGTGATCTCCACATATGTGCAATCAAAATTGATGACTCCGCCCACGACCGGCGACCAGGGTTCTCAAATGACCCAGGCGATGAACTTATACATGCCCTTATTTATGGGCTATCTCGCCTATACTTTTTCCTCTGGTCTAGCCTTGTACTTTGTTGCCAGCAATATCGTCGGTATTCTGCAATATGCCGCTATGGGTAAACTAAATTGGAGTAATCTTATACCATTGAGGAAGAAAACTACCTGACCTTAACGGTCATATTTCTCGTATATTTACGGGTTTCGTCTGTATTTAATTCATCACCTATTTGAAACCATCCTTTTCGAGGCGAGTATGAGTGAAAAACGTGCAAGTTTAGAAATAATTGCTCCTACAGTGGATGAGGCTGTTGCGAAGGGTCTCACAGATTTGGGACTTTCTGAGGAAGCCGTGGAGATTGAAGTACTCGATGAAGGTAACCGGGGGATTTTTGGGCTAGGATCCCGCCAGGCACGCATCCGTCTGACCATCAAGAGTGGCTCGCGAGCGAAGCAAGCCAGATCTGATCACATCACCACCGAACCGCAAGCCCAATCCGCCGAAACCAAACCAGCGTCTCCAATCGAATCTACGGTAACATCCAATGAGGAAGAAGACTATGTGCTTACCATTGCTCGTGATACCGTCATCGAACTCCTTGAAAAAATGAAGGTAAAGGCGGAAGTTACTGCCGAATACGGTCAGGTTGACGATGCCAGGAATCGCATTCCCATACATGTTAATGTCAATGGCAATGACTTGAGCATTTTAATCGGGCGAAGAGCGGAAACTCTAAATGCCTTGCAATATATCACCGCCCTGATCGTTAGCAAAGAGATCGGTCGATCTATCCCCCTGATCGTAGACGTGCAGGGTTATCGCGCCAGGCGTGAGAGCCAGCTACGCCAGCTGGCTCGTCGCATGGCTGAACAGGCCATCAAGACCGGTCGCCGGCAGGTGCTGGAACCTATGCCTGCTAACGAGCGCCGGATAATCCACATCGAATTAAGGGATAATTCGCAAGTAACCACAGAAAGTATCGATGAAGAACCTCGCCGAAAAGTAACCATCATTCCGATAAGTTAGTTCTTTTAATTTTCTTCTTGATTTATGGCTGCGGCGCATGAAAGGCATTCCAGGGATTTTTTGTGCGTCGTTTGTCTTTCTTCAATCCAATCTTGTGTCATGTTCGCTGCCTGCCAGGATTCACTACACGGCAACGCTCTAACCCTTTATTCTAGTATAATCTTAATATGTACCTAAAACAACCGAATGATCCTATCGATTATTTAGTTATCGGCCATCTTGCAGTGGACCTCTCAAAAGATGGCTCCCATCTCGGAGGTACTGCTGCTTATGCCGCTCTTACAGCAAAAGCCTTGGGATTGCGGGTGGGTATCGTCACTTCTTGGGCCGAGGAGGTGACAACAGAACTTTTCCACGATATCCCCATTGTTAATTATCCCTCTCAGAAAAGTACCACATTTGAAAATATATATACTCCCGAAGGTCGCCTCCAATTCATTCACCACGTAGCTGAAAATCTTGACTTTTTCATGGTGCCAGAAATTTGGCGCAACGCTCCTATTATCCACCTGGGCCCTATAGTTCAGGAGGTGGCACCCGACTTAGTCCGTCATTTTCCAACTTCTTTAATTTGTATAACACCTCAAGGGTGGTTACGGGAATGGGACCAGGAGGGCAGAGTCACCCTGTGCGAGTGGCCCGAGGCAGCTTTCACCCTTGAACAAGCTGGGGCAGCAGTGATAAGCGTAGAAGATGTCGGGGAGGATGAAAAGCGGATTGAAGAGATGGCGGCATCCTGCCAGATTTTAGCAGTTACCGAAAATTCAAAAGGAGTGCGTCTCTATTGGCACGGCGACGTGCGTCGCTTCCCGGCCCCTTACACTCCCGAGAAGGATCCAACTGGAGCTGGTGACATTTTCGCCGCAGCTTTCTTCACACGCCTGTATACCACCCGCGATCCATGGGAGGCTGCTCGCTTCGCTACCCAACTGGCTTCTCTTTCCGTCAAACGCTCCGGTTTGCAAGCTGTACCTACTCAGAATGAGATCCAAGAGTGCATGGTTGAGGTTTATTGATTATGGGGAGAGTCTACACCTTGGCAAACCAAAAAGGCGGTGTTGGTAAAACCACTACCGCTATCAATCTTGGAGCCTATCTGGCTTACTACGGTCAGCGGGTTCTCTTGGTTGATATCGATCCTCAAGCAAATGCCACCTCCTGTCTGGGTGTAGATAAATCGACAGTGAAAGGCGGTACGTATCAACTGCTGATTGGTGCATCACCACCTTCAGCGCTCATCCTTCACAATCCTCGGCTCAAACTCTCTTTGCTTCCGGCTTCTCCTTCTTTAGCTGGGGCCGAAGTCGAATTAGTGAGCGAGTTGGCCCGTGAAGCGCGTCTGAAACAAGGCCTGGAAAAGATCGTTGATCGCTACGACTATATATTGGTAGATTGTCCCCCATCGCTTGGACTTCTTACTTTAAATGGCTTGGTAGCCGCCCATGACGGCGTCATTATCCCGGTGCAGTGCGAATATCTGCCTTTAGAGGGGCTGGGCCAGCTCACCCAAACTCTGGACCGAGTTCGAACAGTTCTGTTTGCTGGTTTGCGTGTACGTGGCGTGGTGCTGACCATGTTTGACGGTCGTACCAATTTGTCAAACGACGTCGTCAAGGAGGTTCGCAAGCATTTCCCGGAGCTGGTATTCGAGTCAATTATTCCTCGCAGTGTGCGGCTTGCCGAAGCACCATCCTATGGGCAACCCATAACGATATTTGCACCTAATTCACCTGGAGCAATTTCCTACGCCGCTTTGGCACGCGAAATCCTGGCGGGAGACGGCATCCATATTCCCGCCTTTCAAAATTGAACCTGAAATAATAACCGTTCTATTAACTTCAATTGGCGGACTTTATGGCTCGAAAAACCGGCCTTGGAAGAGGCCTAGATGCACTCATTCCTAAAAGAGAAGGCGAAATCCCCTCAAGTGGGGCAACCTCTATCCCGGTGGATAATATCTCTCCTAATCCCCGGCAACCTCGCATTCGGATTGATCAAGAAGAACTGGCCGAACTGGCCGTTTCCATTCAGGAACACGGCATTATCCAGCCGCTTATCGTAACGCCTGGCTCCCTCCCAGACAGCTATACCCTAATAGCCGGCGAACGTCGCTGGATGGCTGCTCGCCGGGCAGGTCTAAGGGAAGTACCCGCTATTGTACGGGAAGCCAGCGACCAGCAGCTGGTCGAACTGGCTTTAGTTGAAAACGTACAACGAGCTGATTTAAGCCCATTGGAAGCAGCCGAGGCTTATCGCCAGCTGTCAGAGGATTTCAGGCTCTCACATGAAGAGATCGCCGCTCGAGTTGGAAAGAGTCGCGTGGCTGTTACCAACACTTTGCGGTTGCTCAAACTCCCTCCTTCAGTGAAGCAATCCTTAACAGAAAACCGCATCACCGAAGGTCATGCTCGGGCGCTACTGAGTCTTCCTTCACCCGAATCCCAGAGCGCCGTTCTGAAATCCATCCTCAAGAGAGAACTCAGCGTGCGCCAGACGGAAGAATTGGTTCGCAATCTAACTGGTCAAAGACCAAGCACCCCTCCAAAACCGGTCCAGCCTCCTGAAATCCTGGCTCTGGAAGAACGCCTCAGGCAGCGTTTAGGTACCAGAGTAACCCTGAATCACAGGGCAAAAGGTGGTACCCTGGTGATCCACTATTACTCCGATGAAGAGCTGAATGCCTTAGTCGACCTGATCATGAGCGAAAAGTAGCCCGGGGAGTTCAAAATTTATGATACAAAAGGCAAGGGCGGATAATCAAATCCTGGCTGTAATCGATCAATAATAATCAAAAACCAATTAACATGCATATCTTCTTTAATGCTCGTATTTATACCTTTGATCAAGCACTACCGGTTGCTTCAGCGATGATTATCGATCGAGAACGAATCTTGGCAGTAGGCAACGACCAGGAGATTCTTTCTCAGTTTGGAGATCATCCGACCAAAAGCAATGCTGGTAGAAGTCATGATCTTGCTGGTCAGGCGCTGATCCCCGGATTAGTCGATGCCCACATTCACCTCAAGCAATATGCACTTGGATTGCATAGGATCGACTGTGAAACTTCTTCACGGGAGGAATGCCTGCACCGAGTTGCCGACCGAGCCCGATCTACCCCCGCTGGCGAATGGATTTTAGGTCATGGCTGGAATCATAACCAATGGCCGGAAGGGTATGGCAACCTGGCCGTTTTGGATGCCGTTTCACCACACCATCCCGTCTACTTGACAGCAAAATCGCTCCACGCCGCCTGGACAAACAGCCTAGCGCTACAACGAGCGAGTATAAGCGCCGATACCGACGATCTTCCGGGTGGCTGCATCCAGCGTGATGAGCAAGGCAATCCCACTGGTATTTTTTTTGAAAACGCCCTCCAGCTGGTCACATCCGCCATCCCGGAGCCCTCTCCCGGACAAGTCGCCCAAGCCATAAAAATAGCCCAAGCACATCTCTGGCAGATGGGTATTACCGGGGTGCACGATTTTGATCGCAGGTTGTGTTTCGCCGCCTTGCAAATCTTGCATGGTCATGGCGAACTTGGCCTGCGCGTGCTCAAGAGCATCCCTATCGAAGCCCTGCCTCATGCTGTCGAACTGGGGTTGCGTTCAGGTTTTGGGGACGATTTCTTACGGATAGGTTCGGTTAAGGCCTTCGCTGATGGAGCTTTAGGACCTCACACCGCTGCTATGCTGCAACCATATGAAGGTGAGCCAGAAAATCGAGGGATGCTTTTCTTGGACGCTGAGGAATTATTCGAGCGCGGCCGTCTGGCTGTTGAAAACGGCCTGAGTCTGGCGGTTCATGCCATCGGAGATGCCGCCAACCATGAAGTCCTTAAGGCATATGCTCAATTACGTTTGCTGGAGCAGGACAAAACTCCGCTGAAAACAGACCCAAGTGGTAAGCGCATTTCCGCCGCAGGATCCTTACGCCATCGCATCGAACATGTCCAGGTCATTCATCCCAACGACGCCCCACGCTTCACAGAATTGGACATAATCGCCTCGATGCAACCTATCCACGCGACCTCCGATTTCCCAGCATCTGATCGGTTCTGGGGTAAGCGATCTGCCAATGCTTATGCCTGGAGAACAATACTCGACAAAGGCACAAATTTGACCTTTGGCTCCGATGCCCCGGTAGAATCTCCTAATCCGTTCTGGGGGATACACGCGGCTGTTACGCGTCAACGTCATGACGGCACTCCGGGTCCCGATGGCTGGTATCCGGACCAACGTATCACGGTTTTTGAGGCGTTATCCGCTTATACAGTTGGGGCTGCCTATGCTGCTGGTATGGAAGACCACCAGGGAAAACTCGCCCCTGGATACTTGGCTGATTTTGTGGTCCTTGACATTGATCCATTCACCTGCGAAACCGAGCAGCTCAAGGATATCCATCCTCTCGCCACAATGATCGCCGGTAATTGGGTTTATCAACAAAATATTAATGATTTCGTTTCAAACGCCGTACATCCCCCTCCCGAACTGTAACTCCGATTGCATCCAAGTGCTCTAAAAAAGCCAACACATAACGACGGCTGGTGTTGAAGTGATCGCGCACTTGAGCCGCGGTTATGGTGCCGTTAACCTCTAACAGACGCTGTACTTCCTCCACCAGACGTTCATAATCTTCCCGGCGGAAGACAACTTCAGGCGAAACTGGAACCAATCTTCCCAGGTCGACCAAGGCGTTGTAGAGGTCGTCTCCAACTTCGGCCAGTGAATCTTTCAAGCTAGGTGGTGCGTAAGGAGAATTTTGAAAGCGCACCAGTAACATCTGAACGGCTTTTTCTTGCTGAGGAGTAAAGCGAACCTGGTGACCTGGTATGTAAACCAACGGCCCGGATTCCTCCAAATCCCCATCATTCACTAATTTATTCAACAGTGCATTGAACCATTTCGTCTGTACTTTCAGACGGCTTTTCAACTCTTCGCGAGGCATCCCTGATCTCAGCGGGTACAAATTGTGGTAATTCTCAACTTCCTGAATAGCTTTGGCTGATATCTGATCCCAATACCCCTTTCCGGCAACCAGTTTGTCGCTATCGACCGTTACCTCACCGCCTTGATCTTCAATTTGCATTAGCTGCCCTGACTTAATTAACTCGTTTAATGCTGCAACCACGGCTTTGCTCTCAAGATTCGAACGAGCCACCACCTGCCTCATAGGCGCTACGCCCGAAGCCATTAGGGCGTGCATCAACACATCAGCCGGTCTCCCCTGTGCTAAAGCTTCCAATCTCTCAATAACACCTTTAGCGAAACGCTTATGCCGCCTTCCTGGGTGAGGATCTACAATTGAACCTCCTCCGAGGGTTTCACCCGGAGAGGGTCTTCGTAAAATGTAACGATCACCGCGCACTGCTACCACTGGCTGGCGCAACTCCAACTGCAGCCAGCCCTGTTCTCCCGGATGCAGATCTTCACTGCCCAGCAGACGCACCCTCGCCATCACTTCTGCGGAGCCGATAAACAGTTTGACCTCGGTATTATGCTCAAGAGGCTGGCTTGCATCAGGTAGCAGCCGGAAATTTACGTCCATACGGCGGTTGGCCTGGTAATCACCTGGATGTATTACAACGTCCCCGCGACTAATTTGATCCACCGACACACCCGTGATATTCACCGCCGTACGGCTTACAGGGATCGCCACCTGCTCTTTTACCTTGTGAGATTGAAGGCCACGCACTCTTCCGTGCCGGCCTTTGGGAAGTATTTCTATCTCATCTCCTACGCTTAATTGGCCATCAACCAATGTACCAGTCACAACAGTTCCAAAGCCTGCAATAGTGAACGCCCTATCTACAGGCAACCGTGGTCGTCCCAAATCAGGCCGCGCCGGCCTTTCAGCCAAACACTCGCTCAAGGCGTTAGCAATTTCTGCAACCCCTTCCCCACCGCGCGCACTAACTCTTACAATCGGGGCGTTTTCCAAAACGGTTCCAGATAAAACCCGCCTAACCTCCTCCTCAACCAGATCCAACCATTCGGGATCGTCAACCAGATCAATCTTGGTCAATGCCACCACACCACCTTGAACCTGGAGAATGTCTAGAATAGCCAGGTGTTCGCGCGTCTGGGGCATCACGCCCTCATCAGCTGCCACAACAAACAAAGCAGCATCTATCCCTCCAACCCCTGCCAGCATGTTTTCTATGAAATCCCGGTGACCCGGCACGTCAACAATACCGATCTCTTCACCCCCCGGCAAATCCATCCAGGCAAAGCCAAGATCAATGGTCATCTCCCGTTCGCGTTCTTCCTTCAGGCGATCCGGATGTGTACCCGTCAGCGCTTCTACCAGGGTTGATTTGCCATGGTCTACATGACCGGCAGTTCCAATTACACGCATGTTGGCAGCTCTTTTAACACCTGAGGATGATCGACCTTGATCACTGGAAAGAAGGCACTTTTCATGATCCCTAACGAATATGGCTGAGCGAATGCTCGTATTCTTCGACCCAATCGTGAACCAGGGCTAATAGCCCTTGCAACCGCTTTTCGGTATAATCATTGACTTGGAAGAGAAAGTCCTGCAATTCCTGTAAGCCATCCTCCAGATGGGTGACTCTTTCACCAAGTCTTTCCAAGGTGCGCCCGGTCTCACCCCGTTGTTCCTCCTGCGTCAAGGTGTAATTGGTCCAGCGCTTCTGATCGTCCGCTTTGAAAGTCACCCATTCCTGGCGGAAGCGCTCTTCCGATAATCGCTGCATCTCGGTTATTTCGTTCACACGTCGTTCCACCCGTTGGGTTAGCTCATCGACGGATTCTTGAGTTCGCTTCACATTTCGATGGGTAGCATCCAGAGTTTGAAGTTGAGATTCCACTTCTGATGCTTGTCTTGCCACAATCTCGAAACGGGTTCCCCATTCCTTCCAGGTGCGATCGCGTTCGACCTGAAGCATAGCCTGTTTATCTAAAAATGTAGCCTGAGAATCATGCCGCTCTGTTTCCATAGTGACCAGCTCACTAAGACGGGCTTCAATTTTCTTGAAATTTGAAGTAACCAATTCAATTTTCCCCCGATTTTCGTCCAGCCGCTTTCTGAGGGCGATTGCCTCACCTTGTAGATCCACCAAGCGTTTCGAATCCTGGCGACGTCCATCTTCAATCAGCTTGTAAGTACGGCTGTTTTCTTCTTCACTTCTGCGCATATCCTGAATCTTTGTGCGTACCTCATCGATAGAACGCCCCAGGCGCATCTCCTCATCAATGCGCGCTTGCAATGCTAACTTCATCCCCGCCATAGCTTCCAGCTCATTTCGCATATCTGCGATACTGCTATCAACCGCCCGCATTTCAACTCGACGAACTTTCTCGATTTCTTCTTCACGTTTCTTGCCTTCCTTATCAAGCCCCTCCATCTGGTGATTGAATTCCACTCGATGCTGGCTTAAAGCGTCGTCGAAATGATCCATTCGAGCGATAATGGTATTGAGGCGAGTGATCTCTCCAGCTAGATCCTTAATCTGTTTATGAGCAGCGTCAAGACTCCCCTCTAAGGCTAGGATACGTTCTTCTTGTTTGGCAAGGTTATCCTTGTCTCTGCGTCTTTCTTCGTCGAGCCACGCTACCTGTTTAAGTATCTGGTCCTGATCCATACTCAATCTCCTATTTCCTAGAAGTCAAAGAGGAAAACCGAATAGGCGCTGCAGCCTGATAGGATATTTTTGGATTATAGCATTAACCCCATTTATCCAAGATTTACGCTGACCACCCCTTTTACGGGATTAATTGATCAAAAGCTTGTGGCATATTTGCGAACAAGGGTAAAAACCATTGCGGAAACAAGCCCACTACCAGCAACGCCCCTATTCCAACAAGCAGATAGGCCTGCTCTTTCCAGCTTTCCGTCAATTGCCATTTCTCATCTGAAGGTCCCATCACAAGGACTGCCAGGGTGCGTAATCCACCTATAAGTAATCCAATATTTCCTAATAATGCCCAAAAAACCGCCGTCAGTGAAATTTGGGCTAATCCTTCCCATAAAGCTAATCGAACCGGGAAACCTGCTAAAAGAGGCAGTCCCGCAATTGAAAAATGAGCCAAGATCAAAGCCGTAGCTGCCACGGGAGCATGCCTTGCCACCCCTTGGACATCCCTGAATAACAAACCTTTCGTTTGGTTGCGTATAATCGTTAAGGCAAGAGCCCACACTCCTAATCCCAGTCCTCTCGGCAGTAAACTCGCAAAGAAAACTTCAAGTGAGCCTGAATGTGTTCCCCCTCCCAGGCTGATAGCTGTCATTGAAAAACCGATTTCCACAACCACAGAATATCCGAGCATTTTGCCTAGGTGGCGTTGGAATGCCGCCCAGATACCACCGATCACCACCGTTAACACTCCGAATAGACGTAACATCGAGTATGTTGTCTGAGAAGTCCGCAACCAGGAATAACGGTCCAGAAAACCTAATCCAAAAAACGAGATAGCACCTGGCAGCAGTAATAAAACGAATCCAATGGCATAAGGATGGGCCTCTTCTGCCAACATCGGAATCCAGGTGTGGAAGGGAAAAATAGCCAAAAAGAAAGCAAACCCTAATCCTAGCAAAACAGAAGCTTGTTGAATTAATACCTGATCCCCTGGACTGGCTTCGACTCCTGCCAACATCCATCCTGAGAACAAAATAAACGGGACTCCCAGAGATTGTAGCGTGATATACCGTAGAATACCCCGCCCTACAGGTCTCCCGTGAGAGACCAGAAAGGGGACACTCAGCAGGATTGATATTTCGATCAACAGCGCTGCATATAGGAATGGTTCAACAGAGATTGCAGCAGTCATTAATGCAACTATTCCCAGTGCCAAGGGGACAAAAACCCGACCTGGCCGGGCAAGATAGGCTGCTCCACACCAAAAGGCAGCCGTCAGGTACAAGATTACTAAGGCGGGACGATCGTTTGGGCCTAAGATAAACCTGCGCCCCATTATCGACCAGGTATCAACCATGTCCAAGGTCCATGGCCCTATAAAGAATTGTTCCTTAACCGGGAGCCACCACGCCAAGCCTGCCAATAATGTGGCGCTCAATGTAGCCAAAACAGTAACTGCACGTTCCCACCGCTGTAAGAACAATAGCACCCCTGCCAGGAAACCCGGAAACAGTATCCAAATAAAAGCGGTGCTCATTCAATTTCTTCCATAGTAGGGATGGTCAGTAAATAAGCACCCACCAATGCCAGCCCCAAGCTTACGCCTGCTAATAACCCGGATACCAGGGTAGACGTCTCAACGACCGCGTATAAAATTTCAAATCCCGAAAGCACCGTCAACAAACCGATGGTTATACGTAGGGGTAGGGCAGTTAATCCCAGTTGTAACAAACCCATGCCTATTAATATTATCCCGCCCAAGACCTGTTCATATTTAATCCCTGGTATCCTTGCACTCAATTGAGGTGCAATTGAAAAGGCTACCAACCAAACCAGGCCAGCGGTCAATAAACGAAACAAGACACTCCCCAGTACCAATCTTTCACCCTTACGGGCTTCATCAGGAATTCCAAGCAAAGCCATGCCGAGAACTGCCCCTGCCATCCAACCAGCTACCAGCTTTACTGCCGCTAATTCTAATGACCAACTCAAACCAACTAATTCGAAAACACCAAGGTACTGTAATGCTAATGCGGAGATGCTCACCCGCCAATCCTGACCGATCAAAAGAACTAGCGATGTCATCGAAATCAAGACCACTGCAAAGAAGGCTAATTGATCGAACATCACCTGTTAGCCACCTCCACTACTAATTCCCAAGAGCATAAGCAGAAAAAGGACCAGCAGCAGCAAGGTCCACAAAAGACCACCTTCCCCTTCGAGCACAGTAGAGATAAAAGTGATTAGACGCCCAATGGTTCGATAAATATTCCAAAAAAAGCGATATAACCAATTGAAAGAAAGAATAGACTCAAAGAGGTCAATTGCCTTTTCAGAGACCCTTATTCTATTGTGTAGCTTGATTCCCAGAAGCGCAGCCAGTATTACCACAACCACGCCCTCTAGCCAACCAACCACAGGCATGTTCTCCCTGCTTGGGTTTGTCCACACTCCAAAGGAGAACAGCACGACTGGGAGTAAAGCCAAACCAAATGGATAGATTAACCATACCCAGCGCTCAGCACCAGTCAAAGAATTCCCCTCCTGCAATGCATGGCGAGCGTACCCTATCAGGAATAAGACCTGCGCGGCCAAAAAAAGGAATAGTACCGGCGTGAAGAAGGAGGTGAACAACCTGGTGCCATTCCAGGTTGGTGAATAAGGTAGCGCTGAAATGCCCACTAATCCCAACAAAGGCAGCCATGATAATCGCCGGTCCCTGGCTGAAAAAAGGAAAAGTAAACCCCCGGATAGCAAAGTAGCTATACCCCAGGCTAAGCTCGCTGAAGGCTCGCCCAGAACTGTGCCGGCAACAGAAAACGACGCCATTCCTAAAATCCATGAGGGGCGGCCATCCAATTCATTATCTGCCAATGCCCAGGCAGCCGCACCATAAAGAGCCGCTAATCCTGCCAAGCCAAGCAATAGGGGTGCCAGGATCATTGGTTTATTTGAACCAGCCACGGCATCTGCGATACGCGCTAATATGACCAGGCTGGCTGCCGCCGGTACTAACCGGAGGATCGTGCCCAAACCCCGTCGCAAGGGCACCTCCTCTATGAATGGCAGGTGCATTGGTAACACCCCAAGACGCAGCCCAGCTGCCAACAACACGAGAAAGCCTACTTGCGATGGGATTGCCTCAAATGAAAAGGTCTCACCAGCTGAACTGGCCACCATCACTGCTACAAGCAAGAATCCAATCCCCAGTACGCGTGCCGAAAAAGTTATCACCACCCGTTCACGTACCACACTTTGTTTAACCTGGCCCAACATAATAAGAAGCTCGGTCAAATCAATCGCAGCCCAGCCCATCATGAGCGTCAAGGGATTGCCAGCCAGCACCGTAAAAACACCAAGAGCTGCCAATAGCAAACTGCCCGCCCAGACTGCCCAATCAGCTTCAGAGGCGCGTGCCACCTCGCTCAGTATTACTGCCAATACCAATGTCGTCAAAGCCACTGCAAAAGGCCAGGACAGCCGGTCAATCAGCAGCGTAGGCGATTCAGTGAAGAAAGCCACTGTATTCCACGAGATCAGATGGACCGTTTGGGGGAGTTGTCTACCTGCTAGCAGGGTTACCGGCCAGGCGATCAAGGGTCCTGCCGCTGCGATGAGCCAATGATAAGCAAAGTCTGGCCAGAACAAGCGAATGGCCAGCATTATAAGAGGTGTTATAAAAAGAAAAAGGAGGGAAAAAATTAACAGCATCAGGGCCTGGAAGCAAGCGTCGTGGTGGATCGAAAAAAGACTGTCATCAATGCCTGATCAATAAACCAACGCATCTATCTTACAGCACAGGCGCAGATGGTTGGCGATGCAAATATTTCCCGATCCCAGGTCGGCCTAACCATTGGTCACCGTCCACGAGTATTTGGCCGCGCAAAAAGACCTTTTCAGGAAAGCCAACCACTTCCCAATTCTCGTAGAGATTGTAATCTGTGCGGTGATGGGTGTAGGCCACGCCATAGGATAATCGGCGCCCCGCATCCCAAATTACCAGATCTGCATCGGAACCTGGTAACAAAGCTCCCTTTCGCGGGTACAGTCCAAATATCTTGGCCGGGTTGGTGCTGGTCAATGCCACGAATTGGTTCGGCGTTATTCGACCCGCCCTGACCCCATAGGTCCAAAGGATCGGTAAGCGGTCGCCCACCCCTGGAACGCCATTGGGGATTTTGGTGAAATCATCCTTGCCCAGCTCTTTGCCGGGAATGGCGATTTCTTTGCCTTCATAAAGGATCGACTTAGTGCCATCATAGAAAAAAGGACAGTGGTCTGTGCCGATTGTTTGGATGGTTCCATCGCGTAAACCATGCCAAAGCCGTTCGTTATCCTCGACGGAACGCATCGGTGGGGAGCAAACCCACTTTGCTCCGTCCGGACGGCGTAAATGATCCACTGTGAAAAATAGATAAGGAGGGCAGGTCTCGCCCATTACTGCTAAACCTTGCTGCCGGGCATATCGTATCTGCTCCACCCCCCCTGCCGTGTTTAGGTGAACGACATATAGGGGAGCGCCAGCTTGCGCGGCTAACGCTGCCCCTCGTAAAACGCTTTCAACCGCACCCCATGCTGGGCGGGTAATCGCATGCCATTCGGGCGACCTATGACCAGCCGCCAGAGCCTCCGCCACCAATGTCTCAATCACATCGCCGTTCTCAGCATGCAGCATCGTGAGCATCCCATGTTCCTTGGCGATGCGGAGCACCCGGAATATTTCACCATCCTGGAGCCTCAGACGACCATTATAAGCCATAAACACCTTGAGGGTCGTGATGCCCAAGTCGAGTAGTTGCGGAATCTCTTCCGCAACCTCATCGTTCAGCTGTGTGATGTTCATATGGAAACCAAAGTCAATAGTCGCCTTTTGATCCGCCCTGGCATGCCAGACTTCCACAGCATGCCTCAAGGTCTGGTTATCCTGTGGCACAAAATCGATCACCGTGGTCGTCCCGCCAAATGCTGCTGCCTTTTGACCAGTATAGTGATCATCCGAGGAGATGGTATCAAACATGGGCAAATCGAGATGCACATGCGGGTCAACACCTCCTGGCATCACCAATTTTCCTTTTGCATCAATGACCAATGCATCCGCAAATTCGATATCCTTGCCAATGGAAACGATTTTTTCATCCTCAACCAGGATATCAGCAGTGTAGGTTTCCGATGCCGTAATAAGCGTACCGGATTTAACGATAGTTCTTGGCATTTATAGCCTCAAATCTGGTGAAGTTCGGTAGTGGGTCTAATCAAAGCCGTCCGTAGTTCCGGGTTGGTACGTCTGCTCAGCTTCCTTTATACCCAGGATCTGCGCTAGAAGAAACTGATCAATATCTATATCATCTAGGTCTGTAGAGCCATATTGCTGAGCCTGGTTTGCCCGTTCTCTCAATGCCTGCCATAACACCCGACGCTCCTCCGAATGCACCACTAAATCGTTTACTGTCCTGGCGCTGAGCAGGTATTCGCCGGTGGTATAAAGAAAAGTGACCCGGCGCCATTTTTTGGCCAGAATAGGTTGTGGCAGGTTGATCAGGGGGCCGATTTGAATTTTATAGTATTCTTCTTTTGCGCGGGGATGTTCGGGTTCATCCTGCAGTAATTCTGCTCGAGTGATTAATTCATGGCCGCGCACTGGCGCCAGGTATTGGATGCGCCACTTCTCTTCTCCAAAAACCCCAGTTTGATAAAACGCCAAATAGTCTACCGCCACCACCTTGGGCGCAAACCTCAAGGGTATCCGGTACCATCCCAACAAACGGGCGATCTCCAGATCCCGCAGCTCTTTCATGACTGCCACAAGGATGAGACTGGTGGGTGTGGGTAAAGAGGACATTGCTCTTTTACTGTAAACCTGAGCGTTGGTTGAACTCCTCGATTAAAGCGTCTATTTCCGAGACCTGTCCCTGTACAAGCGTCCAATAATCGGGTTGGTACCACTGATCAATAATTTCTTGGTATGTCTTCCCTTGTTGTTCTACCCAGGTGAAATACTTCAGGTTGTGGATACGCCGGCGCGCTGGATAAGTCAACTCGACTAGATTATCTGTAGATTGTCCTAAGAGATAACGTGCATAATGAGCTGCTGAATCCAGGTCATCATACGCTCCTAATTCTGTCCGCATCTCATGCAAACGGCTACCATAAAGCTCCATCGAGTCGGTCAAAATTGTCAATACAATGTCATGTTCCTCCAATTCGTAATACTTCGCAAATTTTATAGCAGAGAGAAGGTTGGCAATACTGGAAAAACCCAGCAGATCGAGCTTCTCGACAAAATCTTCAGGCAGCCCCTGCCCGACTAAATAAGCACGTCCCGCCGCTTCATTGAACAGGCGCGCCAGGTTCACCACGGCCGCATCGTCGATTGCCACGACCATGTCCGTGTTCTTGACATTATGAATCCACGGCACGTGCTTGTCTCCGATTCCCTCGATGCGGTGAGCACCAAACCCATTCTCAAGCAAAGTCGGGCATTGCAACGCCTCGCTGGCAACAATTTTGCTGGTGGGAAATACCTGCTTCAAATAATCGCCGCTGGCTATCGTCCCGCCTGAACCAGTCGCCGAAGCCATACCCCTGAAATGATCATCAGGTCCCATGACCTTTCGTAATACTTGCTCCATAGCATGACCGGTGACTTCATAATGCCAAAGGTAATTGCCAAATTCATCAAATTGGTTGAAAATCATCAGGTCTTCACCCGATTGGCGTAACTCCCAACATTTATCAAAAATCTCTTTGACATTCGATTCGCTGCCTGGGGTGGCGATCACTTCACCAGCGATCTTCGATAACCAATCAAAGCGTTCACGGCTCATTCCTTCCGGTAATATCGCGATCGACTCGCATGCTAGTAGCGCCGAGTCGTAGGCACCCCCCCGGCAATAATTCCCGGTTGAAGGCCAAACTGCTTTTTGTGTGGTTGGATCGAACTGCCCTGTCACCAGGCGCGGCACCAGACAGGCAAAGGCCGCCCCTACTTTGTGCGCGCCGGTAGGGAACCATTTACCGACCAATGCAATTATGCGGGCTTTTACTCCCGTTAATACCTTGGGAAATTCAAGGTAATTGACTCCTCCAAATCCACCCCCATTGGCTA
>Ga0315551_10001696_pt1 | contig 16656 bp, 8 predicted proteins | sample SalMarSW160290MG_FD_203678 | JGI IMG/M metagenome (GOLD analysis project Ga0315551, IMG submission 203678) | Salt marsh sediment microbial communities from the Plum Island Ecosystem LTER, Massachusetts, United States - Salt Marsh Sediment SW1602-90 ...
ATAGTCCAGGTGTCTGCGATGGACCCTGCAACCTGATCAGCGGCAACGTCGACCTCGGCTTGGTTATTCAGAACGATGGAACAACCGGCAATCAAATGTTGGGTAACTTTGTGGGCACCAATCCCTCCGGTGATGCCGCCCTGCCCAACAACCAGGGCGTGGTCATCGGCCTGGGTGCTTCTGATACCCAGGTTGGTGGGGCTGGAGCGGGCGAGGGGAATCTGATCAGCGGCAATACCAACTACGGCATATGGATCAGCTCGGCAGGGACGACCGGCAACCAGGTACTGGGAAATCTTATCGGCACGGACATCTCTGGTATTGCCCCTGTGCCGAACTACGATGGCGTTCTCATCTCAGAGAGCACAGACAACCAGATTGGCGGTACGGCAGCCGGTGCAGGTAATCTGATCAGTGGAAACGAGTATGTGGGTATCTGGCTGGAGTATCTGGCTGCACCGGGCAATACGGTTGCCGGTAACAGGATCGGCACCGACCTGACCGGGATAAAGGCAGTGCCCAACTATTCCGGCATTATCACTATAAAAGCCTCAAACAACCTGATAGGCGGAACGGAGTCTGGTGCAGGCAACCTGATCAGTGGCAATACCCAGGAAGGCCTTCACATTGAATCGAACAGCACATTGAATTCGGTGCTGGGCAACACCATCGGCACCGATGTGACTGGAGAGGTGGCCATTCCTAATGCGGTGTGGGGAATTTTTATCGGCTTCGGTGCCAGCAACAACACAATCGGGGGCAGTGCTCCTGGCGGGGGCAACCTGATAAGCGGTAACGGTGATACAGGAATCCACGTCCAGAATGAGGAAAGCGTTGGGAACCGTATCTTGGGCAACCGCATTGGCACCAACCGGACCGGTTCCAACTCCCTACCAAACGACAACGGCGTGTTGGTGATCCTTGCGCAAGAGACTATCATTGGCGGGGCTGACACCAGCACACCCTGGTTATGCGACGGCCCCTGCAACCTCGTCAGTGGCAACGATGTTTTTGGCGTTGCGATTCAAGGTACCAGCGCCGGCACTCTGCAACAGACCAGACCGGGCCGGACAGATCGCCTGGTGGAAGATGGCCAGGGTAACCAGGTGCTGGGCAACTTTATCGGCACCGACCTAGCGGGTACGTCAGCGCTGCCGAACGCGGCTGGCGTAGACCTGTCCTTCTCCGCCACAGGCAATCTGATCGGGGGCAGTAATCTCCTGGGAGAGGGCAACCTGATCGGCGGGAATCAACGCGACGGTATCGTCGTGAGACATCCTCTTACCGGGGACAATCAGATCTCTGGAAATCGCATTGGCACCACAGCGGATGGGGGGACAGCCCTGCCGAACAGCGAGAACGGCGTATGGATCACCGAAGGTGCATCCGGGAATACGGTGGGTGGCGAAGGCGGGGGATTGGGCAACCTCATCAGCGGACAGGCGACGGATCCGCTTTACTTCGGCGTGCTTATCTCGACATCTTCTGAGCCAGAAGCCATCGACAATCAGGTCATTGGCAATCTGATCGGTACCAATGGGGCGGGCACATCCGCCATCCCTAATGGTGGGGGCGTAGGCGTGGCGTACCTGGTCACTGGCACAGTTATCCGGGACAATGTCATCAGCGGCAACAGCCTGCGCGGTATTCTGATTCGGGAGGCGACAGACAACCAAGTCAGGGATAACGACATCGGCGTAGCTACCGATGGCCTGTCACCCCTACCCAATGATGTATTTGGTATCATCCTGTACATTGCTCCGAATAACATAATCGGAGCGGGCAATACCATCGCCTATAACCAGGTCGGCATCGCCATTGGGTACCCAGAATCGGTGGGCAATACCATCACCCAGAACAGCATTTACGCCAATACGGACGAACAAATCGATTTCTTTGAGGTACCAAAGGAGTTGGCACCCGCGCCCCTTTTGACTGGGTGGGATGGTGAGACGGTGTCAGGCACTGCCTGCGCTGGATGCCAGGTGGAGGTTTTCGCCAACCTGGATCCCCAGCCAGCCGGGTATACCTACCTGGACACAATAGCGGCGGCAGGAGATGGCGCTTTCAGCCTGACCGTAGGTCCAGGATACCGCTACCTGACGGCGACGGCGACGGATGCCAATGGAACTACCTCAGAATTCTCAACCAGTCTGTTTATTGGAACGACCTCTTATGTTTATATACCGCTGATCGTTAAATCTGCAGGCCTACTACGCTGACGGAGCAGGAGGAATGAGATGAAATTGAACGTTAACTGCCCTCGAAATCGGATATATAGTATCGGCAGGGCGTTACTGCTTTGCGCGGCGCTGCTGCTACTGGGCATCTCCGCTGGCGAGGTGAATGCTGCCCACCCTATTTCGAGCGGCGATCCGTTCACTCCCTGGGGTGGTGATGCGATCTGGCTGGTTAATACCCTGGCTGACAGTGGACCGGGCTCGTTACGCGAGGCGCTCGCCGGCGCCGCGCCGGGGGATCGGATTGAATTCGACGCGACCGTCTTTCCCCCTGAAAATCCAGGCACCATCTCGATCCTGAGTGAACTGCCACACGTCTGGGTCGATGGTTTGACCATCGACGCCGTGGGCCGGGGGGTGGTCCTGGATGGGAGCAACCTACCGGTTGATGTCACGATTGGCTTGTTCCTCCATGCGGACAACATCACCATCCAGGGGCTGCAGGTGCAAGGCTTTCATCATTATGCTATATCTCTAGAGGGAGCTGCAAATGCTCTCATCGGCGGCGACCGGCTGGCTGGTGAGGGCAACGTGGTCAGCGGCAATGGCTGGACTGGTATTCGGCTGGATGGACCCACCACGTCGAACAACATTATTGCCGGAAACATCATCGGCGCCGACGCCAGCGGCATGCTCCCCATGCCCAATGGTCAAAGTGGCATCCTGGTCTCGAGCGGGGCGAATCACAACATCATCGGTGGTGTACTGCCCGGCTATGGGAACCTGATAAGTGGCAACGACGGTAATGGCATTAACATATCAGGGAATGGAACGGATCACAATGTGATCCAGGGTAACCTGATTGGCACTGATCTGAGTGGGGATGGCACCCTGGGCAACGGGACGGGCATCACCATCAATCAGGGACCGAATAATACGCTGGTGGGAGGGGATACACAGGAGGCCCGCAATATCATCGCCGGCAGTGACGAGGCGGGTATCGAGATCAGCGGTATCAGCACCGATGATACCCAAGTTCGGGGGAACTATGTCGGCATTGACCCGTCCGGGACTCATTCCTTGCCCAATCGCGATGGTATTGCCATCTTCAGTGGGGCCAAGCGTTCCGTCGTGGGCGGAGACACGCCGGAACTACGCAATGTCATCAGTGGTAATCAAAGCGTAGGCGTCTCCATCGAGCAAAGCAACACCACCGGCAGTGTGATCCAGGGTAATTACATTGGTACCGATCCATCCGGGACGGTGGCCATCCCTAATCTGGGCCACGGGGTAGAGATGAGGCAGAGTGGGGGTGGCCTCATTGGTGGAGCGGGTGACCAGGATTCGTGTGTCGGTACCTGCAACCTGATCAGCGGCAACCTGGGCGCTGGCATCGCTGTCATGGGTGACCAGACTACTGGGAATACCATCCAGGGAAACTACATTGGCACCGATTGGACCGGTGAGAAGGCTCTGGGCAACGGACAGCAGGGGGTACGTATCGATGTGGACGCCAACAACAACGAGGTTGGCGGCGAAATGCCTGGCGACGGCAACCTCATCCGCTATAACCAGGAGGGGGGCGTCACGCTGGCCAATACATCGTCGGAGAATGTGCTGACCGGCAATCGCATCGACGATAACCAGGGGGTAGCCATCCGCTACCAACCAGGGAACGCGCTGGGCGTGAACACCTGCAGCGGGAATGAGCCGAACCTGGTCGAGGTGAAAGCCGATGCCCTGGCCAGCGGAGGTGAAGTATGGGGACCGCAGGGTGACCTGACCCGCTTCGTGGTGGTTGCTGCTGGACAAGGATCGCTCAGGGTACCGGCCGGTACTACATGGACGGTGGAGGCGGGAGTCGAAGTCCTCTTTGACTTTGGGCAGGAGGTTGTGATCGAGGGCCGGCTCGAGGCCCAGGGGACCGCCACCCAGCCGGTCATCTTTGGCAGCGCCCAGCGTTACGCGGCCCCCCTACCCGGCGACTGGCAGGGGCTGTCCTTCAAGCCGGGCAGCAGCGGCAGCCTGGAACACACCGCCGTCGAGTTCGCACAGACGGGACTCACCCTGGAAAGCACCCATGTTAGCGTCAGCGACAGCACGGTCACCGCCAGCCAGTTGGACGGCATCTCCGTTGGGGCGGGTTCCAACCTGACTCTTGCTAACAACACGTTGGCTGGCAATGGCCGTTTTGCGCTCAACAACCAGACCGCTGCGTCTGTGGACGCCGGTGGCACCTGGTGGGGTCACGCATCTGGGCCGGAGGGTTTGGGCGACGCAGTAAGTGGCAACGTAAACTATGCCGGCTGGCGTACGGATCCCGGCTATAACGATAGCTGGAAGTATGCTGCGGTCCTCAACCCTGGTCTCCACAGTTTCCCTATCTCTAGCTACCGAGATCTGGATTGGTTCCGCATTCCCATCGGTACCCGCAACGCGACCGTGACGGCAACTCTGACTCTGCTGCCGCGCGATTACGATCTCTTTCTCTTCAGCCAGTTGGGGGCAGGAAGCGGGGACGTCAACGATATCGCCCGGGCGATGACCATTGGTCAGGCAACCCTCATCAGCGATTTGGATGTGGCGGCTCGGGCGATGACCATTGCCCGGGCGATGACCATTGGCCAACTGGCCGAGGTGGGCGACGGCTTTGAGACGGGCAACCTCGTGGTGGCCAGCAGCCAAGCAGGCACACAGAATGAAGAGGTCTCCACAGGTATCTGGAACCAGAGCGGCTGGTACCACCTCTTGGTCGCGGGACACAACGGCGCCAACAGTCCCGACTCCTACACTCTGCAAATCACGGTCGAGTCAGGCGTACCAGCCCTGGACTTTGGCTTCGAGCCGCCCAGTTTTGAGCCGCCCGACTTTATCTCGCCGACGATAAAGACTCTGATCTTGACAAACCAGACCCTTCTCGAGGAACGATATGGACAGGTCACCACCGACGCGCTCATGGCCAAGCTGGATACACTGGCCCTCCACCCTGATGTGGCGGGACGCGTGGTCACCCTCGATGCCAGTGAACCGATCTCCCAGACCTACGCCCTCTGGTCGGAAAACATCACCAATCCAGTGCACGCCAACCTGGTGGCAGGCGCGATCCAATCCATGGTGACAATTACCCGCACGGCTTACCCCAACCTGGAATACCTGGTTATCGTTGGAGACGACGGAATCGTGCCCTTCTGGCGGGTGCCCGACGAGGTACCTCTGGGCCATGAGGGGGGGTACAACCCCTACCTGATCCCCACTTCCCCTGTGGGCGTGGCCTTGGGCGAGCGGTACTTCTTGAGCGACGATTACTACGCCGGCTTTAACCCTATCCCCTGGCGCGGCCGGGGACTGGTTTTCCCTGAATTTGGGATCGGCCGTTTGGTAGAAACGCCGCAGGAGATCATGGCCGCCATCGATGCATTCCTGGCCAGCCCGGTCCTATCAGTGGCAGATGGGCTGGTCGTTGGCTATGACTTTATGACCGATGGAGCGGAGGCCATGGCCGAGAAATGGGAGGCGGAGGGCTTGGCGGTGACGCGACTTATCAACGACACCTGGGTGGCTAGTGATTTGAGCGCACTGTGGTTAGAGGACAGACACGATGTCAACGCCGTCAATGCCCACTTTGAACACTGGCAGGCGATCCCGGCCCAGGTGAATAGCGGGGTAGTCACGCCCGAGGATGTATTGGCCAGTGAGCTGCCGCCCGGTACGCTGAACTACTCTATCGGCTGCCACTCCGGTCTGAGTGTACCCGACGAGGAAGCCAGTGCCCATGGCCTGGACTTTGCCCAAGCAGTCCTGGGTCGAGGGGGCGTATGGATCGCCAACACTGGATTCGGCTATGGAGATGCAGATACCGTCGGCTACTCTGAGCTGCTGATGACCTTGTTCAGCCGTAATCTGGCTCGTGGGGACAACGTGGGACATGCACTACGGGAGGCCAAGGCCGAATACTTTAACCTCACCGGTCCGCATTCCTTCAGCCCCTACGATGAAAAGGTGCTGGCTCAAGCGACGCTTTACGGTCTGCCGATGATGCGAGTCCAGGTGCCCAACACCAGCCAGTTGGTCGCGGGCGAATCAACATCCGGATGGCTTTCAAGCAGCACAATCTCAGATGGGCTGGTTTCCCGCAAGGTCACATTTGAGCCGACTTACCAAACTCACATCGTGACCGATGGTGCCATCACTGGGAGCTACTTTTCAGTGGGGAACGAGACAGAAGTGAATGAATGGCAGCCCATCCAGCCCCGGACCAGCCTGGACATCTCCCTGGATGACCAGACACCACACGGCGCCTTCTTTGAAGGAGGGCGTTACCAGACCTTCGATAGCTTTGACCCCGTGGTCACGCGGGTCATCACCGAAACTACCGATGAGCCATTCTGGCAGGTAGAGCCTGCGTTCGACCACCCTGACACATGGCAACCTTCTTGGTGGTCGTTGGTCAACCAGGTGTGGACACCCGACGGGGTGGAACAGCGATTGGTCGTGATCCCGGCCCAGTACCGGAGCACAACACCGTACCTGGGAACAGAGCGACTCTTTGAAGGCATGACTTACACAGTCTACTACTCCACCACGATGGACCTTATTCCACCCAGCATTTGGAGGGTGGATGCCTATCGGGCAGAAACCAGTATCCAGGTCGTGGTGGAAGCGACGGACCTGTCCGATGTGGTCCGTGTGGGGGCCACTTACACGCTTGGGGACGGAGTCTGGCATACGACGGCTCTCACCCGCAGCGCGGCCAACCCGAATCTATGGACTGGGACTATACCCCACCAGGAGACAATAGAGTGGATCGTGCAGGCGGTAGACGGGGCAGGCAATGTTGCGATCAACGACAACAAGGGTGCTTACTTGGGCACACCGGGTTACCGCGTCTGGTTACCCCTCATAGCTCATGACTTCTGAGCCAGCAAGTCCCTAGAGAGAAAAGCTATACCCTGACTGAGAGGTTCTGCTGGAGGATTGGTACAGGTAGTAACCAGGAACATTGTCCCGATCCGACGGACGGAGGAGAATGAACCCAATAGATAGATGTTCCCGCTGCGCCAGACCAATGCAAAAGATTGAATAATCTCTATGGATTCTCACTCGACCTGGCTGAAAATCTCGATTCTGCCCGTTCTATTTGAAACCCCGTTCGTGTAAGCAAGCGCGGCAGGTCACGTATAAATTTTTTATTTTTGCCTTGTTCATCTAGAGGGAGCTTCTTCCAGGGAACCAGGTCGGGGTTGGTTTCCTCCTTTTTGCTTTTTACGGAGCCGAATCTCCAATCATCTGCCAGCATTTCCTGGCACCACAGTTCGTGTTCCATACGCGCCATCGCTTCGACTTCATCTGACCCCTCTTTTTCACTGAAGACCAGGTCCGCTGCCTTCCAATCCGTCAGAGGAGCGATACGGTAACCGTGTTCCTCCAGGATCACACCGATCCGGTCCGCCGGCAGGCGATTTTTCTCCTTTATGTCTTCGGGTAGATTTTCCCAGGAGTCCCGCGCCGGATCACCTTCGTCCATTACCTTTTCGCTGTCCAGCCCCTCCAGGTAAGCCTCGTGCAGATCGCGGGCTAACACCTCGTGTGTTCCTCGTAAGATTAAATCGGGCTTGCAGGTCTGGTCGAGCAAGGGGAAGGCGTGCAGATTTTTGTACGTGCTCTTATTTTTATCGTCATCCTTCAGCAATACGGCCAGTCCAGCGTCCTCAGCCATGGCGCGCTGTAACAATATAACTGAGGCTACGTGCAACCATCATCGCCACATGATTCGACTCCAAAGAGAGGCGCTTGAAGAGATTTCGCAGGATGCCCGGCGTACCAAAGCCGAGAATTGTATCTATACTATATGATTTCCACCGACGCGCCTGTTCAAACGCCAATTTTAGGTAGAGCGGTAGCCCGCATTCGCCGAACTTGCTCAGAATCTCTTGTCGTTTCAATGGTTGAAGTTTTCGACCCGCATTCCTTAACCACAAATCTAACAACATATCTCCCTCTTCCAAAGACATCGGTTTTATCTCGACGATGTTGACTGGTAGTAGCTTGCTATGCAAGACGGATAGCACCGGGACAGGCAGCGTCGAGGCGATCACGCGCACATTCTCGGGAAGCTCAATTGGGAACCAGGTGAGGTAGCCTCCCTTCACGTCATCGGCTAACTGATCAAACGCATCGAGGAAAAGTACTAAGCGTTTGTCACCTGGGATTTTCTTCAGGAAATTTCGGAAGGTGAATGGCAGTGCCAAAGGATTGTCGGGGATAGTGTACTCCTCTTCAATCTCATCACGTGCGGTTCGCGTCACCTCGGTCCCGACGTGTATGAGATGGACGTAGGCAACTACATATTCCCCATCCGTCTCCAACTGTCGCTGCTTTTGCCCTTCGTAATCGAAAACCTCGTAGAGCTGTTCGCATAGGCTTTTCAACGGGGTCTGGAGATCAGTCGAGCTCGGCATCGCACCGATGAAACGGGTGATTACCTCAAGTTCAGGCCCGCCGCGTTGCAGTTCCTCGATGGCGCACGCCATCAGCGCCGATTTTCCCGCCCCGGACTCACTGAAGAGAATCAGCAGATGGTTGTTTCCTCCGTTAGCATACTCACGAATAGCTTGCTGCAGCTCCGTTCGACCGATGAAGAACCGCGCCCGCTCTGCCGCGAAGGCAACGTGATCTGTAATTTCCTTGTCAAGCGGCTCGAGCACTTTCAAGTTGTCAATTTCTTTGAGAATGACCCGGAGAGCGCGGTGTAGACATCCTCACACAGCTGCGAGATATGTTCGCTGGTTATCCCGCTTCCTGCCCAATGGGCACCGTAGCTGTGCACGTTTGCCTGCAGCTGCTCTTCTAGATTCTGTTTGAGATCATCAAGCTTGGCGCTCGCCTGATCGACCGGTTTCCCCCCTCATCCAAGTTCACCCACTCCCCGGCTGTTCCATCCTACGGCAATCCCTCAATCGTTCAGAAGAAGCAAAAGACGTGCTCTCATGCGTCCTCGACGCGCAACGCGCCGTGAGCAATCTCCTGTTCTGTCGCCGAGGCGGTGTACTTGAGGTGCTGCTCGGGCGAAAGCGTGAGACGGCCCGTCGTCTGAAGTAGGAGAGAGTGGAGGGGTCTCTCAACCTGTCGCTCCCATACACCGTAATCGATATATACACCGGTGCGCGGCTGCAAACAATAAACCCGCGGCTCCGCGTTGTTGTCGCACCGGTACCATTCGCTCAGGAGTGCCCGGTCATTCACCTCCGCCGCGAGCTGTACGATCTGCTCAAAATAGTCGGCGGGAATCGCTGTAGGCAGCGGCCGCCAGCCGTAATGGTCCCCCAACAAGACGATGAAGTTGGGGGCGGAGGAGGTCTTCTGGCAGCGCTCTATCTCGCCCAGGCAGATTTTCATGGTCTGCTGGTCGAGGGCGGCTTCTTCGAAGACACCCCAGCGCAGGTCGATGGCCTGGAAGCGGCAGCCGTGGGCTTAGCACAACTCCCGCAGGCGGGGGAAGACGCTCTCCTGCATGGCATTGCGCTCGGCTATCAGGTCACTGAAGGTGGATGAGATGAAAACCCGGAATATACGTGCCCGTTGTGTCATAAAGATTACCTCGGGATCGCATAGTTTTTTGTATCACATGGACCCTGATTGAATTGGATTATTTATCGCTGTTGCGTGTTTTTATTTGAATATTTGAAAAAGTAATCTCCCCATCTGCCCAGTATTTAAACAATCCTATTCTTCCACTGCGATCGATTTCCTCAGTATTGAAAAAGGAAGATAACACTTTTTCACCGTTCACATACATACTGGCTATATCATCTATGATTTCGACCGTTACTGAATAGACTTCTTCAGAAGGGTTATCGTGAAGTACATACGCTAAGAATTCATTGTCATAGCGACGGTTATGCTCATCAAGAAAATAACCATCCCAGTCTACACAAAAAACTAAGCTTCCATAGGAATGCATAGTGCCATCGCCATAGATGATGACGCACCCTGAATTTTGGCTTGGAATCTGAGCTTGCATCTCATCCCAGCCGAGATCGAGTGCTTCCACTGAGCTTCTGAGATCTAGACTCACCATAATGTCGCCTTGATAACTTTCGGTAGACCAAGCATATACATCGGAATCGCGTTGCTCGATCGCAGTGTACTGGTTATCTCCAGTTACATCCCAAATCTGTGGATTCGGGATTAGAAAGGATACTGGACGCCACACGCTCCAACCATGAGAAGGAGCAGTCTCGACTTCGATAACCCCTGGGTAGCTAGGAATGTTCTTTTGTTTGTCAGGATCCCAGAACTCCGTGATCCAGGTCGGCTCGTCGTTCCAACACTGCGACCAGGGAATGGCGTGAACCGCATCTTCCGAACCCGCACCCCCCGCCGTGTCGGTGGGTTCACCGGGACACCATTTGAGGTACGTCACCGGTTCTCCGCTCGTCCACCGATATTCCCCCTCGTCCGGATAATCGGTCAGCCCAATCCAGAACATGATTGAACCGAAGGTGGAGTAGAGCCACTCCTCTTCTGCGGCATCGTTGATGGAAACTAGATGCCCGCCCGTCTGCACTGCCAGCTCTTCGAGCATATCCCATGACATCCCTGTCTCGGTTAGAGCGTAGTAGTGATCAGTCACAGGGTTATGGTGCCAGTCGAACTTGCTCGTTGATTCGGTGTCCTCAATCGTCGTAGTCGTTGAGCTCTCAATTGTCGATATGAGGGTGGGTTCGGTGATGGCGGTAGCATCCACCGTGGTTGATATAGCCTCTAAATCCACTGCTGCCGAGCCCAACCGGGTCGCGACTAGCCAAGCACCCCCGCCCACGATCACCACGGCTGCGAGGGCAAGTAGGGCTGTCGCCCACGTCGGTAGGGGCCATCGCTTTTTCGCTGGCGCTTCGATTACACTTTCGGCCACTGGGGGAGGGTGTTCCTCTGCTCCCACGGATAATATGGCCTGGACCGAGTCGGCCAGTTTCCCAAGGTGCTTTTGCAATGGAGGACTCATGGCATCGATCCAATGGATCGACTTGATGTAGTAACGCATCGCTTCCGTAGGTTCAATTTCTTCGATGCGTATGGGGATGATGGGGGTTCCGCTATCGACAGCTTCTTCAACCTCTCGCATAACTGCTCCCGAAGTGTTGGATCCTTTCGAGAGAATCAGGACAAAGACTTTACAGTCATTAATAGCGTTGACTAGAGCCGCCGCGTAGGGTAGACCGGGTGGGACATCTCGGGGAGCGATCCAACAACGGATCTTTCTTCCTTCAAGGGTCGCGCAGACGGCGTCGGCAACAGTTTTATCTTGAGACGAATAGCTGATAAAGACATCGTGGGCCATTATCAAATTGCCTTATTTATGCTCTCGTGACGCATGCTCGTATGGGTTAATCATTCGTCATCGCCATAGTCTTAATTCTGATGTTGGAGTAGGTCGCACCCACAGGTTGTTCCCAATGATGAAGGATTCCGATTCTACCCGCGTGGCTAATTTCGGTGGGGAGAAATGCAAAGGCTACTTTCTGGCCATCGGCATATAGACTGGCTTTACCGCCGACAATTTCGATCGTGATGACCCGCGCTGCCTCATAGAAGTAAAAGTCACCGTAGTTGGCTGCGAGGAGGTCGCCCCCTTCATAGATGGAGTGTGCTTCAAAAGCAGCCCATCCCCTTCCGTCTGTCAAGCTCCCATAATGGGCTATTAGGCAACCGCGGGAAAAGCCGATGCCATCTCCATAAACGATGAACATTGCGGCACCAAGTCGAGAGGTATGGGTCACATCGGCAGTTATGATGAAGTCGCCGGTGATGATCTCGTCAGACCAGGCGATGGTGTCACCTGATGGATTGGCGATGATGGTGTAGCTATTCTCCCCCGACTGGCGCCAGAGGGTTTCACTGGGAATGTTGAAAGATAGGGTGCGCCATTCGCCCCAGCCCGGTGTGGAGGTGGATTCAAGCGGCTGTTCTGCCGTCGCGTCGCCCATTGCCGCGACTGATTCATTTCTTGGTGCCGTCGGCGTAGAGTCCAACCGCGTGCTTGCGTACCATATCCCCCCGCCCACGATCACCACGACTGCAATAGCGAGTAGGACTGTCGCCCACGTCGGTAGGGGCCATCGCTTTTTCGCTGGCGCTTCGATTACAATTTCGGCCACTGGGGGAGGGTGTTCCTCTGCTCCCGCGGATAATATAGCCTGGACCGAGTCGGCCAGTTTCCCAAGGTGCTTTTGCAATGGAGGACTCATGGCATCGATCCAATGGATCGACTTGATGTAGTAACGCATCGCTTCCGTAGGTTCAATTTCTTCGATGCGTATGGGGATGATGGGGGTTCCGCTATCTACAGCTTCTTCAACCTCTCGCATAACTGCTCCCGAAGTGTTAGATCCTTTCGAGAGAATCAGTACAAAGACTTTACAGTCATTAATAGCGTTGACTAGAGCCGCCGCGTAGGGTAGACCGGGTGGGACGTCTCGGGGAGCGATCCAACAACGGATCTTTCTTCCTTCAAGGGTCGCACAGACGGCATTGGCAACGGTCTTGTCTTTGCTTGAGTAACTGATAAACACATCGTGTGCCATGATCTATGCACCTCCTTTTCCTGACAGTTTCACTCCGCACTTTCTTTTGCGCTTGGGGATTGCTGTTCCACCTGGAACCCTGCCCGGGTAAGCAAACGCGGCAAATCTCGCACAAAACGGAAGTTCTTCTCCTTTTCGGCTGGAGGTAAATCCTGCCAGGGAACCAGATCGGGATTGGTCTTCAAATCTTCATCCTTCTGTATTCCATATTTCCAATGTTTTGCAATCATCTCCTGGCACCACAACTCGTGCTCCATGCGCGCCATGGATTCGACCTCATTTGCCCCCTCCTCTTCCCTGAAGACCAGGTTTACCGCATTCCAATCCGTCAGGGGTGCAATGCGGTAGCCATGTTCGTCCAGGATCACGCCGATCCGGTCCGCCTGCCGGCGATTTTTCTCCTTTATGTCTTCGGGTAGATTTTCCCATGAGTCCCGCGCTGGATCACCTTCGTCCATTACCTTTTCGCTGTCCAGGCCCTCCAGGTAAGCCTCGTGCAGATCGCGGGCCAACACCTCGTGTGTTCCTCGTAAGATTAAATCGGGCGTGCAGGTCTGGTCGAGCAGGGGGAAGGCATGCAGATTTTTATACGTGCTCTTATTTTTATCGTCATCCTTCAGCAAGACGGCCAGTCCAGCGTCCTCAGCCATGCGCACAATTACCGGGATTTGGTGATCCCTGATTTTCTGGTATAAGGTTAGCCCGGTGTGTAAACCCAGGGCGTCGTTGTCCATGCAGACGTAGACACTATCGACATCACAGTTTCCTACTCTATCATATAGGAACTCAGCGCGCTGGAATTCCGCGGAACGCACGTCCATCTGCAGGGGTTCAAGTTCGCTGACTTCTTCCAGGTGGGGATACCTCACGCATAAGGTCTCTTTCTTCTGCTTGGCGTCCAGGTCGATGAGCGTGAATCTCAAACGCTGGTCCGCGTTCACCCATTGCTTCCGCCATTGGAAGGCAGCCTGAACAATCAGGGACTGCCCCAGTTTTCCTAGACCGACGAGGATCAGACGGTTGCTACAGACCGGATCACCCTCGTCACCGCCCCAGGGTGAATATATCTTTAACAGCAGGCTGGCACCGCGATCGAAGATGTTGAACAGTTCCAGTCTGAAATGGGAATCGGCAGTGATGTAAAGTTCTTTCTCTCGCAGCAGATACCATAGCTGCGGGTCGACAATGTGGATGATGCAGGTAAGCGCGCCATCTTCTCTTTCGAAGGATAATTTTTCAGCCTGGACTGCTACCTCGGCGTTTTTACCATCGTCTCCAACAACAGATATCAGGTACCTGGCTCGGTTCAGGCGCGCCTTACGCAGCATCTCAGAGTCGCTGGCATCACCGTTGAGTACGATTGCCCCCGAGGAGCGGGAGGCCTCGATCCAGTCGTTGCCCTGGTCTGCTTCGATGACGACCACTTTCTTGCCACGGTCTCGAAACTGGTTGGCAAGCCGCACACCCTTTTTCCCCAGACCGCAGATGATGATGTGATCGCGCATGAACCATAATCTGACTTGCTGCGACTGTTGGGTAAAAACCGTGGCTAACGCCAGCAGAGCGGTGTAAGCGGCCAGGGCAGGCACTAAAAAACGGGCGACCTGAAGCTCCCAACTCACCGGGCCGGGAACAGAGCCCGAATTCATGGAGAGCAACCCCAGCGCCAGATACAGGTTGTCCAGGAAAGTCCTTTCTTCACCGGTAGAAATGCCATTTTTTGTGAAACCGATCAACCCCATGAGCAGCGCGACCAATCCAAGCACCAGTAAAATTGGCCAATGGTAATCCGACCACCAGCGGCTGCCGCGACTTCGCCACCACGCTCTAAAACGGTTCATAAACCACCAGTATTGCTTTCAAATTGGATGGGAAAGCGTTCATAATGTACACGTACTCCCCCGATTATCTTCCTTGTAACAGATGAGGATTCTTGAACTCTACCTGCGACCTGCACCCATGCTATGGGCATACCTCGCCTGCGCGCTTCAGCCACAATCTCAGCGGTGCCGCTGATCCCTCTGGCGGGAGCTCCGTCCCATATTGCGATTAGCACGTCGCTGTGATCTAGTACGTACATCCCAGTAGCCAGATAACAGGCTGCTCGGGTGAGCTCGGCTGGGAGTTCAATGACCTGGTCGGCCTGCTCGAGCAGGGTTATGAACTCTGCTTTGGAAGAGATAGATTTGAAATCGAGCATGTAATCGGACATCTCCAACGGGAGAGGTACGACCAGATGCACAACATTGTTTTCCATCGCACGCCAAACCACTACACGATCGGCGCCTTCCGCTAGAGGCGAGATCACCTGTAACGGATCATCTTCGTACGCGGCAAGGATTTCGCGCAGCGCTTCGTCCACGGCTTTGGAGACAGCCTCTAAATCGATTAGATCCCTGTGACCGCTGACGCCAACGGCGACCATATCAACGCTCTGCCTTCATGGGGCGCAATTCAACCACGGTGTACCCGGCCTTGGCAAGTATTCCTGGGATGGCCAGTACAAAATCTATGTCCTTTTCCTTTGCTTCCTCAGACAGTTTCTCCCAGGGAACCAGGTCGGCATGTAATTTATTTTCCTTGTCTGTCACAGGTGCTTCCTGCCAACCATCAGCAAATTTCATGCGCATCCAGCGGTCGTGTTCCATGATTGCCAGCTCTTCCAGAAACGTGCCCGGGAATTCGAAGGACGGTTCGTTGCTGCGCGCAGGGATCATGATGTACCCGCTGGCAGTCAGCTTATTATGTATGTGACGCACCGTGTCGCGGTTCTGTTCCTGCTCGTCATCTGGCAAATCATAAAAATCTTTCAACGAACTGTGCGTCTTGACGACATCGTCTGTTACTTTCCCATACACGTAATCCTGTTTTTTCAGTTGAGTGCAAAAATTCTTATGGAACAAAATTGCCAGTTTATCCAGCGTTTCTTTGGTGAGCTCGATCTGCTGCACCAGCGCCAGGAACTCCTGGCCGTCGACGTGCAGGTCGAGCTGCGTTTCAGGCGGTAAGCTGGACCTCTCGTACTTGGTCTTACCGGCAAGCTGGCTCATGTCGACGATCGATTCCATGGAACGGATACCGTGTTTGTAGAACCGGGTCTTGAGGAAGGCACGCAGTACCCCTTTATCGATGTTCAGCACCTGGATTCCGTCATTTGGTTGGAACAGGTGGCGTGCGTTGCGCCATAAGATCGAACGCAATAATATCGCCCGGCGGATGATGTAGAATGGATCTGCTGCGGAAGAGTCACCATTTTTAGAGCCCTGTGGGTTGGGTCCCAAAACATTGACAAAGCCCTTCAAGCGGCTGATAAAATCCGGAACTTTAGCCCCTCTGAAGGTCTCTTCATCCAGCCCCTGACCGAAGGACGCCATCCGTTCGCTGGTGCCGCCGGCGAAAACGAAGATCGCAGGTCCGATGGGGTGCACAATTTGCCCTTCCCGGAACGCGCCGTCCTGCATGGGCGCCAGGAAATAGGGCAGCCAACCCAATGGCTTGCCAGATAAAGGCGTATCGAACTCGTCCCAGAAAACGAGCGGGAACTTCCCGCTGAGGTTCGCGTCTCGAACCTGGTGCAACGCGTCCCCGAGCTCGTCTGTGGACTCAAATTGCGACAGGTTAAATTCGAGCACCTTGATGCGCCCGGGTGCGAGTGTGTTCGCCACCTGGATGATACCGAAGGATTTTCCAGAACCCGGGGCACCAAATACGGCGATGGACAACGGGCGTTTCGGTCTCGCCTGGCTCAAATACTCTGCAGCAAGTGTGCCAATGCTGCGGAAACTTTCGATCTCCTGTCGGTCCACGGTGAACAGGCCACCGAAGATACCCTGGGGGACGTCCCATAATGTGATTTCACCACCTTCCAGGACAATCTGTTCGCAGATCCTGTC
>Ga0315551_10001697_pt1 | contig 16652 bp, 13 predicted proteins | sample SalMarSW160290MG_FD_203678 | JGI IMG/M metagenome (GOLD analysis project Ga0315551, IMG submission 203678) | Salt marsh sediment microbial communities from the Plum Island Ecosystem LTER, Massachusetts, United States - Salt Marsh Sediment SW1602-90 ...
TGTTACCTCTACCCTTATTGGAAAACCAGCATAAAGGTCATCGGATTCGATGGGTGTTTTGGCTTTGGCAGATTCATCTATGTGGTATATTGTAACAACATCAGATTCAATTCGTTCAGCGATTCCGTATACTATGTCGTGCAACTGTTGCATTTTAGCCAGACATGATGGGCAGGTGCGCAAATGCGAGATAAGAGAGTCTCGGAATTTGGCGTACTGGTCTTTTGCTGGATTAAGTCCGTACGGCACGACATAATCAAAAAAATCTCTTGCTGAGACCTTCTCGCACGGGAATTTGCTTTTCCCTAAGTCGGTTTTACGTAGTCCTCTGAGAGCCATTTCCCGACGTTGATATAACAGTCCCCTGCAATCGGGACAAATACACAAGTGTTTTAGAATTATGGCGTTGGTTTCGTTAAAAACCAATGATACAACCGATGAGACAGCACTTTGGGCTTCTGCGCAGTTGATATTACTCCCAGCAGGTTTCTCTGCAAATAGCTGGCTTAACCGGTATAACTGTTTGTGGCTAAGATTTAGCTCCCGGATCATCTCTAAATCTTCAGAGCATTCTTGGCAATTGTCCAGATGTGCTGTTATAGGCGTTGGTATTCTAATCTCTAAGGCCGTATCTAACAAACTAGGCAGGAAAGGCTTTACGATATCGCAAGTTAAGGGCTTGCCAATGTAAGCAAAGTGAAGTTTCAGCATCTCAGTTACAGCGCTGCTAACTTCTCTTTGATCGGATTCCAGATGCTCTTCAAGTTCCAACAACACTGTTCGAAGCTGGTTTACTTGTTCCTGACAGGTAGCGCAGTGCTTGATATGGCTAACAATAGACTCAGGAATACGTTCTATAGTCTCCTTACAGATAAAATCATAGTAGTATGATTCAGCCTGTTTGCATAGCAAATTAGGATTGGGAGCAATCATTTTAAGTTCATCACTTTATCATTAAGAATTGACGGATTTTTTTCAATCCCACAGAAATATACCTACTAATAGTTCTGTTATTTACGCTCATTTTCTCTGCAACCTCTTCGATACTATGGCTATCCCTGTACCGTAAAGCGATAGCCTGTGATTCGCTCTCTGGCAATCTCTTCTTAATAAGTGCAAACAATTTATCAAGCTCTTCCATTTCTGTCAAGATGTTTTCAGGACTGGTTTTGTTGATGGAATAATTTAGTTGCTCGCCATATTTGCGAACGTAGCTTTCGTACCTCTCCATACGGCGCACTGTATCAACTATATCATTAGTTATTGCTCTGTAGAGATAGCCTTTGATATTTTGGAGCGCTGGGGGTGGAGACTTAGAGACGATAGAAAGGAAGAAATCCTGAAATAAATCGTCTGCCTGGGCTTCATTCCTAACCTTGCAACGAATAATCGCGTGAATAAAATCTCCATATTCCCCAAAAACCTTGGCCGCAATATTTACACGAGTTGCATAGTTGTTAGTATTTGCGCTTAGCAATGCCACTTGGGCCTCACTCCGGAGCGACCCTCACAAGAATCGCAAGAAAGGCAAAATAAGGTTTAATTGGCAATCGACATCTGTCAAATTACTTTGCCATCGTTATAGATTATACAAGAAGTGCCGGATAGTTGCAACCAATCCTCCCAATAAACCAGATCTATCCATTTAGAAAGCAGTTGTTGTGTTCGTATTCAGCCGAGACCATAGAAACATCCTAAATCCGCAGCGTAACTTCGCAAATTCTCAATAGAATCTCGATCTGATGAATTCCCTTACCTTCGTAACAATTGTGCATGGAAGCACTTACGCCATAATCGTAGCCGTCATCTGTGGTAGGTGAAATTGATATTTTGTATTTCCTCAAACCTTATTATGGCTATGTACCAAAAAAATTCACTCCTTCCCCAGAGGGGTATCAAGTCCCATTAGATAGGCAATAATTGCTCGTTTTGTTTAATGCTATTTTGTGCTATTTCGACAATTTTCTGCCGCAGAATTCTTGGCGCAAGAACCTGTACCTGGTCGCCGTAGCCCAGAATCCACCAGATTATCTCATCAAGCCCATCAATGCGGAATTGGATGATCGCAGAACCATCCTTCTCAAAACTAACCGTTTGTGTGCTGTGCCATTGAACCTCGGCAACACTGGGGGCAACTTCTGGCAGAAATCTAAGCTTGATGTTATATAATTTACCTTCTGGTATCACTGACCAGGCCCGGCCGAGATACTCAGATACGTCAAATTTCTCATCCTTTATGAAGCATCTATCCAGCGTATTTAGTTTTTTGATCTGGTTAAGCTTAAAGGTGTAAACTCTTTTGTGAAGGCTCGATTTGCCAAGCACACACCATTTGTGGCCATTATACATCAAATGATACGGGCTCAAATCCATTATTATGTTTTTCTGTTCATGAGGCAAATAATAACAAATGTTCACGATTTGCTTCTTCAAAATAGCCCCCAGCAGTTGCCTAAATATCTGATCGAGAAAGTCCGCCTTTTCTTGGTGTTCAATTTTTATAGAGATATTTCGCAGCGCTGCATTGCAATATTGTCTGACTTTGGTTGGCAGATTGCTTTCTATCTTCAAAGCGGCCAGCAGAGCCGATTTTTTGAAGGGTAACTGGATTTCTTCGCTTACCTTATGGGCCAGCAGAAGCAAACTTACCGCCTCCTGCTGGTTCAAATCTACAGGTGGCAGAAAGAATTCAGGTTCTATGACATAACCGTTGGTCTTTGTATCATAGTGGTATGGCACACCAGTAGCTTGCAACTCTTTCAGGTCGCGGAAGATTGTCCTTCGACTTGTTCCGAGCATTTTTGATAGGTCGCTAACGGTATAGCTTTCCCCCGTTTGTAACGCAGTTAAAATCTGAATAATTCTGCTAATTCTACTGCGCTTCATAATGTTTACTCCACCACCAGATCAAGCTACTATAACCCAATTATACACACCTTATTAACCTTGTCAATACAGTCGCATTTTGGAACATCTTTAGTTTTAGTGTGTGAGCAGGCAATCAGCCAATCCTTAGACGATAACAGATGAAAATAAAAGAGGTTATAATATTCACAACTTCATCCAAGGATCTTGACCAAGAAGCAAAAACAGGCCGTAAATTTTGTAACCTCTATATGTTCTGACAGTTGAATATCCCAAAAACCTTCAGCCAACTGGTCCAGCAGAGTTTGTAAGGCTTTCGAAATACATATAGAAGATGAGACTTGACCTGTGTTTTGAATAGCGTGGCGCCGTGACTTTAAGCAGTATTGGCCTATTTTCTTACCCATGCAATGAGTTTGTACAGAGATCTCCCATAGCTCTGTTTCATAGCTGTCTGAACATACTTACGCATGCACTATTAGGAACGATGCGCAAGTGTATTTTGCCATACAGAACAAACCTTCCAGTGTCCAAGTGTTCGCAAGCTCTTTGGGTTGTTCTAAGTCAGATACTTATGCAACTGTTGGAATCAGCTACCTGTTATTGCTGCTTGCTGCTTCAACAGATCAAATTCTTTACGTGCGGCTCACTTGTACAATCTTCTCAAGGCATCTTGTATGTCGGGATCCATCACATCTGCATACACCTCTGTCGTCCGAATGCTAGAGTGGCCGAGTTGTTTCTGTACCATCCGGAGGTTGTAGCCGCTAGCCTTATATAATTGGCACGCATAAGTATGCCTGAGACAATGGATGGAGTAATGAACAAACAATCCTGCTTTGGCTGCAGTACGCTTGAAGGCCTTCTCGATCACCCTGGTGGTCATGTGGCCTTTCGTGTTGCTGGACAAAAGCAGTGGATCACCCAAGTCGGTAGGTTCGCCCACTTCTTGCTTCCACAGGATGTATGGGTAGGGTCAAAGCTGAATGGGAAAAAGCCGGAAAGCCAAATTGGAGTCCAAGAGAATTGCTGGGAATTTGTTTACTTATCGACCTTGAATTTAGAATTGAAGGGCTTAATCCTGCTGAAAAGTTCCGAAAAGCTGTAGATGCAAAAGACTACAAATATTTAATAACTTGGGCGCAAGGATTAAAGATAAAAACTTGGAAATAGTATAACCACTAAAAAAGGCAAGGTGATTTATGGCAAGCATATTTCATCAAAGATACACAGTAAAAGACGCAAACGGTAAAACTGTCCGCAAGCAGTCGCAATACTGGTATATCGACTATAAGGCTGCTGGGGAAACTCGGAAGCGGGTAAAAGGATTTAAGGATAAGACCGCTACTGCTCAACTGGCGGCGAAGCTGGAGAAGGAAGCGGAACTTGCTGATGCGGGTATCATCGACAGATATAAAGAACACCGCAAAAGACCTCTGACCGAACATCTAAAAGATTTTGGTAGCTGTCTGACTGGCAGAGGTATAACAGCTAAGTATATTCAGCAGGTTGTTAATCAGCTTGAGATTGTTTTTAAGTCCTGTGGTTTTGCGTATATTGCAGATATTACAGCTTCGTCAGTCCAAAGGTTTATAGGAGAGCTAAAACGCACCGGCTCAAGCCACCGAACCTGTAACTATTATCTAAAAACTTTGAAGCAGTTTTGCTCTTGGCTTGTAGCCGATAATCGGACGGCAGAGAACCCTCTGGCATATCTAAAAGGACTGAACACACAGACCGACATACGTAGAAAACGCAGGGCTTTGAACATAGACGAAATCAATCGGCTTATAGAGGTAGCCGCTGAAAGTCCTGAACATCACCTAATGAGCGGTCAAGAACGAGCTATGCTTTATACCCTTGCCGTAAATACCGGCTTGCGGGCAGGTGAATTGGCATCCCTCACGTGGCAATCGTTTAACCTGAACGATTCTACGCCTTTTGTAACGGTTTTAGCAGCTTATAGCAAACATCGCAGGGACGATACGATACCGCTACGGCCTGATGTAGCTGGGCTTTTTACACAATGGCAGACTGAACGTAACGAGCCGATGAACGCAAAGATTTTTCCGAACCTTGATAAGGTTAAAACAGCAGAGATGCTACGTAAGGATTTTGAGATAGCTGGCATAGACTATATTGACAAAGCGGGCAGGGTTGCCGATTTTCACGCCTTGAGGCATACGTTTATCAGCAACCTATCGCAAGGCGGTGTATCGCCTAAAGTTGCTCAAAGTCTGGCAAGGCACAGCACCATAACTTTGACGATGGATACATATACTCACGTTCAGCTATACGATGAGAGAGCAGCACTTGAGAAATTGCCTGATTTGCCAAACATCAAAGGCGGAGATAAAAGGCAAAGTGCTGTTGCTCTAAAAAGTGGGACTGACGATTTGCCTATGAGCGCAGACGAAAGCGCTTACAAACCAGCTTACAAAAAACTTGCAAAAAATGCTTACTCTAATGGAGACCGCTTGTCCACAATTGACACAGCAAACCGTGCAATTGAACGGGTGAATAGCGCAAACGGTGCTTGCGATAAACCCATATCAGAGGGACAATTAGGCAACGAGGGGACAAGTTTGTCACTGGCTGGCAGCAGTGAAAATAAAAATGGGCGATACAGGAATCGAACCTGTGACCCGCTGATTAAGAGTCAGCTGCTCTACCTGGCTGAGCTAATCGCCCTGATACTTTTTAACTTTATATCCGGCTGGCTTACATTGCAAGAAAATTATCTTACGATGAATGCTTGACGGTTTTCATTCTGATTGTTAAATTTTAAGCCCTTTGGTTTCAATGCCTGTCGCGACCTGCTGCGCCAAGTGCGTAGCACGGCGAGCGTGTCCGCAGCGACACGGCGGGTCGGTCAGTAAAAGCTTGTAAGGAGGTCATAATGGATTACGAGAAATTAATCGATGAACAAATTACTTACATTAAAAAGACGGTAGGCAAAGAGAAGGCTATTAACGCTTTAAGCGGCGGGGTGGATAGTTCTCTTGTGACAGTGCTCGGTCACCGTGCTCTGGGCGGCCGGTTGAGAACGGTCTTTGTCGATAATGCCCTTATGCGTAAGGGTGAGCCGCAGCGGGTTGTTGAAGCTTTCGCTTCGTTAGGTATTACTGTGGAATTGGTGGATGCCAAAGAGGAATTTCTCACGGCGTTGGCCGGCTTGACAGACCCCGAGGAAAAACGTCAGGCTGTTACGGATACATTTTATTCAAAGGTCTTTGGCCGACTTGTTAAGGAATCGGGCGCAAAGTTTTTGATGCACGGCACGATTCTTACAGATATCGAAGAAACTGTAGATGGAATTAAGCGTCAGCACAATATTCTGACTCAGCTTGGCATCGACACCGAAAAAGCTTATGGGTATTCGGTTCTGGAGCCGCTTAAGACATTGCGAAAAGATGATGTTCGCGAGGTAGCCAGGCTGGTGGGATTGCCGACCGAAATCGCCCAGAGGATACCGTTCCCTGGACCGGCCCTGGCGACTCGAATTATTGGTGAAGTAACACTTGACCGGCTCGAAACCGTAAGCGCTGCAACGGCCATTGTGGAGGAGGAGCTTGCCGATAGTGGGGCGTTTCAATATTTGGCTGTATTGCTGAGCGACTGCGCAACAGGCATACGGAACAAAAAGCGCGAGTTCGGCCAGATTATTGTCATCCGTTGTATTGAGAGCACCGATGCTCGTACTGCATCTGTTACAAAACTGCCCTGGAATAAGCTAAATCGTATCTCTGAGCGAATCACTCAGATAAAAGGTGTTAACCGGTGTTTGTATGATTTGACACCAAAACCGCCGGCTACAATCGAGTACGTCTGAGAATGTGACAGGAATAAAAAATGGGAGAGCTTACAAAAAAGCTCTCCCTTTACTTATGTGGCTCTTTCCTTTTTATCATTAGCTCTTACATGCAATGCCTGCGTTTCGCTCTGACTTGTGTGTGGTGACGAAAGTTGGCAGTACAGGGTTAAGCTAACGTGGCCGATCTGGTCATTTTTCAGAGCCACCCTTTTTGAATTTCATAGACATACATCGGTAGATGTTGTTTTTAATCTTGAATGTTTTTGGCGAGCGCCGAGAATCGTAATATAACGCTGTTTAAAGCGGGGTAAGATGCTGGCGATTCCAAAGCTTATCACTCTTTTTGTGCTTTTCCCAAGCCCCGATATAGTTAATCTAAGCTTCTCGCCTATGTCCAGTAGATTACCTCAATTAGCCCCGATAATATGAAATTATTGATACTTACGATTTTTGAAAATAAATTAAAAAAAACAAAAAAAATTAAATTATCAGTTGTTAATTGTGGTTTTGTGAAGTTCTTGCTTATCCTGTAAAAGTACGGAATTCCTGCATAAGCAATTTTGTGTATCTTCCCGGCTTACCATCCCCGATAATCTGGCTGTCAAATTTCACTACAGGAACAATGTCTTTCGTCGTTACTGCGATAAAAAGCTCATCCACTTCTTTTGCCTGTTGCGACGTTAATGATTTTTCGACTATTTCCAAACCAATATTTTTAGCTGCTTTGATTGTAAATTTGCGTGTGATGGATGGCAGGATATTAGCTTTCAAGGGGGCTGTTTGAAGTGCCTGTCCCAGTATTGCAAAAAACGCCGAGCCGGCCCCTTCGGTTATAAGCCCGTTTTCATCAACAAATATCGCTTCGCCGCAGCCTTTTTGTAATGCATCCTGACGAGCAAGAACATTTGCTAATAGATTTAGTGATTTTATGTCGCATCTTTTCCACCGCCAATCGGGATGTGTTGATACTGCAATACCTTTACTCTTTTCTTCCGTATCGTTAGGTAGTTCCGTAACTGTCAGAAAGAAATTTGGCTTTAAGCTGGCATTGAAAGTGTGGTTTCGCGGCCCCGAACCTCGGGTAATGTGAAAATATATCTTGGCGTTGGAAATATCTGCTGCCTCAAAGGCCTTCTGCACTCGTTTGCGTATCTCATCGATGTCTGCCCCGGTTATTCCAATTGCAGATAAGCTATTGGCGAATCTCTGAAGGTGTTCTTCCAGCACAAAGATTTTGCCGTTGTAGCTTCGCACTACTTCGTACACCCCGTCGCCGAAGAAAGTTCCTCGGTCCAGGTATGCCGGCTCAAGCTTGTCAGCCGCCACGATTTTATCGTTTATCATAGCTATTTGCATAAAGATTATCCCAAAGTGCTATTAGCTTGCATTTTAACGCCATTATTGATTGTAAGACACAAAAATATTTGATAATTTACTTTACAGAAATACGCCAGTCCCGTAGAATACTCAAAAATGTCATTCTGAGCACAGTAGGCCGAAGCTCTGAGCTAAACAGAAGAATCTCTTAAATTGGGCCGGGAGTTTTAACAATGTATGCTGTGATTGAACAAGGGTCAAAACAGTATAAAGTCACCGAAGGTGATTGTATAAATATCGACCTGACCGATGTGTCGCCTGATGCCAGGACCATCGAACTGGACAAAGTTTTGTTTGTAAGTGACGGCGAAAAGGTCAAAATCGGCACACCCTATCTGAAAGGTGCAAAGGTTATTGCTTCATTTACGACCACCGCCGAAGAGTCGATAGTTAAAGACAAAAAGCTTTATCCAACGCACTTCAGAAGACGAAAAAACAGCAAAAGACGTATAGGCCACCGCCAAAAGTATCTGCAGGTAACAATCGACAAAATCCAGGCCTGATAGCAGACGAATGTAACGGCTAGGGAGAATGAAAAAGTTTTCTATTATACATGTGCCGATACTGTCTTTTTTCTCCGGCGATTTATATCGAGATGTTGGATTAAACTGGAGGGGAGTCTGTTTTGGCTATCTGTTTTTACTCATTGCGGTCTGCACGATACCCAGAATTTTTATTCTCCAAAAGAGTATATCGCTTTTCATCGATGAACAAGCTCCTCCGTTGCTTGAACAGGTCCCAAAAATCACGATGACCAACGGTCAAGTTCTCGTCGATGAGCCGCAACCTTACTATATCAAGGCCCCTGACGGCAACGAAGTACTTGCCGTTATAGATACCACCGGAGAAATACAATCTTTGGATGGTACGGACGCATTTGTTTTATTGACAAAAACAAAACTAATTTATCGCCAGAGCGACGTGGAGTATAGGACATACGACCTTTCTGGGATAAAGGAGTTTGTTTTAGACAGGGGTAGAATAATGGGCTGGTTGAATATTGTAAAGAAGTTGATAATTCCGGTACTTCTACCCTTTATTCTTCTGGGTTCCTACATATTTCGGATTATTCAGGCCCTTATATATGCAGCAATCGGGCTGATTTTTGTTGGTTTTTGCAGGGTTAATTTGTCGTATGATGCACTTGTTCGCCTGGCAGTTATTGCTGTTACGCCGTGTATTATTGTTAGGACGATTTTTGAAATAGCTTCCGTACACGTTCCAATGGCTGGCCTATGGTTTTTCCTGTTAGCTATGGGGTATCTGTTTGTCGGAGTAAGAGCAAATTCTCAGCCGGTGGAACTATCTTCTTCGGAGGATAACATCTTTCCGGATAGTCCTCAGTCTCTGTAAGGGATTCTTCATATGGTGCTCATATCTACTTAACTGTTGGTTCTCACTTAAATTTTCTGTTCTGCATTATCTAATCCTGACCAGTGATTGACAGCATACTTGAGAATCTGTTATACTGTGAGGATAAAGATATGCGCCTGTAGCTCAATTGGATAGAGCGTCGGTCTACGGAACCGAAGGTTGGGGGTTCGAATCCCTCCAGGCGTGTTCTCTTGTCAATGTCACATGATAACAGTGCTCTTTTTGTTTAGCTTGGGTGTGGTGATGTTACAGAGCAAACACTACATTAGTGATAGGAATAAATGTATTGAAGCTACTGTGGAAGAACACGGCAGAACGTAGGTAAGTGAGGTGCGTATTAACTTATTTACATACATTAAGCAATTAGTGTGCAATTGCTTTTATTTTCAGGTCTGGCTTACTAGAGATAAGGCGTATTATCTCCATTTTCGTTGCCCATTTGTGAGAATCGAGCAGCGGATTTATCGTCATTTGTGATTTAATTATTCTTTTTTTATTGTTTAACTTTTTCATTATTGCCCCCTTACCTGTCTTTTATCGACCATCAAGAGCATCTGCTTAAAAGGAATTTTGGACGAAATTAGCTCCTGATAATGTTCTGTAGCAGATGCTGACAGGCTGCTTCTGAGTAGGGTAGATAATATATTGATTCACTCTTAAATATAGGCGGTTTTGTGTCTGATTATGTTAGCTATTACAAAATGGGCTTAGAGGTAGAAATATTTTGATTGGTGTTTGTGGATAACTACTTGAAGAATCGATAGCTTTCTTGAAACCGGAAACTAAAACAAAAAACACCTATAAGTTATCGGCCTGTTGGTAACTATTCACGTGGTAATATGTTGCATTTTTGCCGTTTTTCGTCATTGCAGGGAGTCCACTGCTCGTTTTGGCGCAGGCGCCCCTTGGCTGGGCGCCGTGGCGAACGCAAGTCGTAGCCAGGCAGGTGGAAAACAATCTCGATCTTTAAGCGTTTGAGTTTGCCACGGCTTTTACAAAAGACCTCTCAATGGCACAATACAACCCGAACGGTTGTGTCTGCGATTATTGGTTATATAATTGCCGATGGATTAGGGTATCCTCTTGTCGGTGAGTTTGCTTGGCTTATCTAATAGTAGTGCGCGGTCTATATCTGACATCAATTCCTGTTGATTAATACGAAGAACGCGCTTGTGCCTCCTCTGTCCTTCAGCTGTGGTTTCACCCAACTGCTTGGTAGAACATCCGAAAGGTAGAAAAACCAATGTGCATAAAATAAGAGCCAAGACTACTTTACATATGAAGTTAAAGAGACTTTTCATCATTTTTCCTCTTTTATAAATTCAGCAAATTAACTATAGTTATCAGACCATCTTTTTTATCGGTCGACCAAATCCCTTACTATATCGGGCGGATAAAAATATATTACTGATTGTTCCTTCATTATAGCAGCCGCGAGGACGATTGTCAATATAAAAACCATTAGTCGATTTGACACCGCCCTATAAATTTATGCTTAGTCTCACAACAATCGTTTATGACAGGTAAAATTCAGAGGTTCTGCATTCAGAAATATACGTGGAAAATTGCTAATATCGTTCAAAAAAAAGCGTTTTTTCTGAAATAGCCTTCGTTTTATGACGATAACCTTGAGGACTACGCAGAATATAAACAACCTTTCAATGGATTTTTTAATTGAAGGTGAGAAAACGTGTTGAGAAAGATACGATGCAATTCATCTTTGGCAAATACTCCTGAATCTCTGCATTTTTGGAGGAAGTTTCATAGAAAGTTAGAAGGCAGCCAGAAGGCAGCCATAAAGTGTATAACTGAAACGTTAAGACAGCGTAGAAAACAACTTGGGATTAAATGATGCCGGAGATAGACGAGCTGTGAGTTTATTGTTGTAGTTAATGACCTATAGATTTTGAAATACATCAAGTGCATAAATACAGCTGATGGGGGGGGTAGAAGGTACGAAAGGATTTAAATAATAAAGAAGGATGAGAATTAAAGTTTATAAGTTGATAGTTTTGGCTTTGGTCTTATTTATCGCAGCGATTGCGCCAAAGGCTTGGGCTAGTTCCGCCGCCAGCTCAGAGTATGAGGTTAAAGCAGCATTTTTGTATAACTTTATCAAATTTGTGGATTGGCCGGGAGAAGAGACTGCTGACAGCAGTGAGCCAATAAGTATTGCCATTATTGGTAAGGACCCATTTGGCAAAGCATTTAAGCCTATTGAGGACAAGCTCATTAAGGATAGGAAGGTTGTCGTAGAGCGATTTAAGGGTCTCGAAGAGCTTGAAAAATCCGGAGCGAAAGATAAATCTGAGCAGCATCCACAAATTGATGCTATAAGAAAATGCCATCTGTTGTTTATTTGCCGTTCGGAGGAGGAAAAGCTTGAGGAAACTATAAATTTAGTTAAAGGCCATAGCGTCCTGACAGTTGCAGATACGGAAGGTTTTCTCGAATCCGGTGGTATTATCAATTTCCTTATAGAGAAGAAAAAAGTTCGTTTTGAAATCAGCGTAGCTGCCGCCAAGGATGCTAAGCTCAAAGTCAGATCTCAACTTCTGCGACTTGCGAAAAGAATAGTCGGAGAAAAACAATCAGACGAGGCAAAGAACTAATTATGTCTATTTTGCAAAATATGGCAATAAGGCATAAGCTGATATTGATTATTATGCTGGTATGCGTCACCGGACTGGTGTTGGCAGGGGTCATATTTATCAGCTGGGAAAGCAGCGTATTTCGCAATAACATGGTGCAGAATGTATCAACACAGGCAGAGATGATAGCAGAAAACTGCAAAGCATCTCTGGCCTTCCAGGATGCAGAGGATGCAAAGGAAACATTGCAAGCTCTTCGTGTGGAATCTTCTATCGTCTTTGGTGCTGTTTATACCAAAGAGCGTAAAGTCTTTGCAACTTATTATCGTGATTATGCTGAGATGAAAGTTCATCCACTCGAGTTTCAAGAAAGCGGGTTCAGTTTTGATGAAGGTTTTCTGTCCGTATTCAGGCCTATTGTTCTCGACGGCGAAGTTATCGGGACAGTTTGTCTGAGGTCAGACCTCAGTCCTATGTACCAGATGCTCAAGCGTAATATAGGTATAATCATTGCCGTGTTGTTTCTTTCCTCTTTGGCAGCTTTTCTGATGTCATCACGACTTCAGAAGGTTATTTCCGAACCAATTCTAAGTCTGGCTAAGGTCGCAAAAGTCGTCTCGGAGGAGAAGGACTATTCTACTCGAGCTGTCAAGCGCGGTAATGATGAGGTGGGTTTGCTTATCGATGCAATAAATGAAATGATGGAGCAAATCCAACGAAGAGATACAGAATTAGTTGACGCTAAGGAAAAACTTGAAGTGAGAGTCGAGGAGCGTACTGAAGAGCTTACGACCGCCAATAAACAGCTAACCCAGGAAATTGCTGTACGCGAACGGGTGGAAGAGAGTTTACGTAAAACCGAAGAAAAATACAGAATTCAGTTTGAGGGAGCATTAGATGCTATCTTTGTAGCCGATGCCGAAACAGGCATAATAATTGACTGTAACCCTGCAGCAATGAAATTGGTTGGCCGAGAAAAATCGGAACTGATTGGTCAACACCAGCGGATTCTCCATCCTCCAGATAAAATAGACGGAGGATTTAGCAAGACTTATAAGGAGCATTTTAAAACTAAGCAAGGCCAGACGTTAGAAACACAGATTATTACCAAAAAAGGAGAAATAAAAGATGTTGCGGTAAAGGCCAGTCTGCTTGAAGTTGGGGGCAAAAAAGTAATGCAGGGTATATTCCGGGATATAACCATACGCAAGAAGGCAGAGTTACGTCAGGCTCAGCTTCTTGAACAGTTGGAAAATGCTAATAATGAGCTCAAGGACTTTGCATACGTAGTCTCGCATGATTTGAAGGCACCGCTGCGCGGAATTAAAACACTGGCCGATTGGATATCAACCGATTATGCAGACAAGCTTGATGAAAGTGGCAAAGAGCAATTAGATTTGCTTGTAAGCAGAGTAGGCCGAATGCACAACCTTATTGACGGCATCTTGCAATACTCGAGAGTTGGACGTGTAAGAGAAGAGCAGCTCGATGTGAATCTAAATGAGCTTGCCTCAGAAGTCATTGATATGGTTTCATTGCCGGAAAATATCACGATTGAGGTTGAAAGTAGTTTGCCTACTATTAAGTGTGAGCGAACACGCATTATGCAGGTTTTCCAGAATCTGCTGAGTAACGCTGTGAAATATATGGATAAACCGCAAGGCCATATAAAAATCGGTTGCGTTGAAGAAAAGGGCTTCTGGAAATTTAGTATCGCTGATAACGGCCCCGGGATTGAGGAAAAATTCTTCGAAAAAATCTTCCAAATGTTCCAGACATTGTCACCGCGTGACGAGTTCGAAAGCACTGGTATCGGCCTTACTGTAGTAAAGAAAATTGTAGAAATGTATGGCGGTAAGATTTGGCTTGAGTCAAAGCTCGGTGAAGGAAGCACATTCTTCTTCACACTGTCAGAAAAAGAAATGGGGGTTAAAAATGAGAACCTCAAGACCAGTTTTATTAGTTGAAGATGATAGCGTTGATGCAATGACGGTCAAAAGAGCGCTTAAAGATTTGAATGTGGTAAATCCCCTAATCCACAAAATCAACGGTGAGGAGGCATTAGAGTATTTAAGAGCTCATCAAAGCAACGGCAGGCCCTGTTTGGTCTTGTTGGACTTGAATATGCCGAAGATGAACGGAATCGAATTTCTAAAAATAGTAAAAGACAATGAGGAACTGAAAAGTATTCCAGTTGTGGTCTTAACGACGTCCAGGGAACAGCAGGATAAAGTTGAGAGCTTTAGACTCAGTGTTGCCGGTTATATGCTCAAAAGCGTTGATTATCAAAGGTTCGTAGACACAATCAGGACCATTGACCTTTATTGGACTTTAAGTGAGTTGCCACAAAATGGGGAGTAAGATTATGGAAAATTCAAGACACAAAATTTTGTTTGTTGAAGATGATAAAACGGACCAGATGGCCTTCCAACGGTTGGTAAAAGAGCAGGAGCTTCCGTATGATTGCACAATAGCCGGTTCTGTTTCGAAGGCCAGGAGCGCATTGGGCTTTGGCCAGTTTGATATTATAATTTGCGATTACGCACTTGGGGATGGCACGGCATTTGATGTCTTGGATTTGGTAAAGAATACCCCCATTATAATTGTCACCGGAACAGGCAATGAGGAAATAGCTGTCAAAGCCTGGAGAGCCGGAGCCTATGATTATCTGATAAAAGATATCGACCGAAACTATCTCAAAGCTGTCCCGATAACAGTCGAAAATGTCATTAAGCACAAGGGAATCGAAGAGAAACTGCACTTGTTATCAGGTGCTATTATGAGCACCGACGATAGCGTCTATATTACCGATATGGAGGACAGGATTACCTTCGTCAATAAGGCGTTTCGAGAGACTTACGGATATAAAGAGGAAGAAATTGTTGGACAATACAGCAATATCTTGTGGATAGGAAAACCTCAAAGCAGCAAAACCAGAAGTGTCTTTCAAAGTCGAGCCGTCGGAAGCACTTGGGAAGTTGGGTTTTACCATAAACGTAAAAACGGCAGCATATTTCCGGTTTCCCTGTCAAGGTCAATCATAAAAGACTCAAAGGGCGATGAAATCGCTGTTGTTTCTGTGGCTCACGATATCTCGGAACGGATTCTTATAGAAGATGAGCTCAGAACTGAAAATCTAAAGTTGGATAGACAAAATCAGCTGAAAAGTGAGATGTCTATTATAGTTGCAGAAACATTGAAGGCATCTTTTAAAAACGGGGACATTAACAAGGCTAAAAAGCTGATTAACGATTTTCTTGACATTTCAAAAATCGAGGCAGGCAAAATACAGTTGGATCTGAGCGACTTTGATCTTCGTGAGGTCATTTCAGAAGTTGTAGAATCTATGTCTTCACTTGCATCTGAGAAAAATATTAAAATTGAAAGCTTTATTCCTGAATCCAAGCTGAGTGTCAGTGCAGACCGCAGCAGAGTAATAAAGGTTTTAGATAGTCTTGTTAACAATGCGATAAAGTCGGTTCCCGCGGGGGGCCATATTAAGGTCCTGGTAAAGGAGACTGATAATCGAATTCGATTAGAAGTACAAGACGATAGGCCAGCTATGGATAGCAGTGAGATGTACAAGCTTTTCAATCACTTCGCTGTGGTTAAAGAACAGCTCCATAAACAGCGTGAACAACCCACAAACCTGACAGATGACACAGGTGCAGGTTCGCCAGTGGACAGTTGTGAGTTGCTTCTACAAGCTTTATCCTTACCAACAGCTAAAGTGCTGGTGGAATTGCACGGTGGGCGTTTATGGGTTGAAATCACTAAAGAGGGGGAAAACAGCTTCTGTTTCACCCTGCGGAAAGAAACTTCTGTGGATGTAGCTCCGCCAAATGTAAAATAGTGCATTTGCAGACCATAGTAAAAACGGAGGAAACATATCGCGGAGGCAGAACAGCATAAATGATGTACTATGTAATCAGATTTGCTACGCAATAAATATTTTCATAAGAAAAACAAAAAGGTAAATAGTCTGGAATGAAAATAGGACAGAGGTTAGCTTTGGCATTTGTAGGTGTTGCTCTGTTGATAGGGGTTGCAGGGTACGTTTCTCTCGATATAAGTCAAGAAGCGTTGCAGGAATCTATCGGTGAAAGCTCTGCATCTTTAGCTGCTGGAATTTTGAATAATATTGATAGAGCTATTTACAGCAGGATTGAAGAATTTCAAATTTACTCTGAAAGTTCAGAAGTGCAGGAAATTGTTAAAGAATCAAATGAGGAATTTGAAAAGTTGGATGATATTCAAAGTTATATCAATCAAAAAGACAAAGAGTGGACTTCTGCGCCAAAAGGAACTGTAACGGCCTTTATGCAGAAATTGTTAAGCAATGAGTCTTCAAAGGAGTTAAAACGGCGGCTGAAATTCTATGAAGAAAAATATGGCTACAGAGTTTTTGGGGAAGTTTTTATAACGAACAAATATGGAGCGAATGTTGCCCAAACAGGAAAAACCACCGACTATTACCAAACGGATGAACAATGGTGGCAAATGACAAAGGAAGACGGCTTGTATGTAGCAGACGTTGAATATGACAGAAGCGCCAATGTTTATTCGACCGACATCGGAATAAGAATTAACGACGAAAATGGAAATTTCATAGGTGTAATAAAGGCTGTTTT
>Ga0315551_10001698_pt1 | contig 16639 bp, 13 predicted proteins | sample SalMarSW160290MG_FD_203678 | JGI IMG/M metagenome (GOLD analysis project Ga0315551, IMG submission 203678) | Salt marsh sediment microbial communities from the Plum Island Ecosystem LTER, Massachusetts, United States - Salt Marsh Sediment SW1602-90 ...
TTCCGCCTTACCGCGGAGAAGATACTAAATCGTCTGGAGGCAGTTGAGCTACCCATCGAAACAGCGGAAATTGTTGCCCGGCTACGCCAGGCTGGAGAACGGAACGACCGCGAGGTTATCAGGATATTCCGCGACCTCAAATCAGCACTGTCCAGCAAGCTTGACCACCAGGAAGAACTGGCCCAGTTTTACACCATGCTTGAGGAGACGCTCAGACAGCTGGAAGAACGTGCCCTGACCAGAGATGACATGGTTGAAATTATACGGCACATCATAATGATCAATAACGGCATGGACTATGGCGATGATATCGACCACCTCGGCAACCGGCGCGTACGCACCGTCGGCGAGCTAATACAGACCCAGTTTCACGTCGGCCTGCTGCGACTTTCCCAGGCGGTCCGGGAGCGCATGAGCATCATCAGCACTGAGGCCATTACCCCCAGCGCCCTGGTCAATATACGCCCTGTGGTAGCCGCCGTCAGGGAGTTCTTCAGCAGTTCGCAGCTTTCACAATTTATGGACCAGACCAACCCGCTGGCCGAGATCACACACAAACGCCGCCTTTCCGCAATGGGACCCGGCGGCCTCTCACGAGAGCGCGCCGGCTTTGACGTCCGCGACGTTCACTACTCTCACTACGGCCGCATCTGCCCCATTGAAACGCCAGAAGGCCCGAATATCGGCCTTATTGGCTCGCTGGCTACCTACAGCCGCATCAACGAGTACGGCTTCATTGAGACGCCCTATCGGAAAGTTGTGAGAGAGATGAGCAGCACCGATGAGCAACTGGTCGGCAAGAAGGTCAGAGAAGCCGTAGCCGATAGCAAGGGAAACACGATAGTCAAGGCAGGCACGATAATAACCCCCGAGGTGGCGAAGACACTGTCCAAACACAAAAATGTCAGTGTAAAGGTGGTGCCTTTTGTCTCCGATGAGGTTGTTTACTTAACGGCAGATGAAGAAGATATATATTTCATTGCTCAGGTCAATGCCAAACTTGACGAAAAGGGTCAATTTGTTGATGAACAGGTTGAAGGAAGGCTGGCCGAGCGGTACCTCCTGGAAACTCCGGACAAAGTCCAGCTCATGGATGTTTCACCCAAGCAGATAGTCAGCGTGGCCACAGCACTGATTCCCTTCCTCGAACATAATGACGCCAACCGGGCTTTGATGGGTGCCAATATGCAGCGTCAGGCAGTACCCCTGCTCTCTCCAGAGTCGCCTGTCGTGGCCACGGGCATGGAGACAGAGGCTGCCCGGCACAGCGGACAGGTCATCTTCGCCAGAAATGCCGGCGTGGTTACTGAAATCGGCACCTCTAACGGTGCCGAGGCCAAGTATCGCATTGTCATCACCACAGATAATGGCCGTAAAGACGAATATGAACTGATGAAATTCGTCCGCACCAATCAGGGAACCTGCATCAACCAGCGCACCCTGGTAAACAAAGGGGACCGCGTTGAAGCTGACCAGGTTATTGCTGATAGCTCGGCTACGGAAAATGGCGAACTGGCTCTGGGCCAGAATGTGCTCTGCGCCTTCATGAGCTGGGAAGGCTATAATTTTGAGGACGCCATCATCATCAGCCGCCGCCTGATAGAAGATGACAAGTTCACCTCAATACACATTGCCAAGCACGAGGTGGAAGCCCGTGATACCAAACTGGGGCCGGAAGAAATTACCCGGGACATTCCCAACGTTGGTGAGGAGAGCCTTCGCGAGCTCGATGAGAGCGGCATCATCCGCATCGGTGCCGAAGTAGGTCCCGATGATACGCTGGTCGGCAAGATAACTCCTCGCGGTGAGACGGAGCTTTCCGCCGAGGAAAAACTGCTGCGGGCAATCTTCGGAGAAAAGGCCCGCGATGTGAAAGATACCTCGCTTCGCGTTCCGCACGGCGAGTGGGGCAAAGTTATCAATGTGAAAATATACTCCCGCAAGGATAGTGGTGACGACCTGCCGGCCGGAGTAAATGAATGGGTGCAGGTCTGGATCGCCCAAAAACGAAAGATTTCTGTGGGTGATAAGCTGGCCGGACGTCACGGCAACAAGGGTGTCATCGCCCTCATCGCCCCCAAGGAAGATATGCCCTTCCTGCCCGATGGCACCCCGGTTGACATCATCCTCGACCCGATTGGTGTGCCATCCCGGATGAACATCGGCCAGGTTCTGGAAACCCATCTCGGATGGGCGGCCCAGACACTTGGCTTCAGGGTACTCACACCGGTCTTTGATGGTGCCAATGATGTGGCCATTGAGGACGCCCTGGCGAGAGCCTGGATAGCCAATAAAGCAGCCGCGGTCGATTACACGCCAGAAAGAAAGCAGACATCAATTCATCTGGAGATAGCCAAGGCATGGGTTGACAGTCGCGGCTATGACGGCGACCGGGTCTTCAACGAGAACTATCCCGGAGAAGCCAAAGAGGTCTGCCTGCGCCTCTGGCTGGAAGACCTGGGCATACCGAGCCGTGAATTGAGTCAGCATGAGCTAATGCAGGCTGTGGAGAAGGTGAATCTGGAAGGGAAGTCTGCCCCACCTACATTCGGCAAGGTGGCATTACGGGATGGGCGAACCGGTGAGCCGTTTGACCAGCCGGTAACGGTGGGCAATATCTACATGATGAAGCTCATCCACCTGGTTGAGGACAAGGTTCACGCTCGCTCCACCGGTCCATACTCATTGATCACGCAGCAGCCTCTGGGTGGCAAGGCCCAGTTCGGTGGCCAGCGCTTTGGTGAAATGGAGGTATGGGCGCTGGAGGCCTATGGTGCTGCCCATAACCTTCAGGAAATGCTCACCATAAAGTCGGACGACGTCACCGGGCGAGCTAAAGGCTATGAAGCGATCATCAAAGGAGATGATATCCTCCAGCCTGGGGTACCGGAGTCATTCAAGGTTCTGGTCAAAGAACTGCAGAGCCTTGGCCTCGCCCTCGAGGTGATCAACGAGAGAGAGGCAGGCGTGACCGCAGGTGAAGAGGCGATTGAAGAAGCCCCCAAGCTGGAGACCGAGTCCGCTGTGAACGAAGAGTCTCCAGAACTGGAAACCGAGTCCGCTGTGAGCGAAGAGTCTCCAGAACCAGAAACCGAGTCCGCTGTGAGTGAAGATACGTCTTTGAGTGAGGTAACGGAAGAAGATGCTGGAAGTTAATGATTTTGATGCGGTACGAATTTCTCTGGCCTCACCGGAGCAGATACGGAGCTGGTCATACGGTGAAGTAACCAAGCCGGAGACCATCAACTACCGCACGCTGAAGCCAGAACGAGATGGTCTGTTCTGCGAGAGAATCTTTGGCCCGACCAAGGACTTTGAATGCTACTGCGGAAAGTACAAGAAGATCCGCTACAAGGGTGTCATCTGCGATAAGTGCGGCGTTGAGGTCGCCCGGGCCAAGGTCCGCCGTGAGCGCATGGGCCATATCGAGCTGGCGTGTCCGGTGAGCCATATCTGGTTCGCCAAAGGAACACCCAGCCGCCTGGGACTTCTGCTTGACCTCTCACCGCGCAGCCTGGAACACGTACTCTACTTCTCCAATTACATCGTCACCTCGGTCAATGAAGAGGCACGCCAGGAAGCGATAAGACAATCACAGGAAAGCACATCCGGGGAGATAGCCGAACGCCAGAAAGCCGTTGACGAGAGAATATCCCAGATGGAGCAGGAAGGGGCCAGCGTTGAGGAGGTCAACGAGCTTCGGCGCCACTTCAACGAGGAAAAGATACAGCTGGAAGAAAAACAAACCGGCGACATGGAACGGCTCAAGAGCCTCCACGTAAAAGAGTTGCTCAATGAGACCCAGTACCATGAACTGAAGCAGAGATATGGCGAGGTCTTTGAAGCCTGTATGGGTGCTGAAGCCATCCTGCAGATCATAAAGGACATCGACCTGGACAAGCTGCGCAATAACCTGATTCTGGAAACCCAGTCCTCTTCCGGCCAGAGACGTAAGAAGGCGAGCAAACAGCTGCGGGTGGTCGAAGCATTTCGCAACAGCGGCAATAAACCGGAGTGGATGATATTAACGGTTCTGCCGGTACTGCCTCCCGACCTGCGGCCCATGGTACAGCTGGACGGCGGCAGGTTCGCCACCAGCGACCTTAACGATCTGTACCGGCGCGTTATTAACCGCAACAACCGCCTGCGCCATCTGATTGAGATCGGGGCGCCGGAGATCATCATCCGCAATGAGAAGCGGATGCTGCAGGAAGCCGTTGACTCCCTCATCGACAACGGCCGCCGCGGGCGGGCGATTTCGGTGAGCGGGAACCACAAACTGAAATCGCTTTCCGACATGCTCCGTGGCAAACAGGGCCGCTTCCGCCAGAACCTGCTGGGAAAGAGAGTCGATTACAGCGGCCGCTCCGTCATCGTGGTTGGCCCGGAACTGAGATTGAACCAGTGCGGCCTGCCCAGACGAATGGCCCTGGAACTCTTTAAACCCTTTGTCATGCACCGCCTGGTGGTACAGGGGCTCGCCCCGAACATCAAGAGCGCCCGACGCCTCGTGGAAAGAGCCAAGCCGGAAGTCTACGATATACTCGAGGAAGTGGTGAAGGAGCGCCCAGTCTGGCTGAACCGGGCCCCTACCCTGCATCGCCTCAGCATCCAAGCATTCGAGCCAGTGCTTATTAATGGCAGCGCCATTCAGATCCACCCGCTGGTCTGCTCGGCGTTTAACGCCGATTTTGATGGCGACCAGATGGCCTGCCATATCCCGTTGTCCAAATCAGCGGTACGTGAGGCAAGAGAACTGGCACTCAGCCAGCACAATATGCTGCTGCCCAGCAGCGGTGAGCCAACGGTTACCCCCACCCTTGACATTGTGTTTGGCTGTTACTACCTGACAACGGAAAGACCCGGGGCCAGAGGAGAGGGCAGGCACTTTGGCAGCTTTGATGAAGCCAAGCTTGCCTATGAGCTGGGCAATGTCGACCTCCGAGCTAAAATCACCGTCAGAGACCAGAGCAAAGATGGCCAGCAAATTGAGACCACAGTTGGCCGCATTATATTCAACGAAGTCCTTCCCCCCGAGCTTGGCTTCCAGAACAGGTTAATTGACAAGTCCGGACTCAAGCAGATTGTCTCGGAGTGCTGTCGGATACTCAGTGATGAAGAAACCGCCAGGGTCCTTGACAGCATCAAGGGGCTGGGCTTCCATTACGCCACCAAATCCGGCATCACCATTGCCATGAACGATATTGAAGTGCCGGAAAGCAAACCCAAACTGCTCGCGGAGGCGGAAGAAAGGGTAGCCATTATTGAGAACCAGTATAACCGCGGTCTAATAACCGAGGACGAACGGTATAACAGCACCGTCAGTGCCTGGATGGAAACTACAGACCGTATCACCAATACCATCTCGGATACTCTTAACCGTTACGGTGGCATTTACATGATGGCCACTTCCGGAGCCAAAGGTAATATCTCCCAGATAACTCAGATGGCCGGTATGCGCGGTCTGATGACCGACCCTTCCGGCAAAATCATCGACTTCCCCATTAAATCCAGTCTGCGTGAAGGACACTCTGTTCTGGAGTACTTCATCTCCACGCACGGTGCGCGCAAGGGTCTGGCCGATACGGCATTGAGGACTTCGGATAGCGGCTACCTTACCAGGCGGCTCGTCGATGTGGCCCAGGACGTCATCATATTTGAAGAGGACTGCGGCACCATGGACGGCATCTGGAGGATTCTGGAACCGAAAGAAACAGCACTGCTTCCCTCGTTTGCCGAGCGCATCACGGGCCGGCTGGCGGCAAGCCAGGTAACTCACCCGGAAACGGGAGAGGTTATCGTTGACCGCAATGAAGAGATAGACCAGTGGAAGGCAGCGGAAATCATTGATGCCGGAATCGACCGGGTGCACATCAGGTCGCCCCTGTCCTGCCTTTCCAAACGTGGTACCTGCCAGATGTGCTACGGGCGTGACCTGACCCGCGGCCGGTCGGTTAAGCTAAATACCGCGGTGGGAATCATAGCCGCCCAGAGCATTGGCGAGCCGGGCACCCAGCTGACGCTGCGCACCTTCCACACCGGTGGCGTGGTCGGCCTCGATATCACCAGCGGTCTGCCCAGGGTGGAGGAACTCTTTGAAGCCAGAACCCCCAAAGGCCAGGCCATTATATCTGAAATAGATGGCACCGTCGATGTTATTCAGGATGAAGCAGGCAGGAGAGTCAAGATTATGAGCTCCGAGACCTACCGTGATGAGTATGCCCTGCCCGCCGGATGGGAGGTAAGGGTGAAAAATGGACAGTGGGTGGATATCGGTACGGTACTCGCGGCTCAAGTCCCGACAGGAAAAGAAAAGGCAAAAGGCAAAGACAAGGCGCTCGCCAAGGAGGCACAGACCATTGTGGCACACATCGCCGGTGAGGTCAGCGTCAAAGATGACCAGCTGTTCATCAGCTACGAAGAGCGGGATGAACGGGAGTATACTGTCCCCACCACCGCCGGCATCAGAGTCCAGACCGGAGAACCGATGCACGCAGGCCAGCAACTCACCGATGGCTCGGTGAATCCACAGGATATCCTGCGCATTCTCGGCCGTGAGGCCGTGCAGCAATACCTGGTTGATGAAGTACAGAAAGTGTACCGCTCACAGGGCGTAAATATCAACGATAAGCACATCGAAATCATCGTCCACCAGATGCTGACCAAAGTGCGCATCGATTCTGCCGGCGACACCGACCTGGTGCCGGATGAGCTGGTCGACAGGTTTGTATATGCGGACATCAATGCCAAAGTGCTGGCCGAAGGTGGTGAACCGGCCACAGCGCACACGGTACTGCTGGGCATAACGAGAGCATCGCTGAACACGGCCAGCTGGCTGGCGGCCGCTTCCTTCCAGGAGACAACCAGGGTGCTCACCGAAGCAGCGGTTTACGGTAAAATAGACAGACTGATCGGTCTCAAGGAAAACGTCATCATCGGGAAACTGATACCAGCTCACTACCTGCCTCTGGAGGAGGCGCCAGCCACACTCCAAGAAGAACTGGAGGCATTAGCGGACCTGTCACTTGGTGAGACGACTGAAGAAGCGCCGGAGCCGATGGTCACCGAAGCGCTGGAGGAGCCCCCAGGCCAGCTACCCGATGAAGAGAACCAGGAAGTTTCCAGCCTGACAGCGCCGGAAGAGGAAACCGGCCCACCGGTCAGCGAAGATGATGAACCGAAATCAGAAGATTAACGGGGGGTGAGACTTAAATAGCTCGCATTATATCAGGTAAGCCCAGCGCTGAAGATGCTCCTCTTGACACCAGCCTCCGGCCGCGCCGTCTCGATGAGTTCGTCGGGCAGGAAAAGATCAAGGAGAACATGAGCATTGCCATAAAGGCGGCGAAAGGCAGAGGTGAAGCGCTCGATCATGTACTGCTCTATGGGCCGCCCGGACTGGGAAAGACCACCCTCGCCCACATTATCTCCGCTGAAATGGGAGTGAGCATCAGGGTTACTTCCGGGCCCGCCATTGAACGCACCGGCGACCTGGCGGCCATACTGACCAACCTGCATGAACATAATACCCTCTTCATCGATGAGATCCACCGCCTCAGCCGCGCCGTCGAGGAAATCCTTTACCCGGCGATGGAAGAATATGCCCTCGATATCATCATTGGCAAGGGCCCCGGCGCCAGGAGCTTGCGGCTCAACCTGCCCGATTTCACCCTTATCGGCGCCACCACCCGTTATGCCCTGCTCAGCCCACCCCTCCGCGACCGTTTCGGCGCGGTCTACCGCCTTGATTTTTATGACCAGAAATCAATAGAGACTATTCTGCACCGCTCCGCCCGCATCCTGCAGATTGAGGCGGAAGGAGAAGGGCTGAAGGAAATCGCCCGCCGCGCCAGAGGGACGCCGCGCGTGGCCAACCGTTTGCTCAAGCGGGTACGGGACTACGCTCAGGTGGTAGGCGATGGCGTGGCCACCCACGCAGTGGCCGTCGAAGCGCTGGCCAAGCTTGAAATCGACTCCATCGGCCTAGATGAAGTCGACCACAAGCTGCTGCGAACGATTGTGGAAAAATTCAACGGCGGCCCGGTCGGTCTTGAGACCCTGGCCGCCGCCATCAGCGAGGAATCAGACACCATTATGGACGTCTACGAGCCTTACCTGCTGCAGCTGGGCTTTCTGGAGCGCACACCCCGCGGCCGCACCGCCACCCAGCACGCTTACCAGCACCTGGGGCTGCCCTACAACAAGGAGAAACCTCCCCAGTCAACCCTCTGGTGATTCTTAAATGCCTCCCAGCGTGGCGAGCTGCGCAAGGGCATCATAGTTGTAATCTTGGGCAGAGCTGACCCGCCGTTCATCCGGTCCGCTAACCGCTGGCTCTCCTTTAATCGATTTCACCAGCTCGAAAGCTTTCTCCACCAGTTTCTCGTCGCCTTCCAGCGCCAGCACCACCGCCCCTTCAGACCCGCCGACACCACCGGAACCGATATGGTACGCTCTGACTCCGGTCATTACTCCAATTGCCTGAATCTCGGTAAGAACCTTGCCCATAACCACCGGGGTTATCTTGCCCGGCAGCCCCGTGCTGTATTTAAAATAGTAGATTCCGGAGTGCCTGGCCGCTTCAATGACCGATGGCACCAGCTTCTCCAGACCCGCCGGAATGATGAGATGAGCACCTCGCGGCGTTACGATTGGCCAATATCTGCCGATGGTGCCGCCTTTCCGGCTAGCGGTGTAAACACCGGCGTTACCTTCCATATCTATGGCATTGGCGCCCTTGATAAAGACGTCGTCCGGGCCAAAATCGTCCAGATTGGGCTCGGCACTCTCCATCACTTTTCCCTCGCGGACAACGTGCCAGTTACAGGGCGCTGCTCCGGGGTTGGCATTGGCCATGCCGTTGCATATAATTCCCACCGTTTGATTGCCTTTGTTCTCTATCTTGATGCCGAAGAGCTCTTCGCTGATGAAGCCATTGGTAATGCCGCGGGAGATGATTATCGTGCCGTTTTTATAGGCGTTCTGCACCTCGGGCAGCGCCACCGTGGCTTTCGCCAGCAGCCGCCTCGACTCCGCCGGGTTCAGCACCACCAGCGCTGAAATCTGCTTCTGGCCGGGCTCGGGCTGTGGATATTGTACTTCGTAAAACAAGTGCCACCTCCTCAAGAAAGTTCGTCCTATTCTAGCATTTTTCAACATTTATGCAAAACCTGATGTGGTAACGCGGTAAACTTTGCGCGCCGCTTTCTCATTGTCTACAATATAGAGTAACGATGAAATCAGCGCTGGTTCACGTCTGCTGCGCGCACTGTGCCGCCTACACCATCAAGCACTGGCGGGAACAGGGGTATGAAGTCACCGCCTTCTGGTACAACCCGAATATCCACCCCTACACGGAACACGAGCAGCGCCTGGAGGCAACGAAAGCACTGGCAAAACAATTGACCGTTCCCCTGATTGTAGCCGATGGGTATGAAATCATCGACTACTTCCGTAGGGTGGTCGGGCATGAAGGTGAGCGCTGCCAGCACTGCTTTCGGATGCGCCTTTCCCGAACCGCCCAGGTTGCCCGTGAAAATAAATTTGACTCTTTTACCACAACGCTGCTTATCAGCCCCCACCAGAAGCACGAGCTCATCCGCGAAATCGGAACTGGCATAGCTCAAGAAACGGACATTGAGTTCCTCTATGCTGACCTCCGCAAAAGATACTCTGACAGCCGCCACCTGACCAAACCGCTTAACCTTTACCGTCAGCAGTACTGCGGCTGCGTTTACAGCGAGTGGGAACGGCACGCCAATATCAAAATAGAATAGTGGGCAAAAAGATAGGGATGGGGGATTATCTCCCCCACCCCCTGATTATTTTCACGTTAGTCCAGAATTGCGTAGGCTACCTGAACGCTAAGGCTGATTTCCATCTCGCCGGCGCTTATTGGCGTTTCCATTGCCGGGGCAGCGGCAACTTCCCCGTAGAAGTCCTGACGGTAGACCGGGTATGGATAAGCCGTGTTCTCCACGATATAGGTCGGTTTGCCCAGCTTAACATCACCCATTTCAGCCAGTTGCCTGGCCTTGGCAGCGGCATCAGCCATTGCCTTCTCCCGCGCTTCGTCGTAGTAAGGCGATGGGTCTTCTACGGTAAAGCCGATGCTGTCAATGCGGGTGAGGTCGCCTCCCGCTGCGGCCACCGCATCAATGATGGTGCCGACCCTGTCCATCTCGCGTATCTTGGCCGTTACCATGTTGGTCACCCGGTAGCCGATGACCACTTCTCGCCCCTGGTTTTCGTCCCAGCGGGTAACCCGCTGAATGTTGAAGTACTGGGTCTGGATGTCTTTCTCGGCGATGCCGTTGCCGGTAAGGGCGGACTTCACCGCGTTCATCGCCACGCTGGCCTGCTCCTGAGCGTAGGCCACGCTGGACTCCTGAGCTTCGATGCCCAGTCTCAATACCGCGATATCAGGAACAGCCGCAACCTTGCCGGTACCGCTGACCCAGATACCTTCCTGCTGGTTGCTCAGGTTGAACTTTAAACCCGATGGAGCTTCACTCAGAGAAACGCTCCCCTGCGGACTGCAGCCGACCAATCCAGCCATCATTATCACCAGTGCCAGACCGACCGCTAATAGTAGTTTTTTGTTCATCGAGAACCTCTCCTCCTTTTTACTCTCTAAATAAATAACGAAAAAGTCGCCGTTTGGTTAGCGGCGACTCTCGCAAATTCTCTATTTTTTTCTGTCTTTGGTTACTTAAGCCATTTATCAGACGTATAGGTCAGTCCTCATCCTCAGCTTCCTCTTGAGCTTCCTCAAGGAACTCTAGCAGTTTTTCATATTCCATATTGGATGTTTCAAGTGCATCGCGCAGCGCCTGTTTTATTGGCTCGGGTGCTCCCTGCAACGCTGCCCGCAGGGCTTCCGGATGTTTTCTGGCGTTCTGAGCCAGAATCAGCCTCAGCTTGGCCCGTCTATCCAGCGTCTCATCTTCCTCATCTTCCTCTGCCTCTGGCTCCGGAATGGCCGCAGGCGCTGGTGCTAATACGGGCGCTTTCTCCGGTACCGGCCGGGCCGGAGCCGCTGTTATTGCCGGCTTCCCCTTCTGGGGCTCTCCGGCTTTAGCTGGCGGTGGTGCCTGAGCGGCGGCTTCAGGGGGTGGCGGAGCCAGCGTCACTTCCGGCTGCGGCACTTCAGTCTCCTCAGGGGCAACAAGCACCGCCGGCGCCTCTCTTACCGCTTCTGCCGGGGCGGGGACTGCTTCCGGCACCGCAGGCGGCACGGTGAGGACTCCCGGTGCACCTTCCTCCGTACTCACCAGAACCGCCATGGCCATCAGCTGGTTATTCAGTCGCTCGGTGGTTTTCTCCACCTGCTCCAGCTTGCCCTTATCCGCCATGCCGACTATCTCGTTGACCCTTCTGTCCACCAGTTCGGCGTAGTATTCCGCTTTGCCCAGTTCCGAGGGGGTCAAGGCCAGCCTCACCCTCTCCGCAGCCAGCTTCACCGGATACAGTGACTGGTCAGGCATGCTGTTCCCGGCAGCAGCCACGGTGCCCCCGCTGGCCACAAGCAGTACCAGAACCGCAATTGCCGCCGTTGCCCATTGCGGCTGCCAGCCAAACAGTGAGAAGCGGCGCTGCTTTCTCTCCTTCATATCTCTGAGCTCGGTGAGTATCTGGTGTCTGGCCCTCTCTTTGAATTCCGGGCGAGGAGCGATATCCAGCGCTTCCCTGGCGCTGAGCGCCGTCTGCAGCAGCGGCTCAAGCTCAGCGGCGTATTCCGGATAGCTTGCCAGGCACTGCTCCACGGTCTCGCCGCCGGTCAGAATCCGCTCCAGGCATTCATCAAAGATATTGGCAAATTCTTTGCTGTTCTTCATCGCTTTACCCTGTCGCCAGCACCTTGCGCAGAGATACAATGGCGCTGTGCTGCAATGCCTTGATGGCTCCCTCGCTTTTGCCCATTAGTTTGGCTACCTGTGCCACCGAAAGCCCACCGGCAAAGCGGAGTGAAACCACTTCATGCTGCAGGCTGGTCAGCCGGCTGGTGGCCGCCACCAGATTCTCAATATCCATCTTCCGTTCCACATCGGAAACGGGATTGCTGTTGCTGCAGCCAACCCGCGTCTCCTCAAGGGGAACCGTTGCCCGTTTCGACTTCTTTCTCCAGTGGTCAACCACCTGGTTGTGGGCAATGCGAAACAGCCAGGAAGAGAAAGGGCTTCCCTTTGACCTGTAGCCGGAGATAGATTTGAATGCATTCAGAAAGACCTGCTGCGTCATGTCCTCTGCCTCGGTCCTATCTCCAATTTTGAGAACTATGTATCGATAAATCTTATCGAAGTTCTCCTCATATAATTGCGTTAAAGCCGCCTCGTCACGCTCTTTTGCCCGCCGGACAAGGCTCTCCTCATCTTGCACCTGACAACTCCATACAGCCAGCCATTCATTTAAGGGTATCCATTTCACGATGCCATATGGTGTTACCCCGTGCTTAATAGTATAACGAATGAGTATGTAAAAAGATAGCGCCGCTAGCTATGAATTGCCCTGTGGTAAGGCACAGAAATATGTTAAAATCATACGTAACTATCTCTCGGTATGTTGCGGAGAAAAAGCCTTGGCATACTGCGTGCGCTACATGTGTAGAGAGGATTTACATCAGGTCAATGAGATTGACCGGGAGGCGTTCCCCACCCAGTGGCCGCCACCTGACTATCGCCGCGAGCTGCAGAACCCGCTGGCCCGCCTGATAGTTGTCTTTGATGACAGCCATCAGGTTGAAGAGCCAGAAACAGGTATTTCTCAGGAAGATGCCTCTGGCATACTGTCCAGGATAAAACGATGGTGGCGGCAAAACCGGTTCCCTGGTAATAGGCCTCCTCAACGGAGCGGGCAGGGCCTCATCGGCTTTGCCAGTATGTGGGTGATGGCCGATGAGGCCCATATCACCAACATCGCCGTGCGCAATGACTGGCAAAGGCAGGGCATCGGTGAAATGCTGCTCATGTCAATCATTGACCTCGCCACCAAACTCAAGGCCAATCTGGTTACCCTCGAGGTACGGGCCTCCAATTTGCTGGCGCAGAACCTGTACAACAAGTACGGCTTTGTGCAGGTCGGGGTGCGCCGCGGCTACTACACCGACAATCGCGAAGATGCCCTGCTGATGTCCACCGAGAGCATCACCTCTGCCCCATTCCAGGCACAGCTCCAGCAGTTGAAACGCGCTCATGCCCGGAAATACGGCCAAAGGTTTAAATCCCTGACCGGCAGCGCATCAGCATAATCGGGGTTTAAACGAGACGCCTTAAACAGCCACCTACAATAATACGCTCCACTTTGACCGTTAGCAGTCGACGTGATAGAATTAAGACACCGAGGGCTGGACTCGCAGCCAAGGGGGGTGTAGAGCGATGTCAGGTCATTCAAAGTGGCACTCCATAAAGCACCAGAAGGGCATTACCGATGCCCGTCGCGGTCAGCTATTCACCAAATTGACCCGTGAAATCATCATCGCGGTGCGTGAAGGCGGCAGCAACCCGGAGCCCAACTTTCGCCTGCGGCTTGCCATCCAGAAAGCGCGTGATAGCAACATGCCCATGGATAACATCGAGCGGTCCATCAAGAAGGGCAGCGGTGAACTGGAAGGCACGACCCTGACCGAGCTGGTTCTGGAGGGCTACGGACCGAGCGGCACCGCCATTCTCGTGGAAGCGCTCACCGATAACCGCAACCGGACGATACAGGACGTCAGGAGCACCTTTTTCAAGCATGGCGGGAGCCTGGGAGAGAGCGGCTGCGTCTCCTGGATTTTCGATGCCAGAGGGCTGATTACGGTCAGGACGGACAGCCTGGACACCGACGACCTGGCCCTGAATGCCATTGATGCCGGCGCTGACGACGTGAAGGTAGAGAGCGACTACGTGGAAATCTATACCATGCCGGAAGACCTTGAGGCGGTCAGGTCGGCGCTGGAAGCGAAGAACATTCCCATTGCCTCGGCGGAACTGTTCAAGGTGCCCAAGACGATGGTCCGGCTTGATGACAAGGCCGCCATGCAGGCCATGAAGCTGCTGGAAAAGCTGGAGGAACTGGACGAGATACAGCACGTGTACAGCAACGCCGACTTCCCCGATGCGGTTCTGGAGCAGTACCAGCTACAGGCCTCCGGATGATGGTTACCCGCGATGAGAGTGTTAGGTATTGACCCGGGCACGGTCACCATGGGCTACGGGGTGGTGGAGAGCCACAACGATGATTTAAACATGATTGACTGCGGCGCACTGGTAGCTTCGGAGCGCTCCCCTATCGGGGAGCGCCTGTGTTATCTCTACCAGGAGCTTCTGTGCATCATGGAGAACTACCAGCCGGATATGGTCGCCGTGGAGCAGCCGTTTGTCGCCATCAACGCTCGCTCGGCGCTGGCCATCGGCAGAGCACAGGCAATTGCTTTGCTCGCCGCCGCCACCCGGAGCATCCCCGCCCACGAATATACCCCGGCCAAGGTCAAGCAGAGCGTGACCAACTATGGCGCCAGCAGCAAGGCACAGGTCCAGGAAATGGTCCGGCTTCAATTGAATTTAAAAGAGGTCCCCCAGCCCGATGACGCCGCCGACGCCCTCGCCGTGGCCATCTGCCACCTGCGGGAGATACACCTTAGCGAGCTGCTCGCCAGGCAGGGAGATAAACAATGATAGCCAGCCTGCACGGTAAGGTGGAATCCCTCGGCAGCGACTGGGCCGTAATCAACGTGAACGGCATCGGCTTTCAGGTCTTTATGCCCACCTCCACCCTGAGCGCCGTCGGCAAAGATGTTCAGCTTTACACCCACCTCCACCTGCGCGAGGACAACGCCGCCCTTTACGGCTTCGCCTCCCCCGAGGAGCTGGCGCTTTTCCAGACCCTCATCGGCGTAACTGGCCTCGGCCCCCGGATGGCGCTGGCCATGCTCTCTGGGCTGAGCGTGGAGCAGCTGGTGACCGCCATCGCCACCGGCAGCGTTGATTTGCTTACCGTGATTCCCGGCATCGGGAAGAAGGTGGCCAACCGCATCATCCTTGAATTGAAGGAGAAAATCGGTGCCGGCTGGATAGTCACCCCCTACACCCAGCTCGCCCAGGAGAACGCCGACGTGCTCGCCGCGCTCACCGCCCTGGGCTACTCCGCCGCCGAGGCCGCCAAAGCCGTGACCACCCTGCCCCCCACCCCGGATATAAGTCTGGAAGAAAAAATCAAACTGGCATTGCAGTATTTCGGGAAATAGACATGCTCACCGTAAGAAGCGCAACCTTACAGGACCTGGGTGCCATTACCGAAATCTATAACGCGGCGATTCTGACAACGGTGGCCTCGTTTGATACCGAGCCCAAGACCGATGCGGAACAGAAGAGATGGTTTGACCATCACGGCACCAAATACCCGATACTGGTTGCGGAACAGGATAACCTCATTGTCGGCTGGGCATCTCTCAGCCTGTGGTCAGACCGCGGTGCCTACTCTGAGACCGCCGAAGCTTCTCTCTATGTCCGGGAAGGACATCAGGGCAGGGGAATCGGGCGCAAGCTCAGCGAAGCCCTAATCCAGGAAGGCAGGAAAGCCGGCCTGCACACTTTGATTGCCCGCATCGCTGACGGCAACGAGGCGAGCATACACCTCGCCGAGTCAGCCGGCTACAGTCATATCGGCGTCATGAAAGAATGCGGCCGCAAGTTCGGCCGCCTGCTGGACATCCACCTGATGCAGTATATTTACGAGTGAGTGGTATACAGCATTTTGGGGGGAAGTAATGACTAAAAAGAGCCACCACCGCCTATGTCCTTGCGGTAGTGGGAAATCATTCTCAGAGTGTTGTAAACCTTACTTTCTAATACTAGGTATTGAGCCAAATCAAGTTGAAGCACAAACATTGCTATTTGACTGGCTTAATATTTATTCCATGCCCACGGCAAGGTCGTTCATTGAAAAGTGTAGTTCATATATTTTCAGAATTTCGTGTTACTTAGATGATATAGTTAACAAATTTTTACTTCTCGATTGCGTAAAATCTTCACCGAGTAAGGAAGCTATCAACAAAGCATTCCTCTCGATAAAAAATAATGCTCTTTTATCAATATTGGCTTCTTTTTCTTGTTTATCCCAAGGACTTTTTCTGCAAAGCGGAATTCTTCTACGTTCTATGATTGAGGATTGCTTTGTTCTCATAGACCTTTACGAGCACAAAGAGCAGACTAAAAAATTTATATCAGGCAAGTATTCAACGAATGACCTTGTCTCACGGATTAAAAATTCAGTCCCAACTTGCCTTATAGATTGGTACGGATACTTTTCTCGTAACTTCGTACATTTTGGTCCTCTCCATCCAGCTCCCTACCTGCCCAGAGCTTGCTATCCTGATAATTATGTACTTGTAGCTGGCTTACAGAATATAATCCGTGCTATTGTAACACTCCACGTAGTACTTGAGCGCATACATTTTAATCAAGTCATTCGACCAATATTATGGAAGACAGTTCCGAATGAGGACAGCATAATTTTTAATGAAGATAGTCCAGTTTTTAATTGGGCAGAAGAGCTTGGCAAGGAAGTACGCTCCCACTATCCTCCTGATGAACGCAAGAACGGATTTTTTTACGATCCACAAGAGTACCAGACTAAGTGAAAATTGAGGTCTCTTTCTTAT
>Ga0315551_10001699_pt1 | contig 16627 bp, 16 predicted proteins | sample SalMarSW160290MG_FD_203678 | JGI IMG/M metagenome (GOLD analysis project Ga0315551, IMG submission 203678) | Salt marsh sediment microbial communities from the Plum Island Ecosystem LTER, Massachusetts, United States - Salt Marsh Sediment SW1602-90 ...
TGAGCCTGCCCATGGTTGGCGCCCAATTCAAGGTCATGCCGAAAAGCAGCAGAAAGAGGATGGCGAAGACGAAAGATGGGGTCACCACACCCAGGTAAGAGATGACCCGGACCACGTTATCCACCCACCTGTCCTTTTGCCAGGCAGAGATGGCCCCCAGCATGATACCTCCCGCGCCATTGATGATTCCCGCGAAGAGGGCCAGTTCCAGCGTGGCTGGGAAGAACTCCTTGATGTCGGCCGCTACAGGACGTCGCGTCACCAGGGAGATACCGAAATCGCCCCTCAGGGCATCGCGCAGCCAATACACGTACTGCATATACAGAGGCTCAGTCAGATGCATCTGCTCGCGCAGGTTGTCCACGACCCATTGCGGGGCCCTGGCCCCCACAGCCATGCGCGCCGGATCGCCGGGCATGATTCGGGCGATGATGAAGATCAGTATGGATAGACCCAGCAACACAAAGATGGAGTGAGCGGCACGACGACCAAGGAAGGCGGCAAAGCTCATCTTGTCCTCGCTCAACAGTCCAATCGAAGCCCCTGAGGGGACCTACTGGTCCCCTCAGGGGCTCGATGCAGGCGCGCCTGCCAAGAGGCTACGGCCCTGTGACCCCGATTATGGGCGCGAACATGGTGTAGCCCATCACCGGGATCACCTCGCCACGCGCGGGAGGCCAATCGACGTAGGACTGGACAGCGTGCTTCTGGACTTGGTCGTACAGGAAGAGCGACGGGCAGAGCTCGACAATGTCTTCCTGCAACTCCCGGTACTTGGCGTATCTCTCGTCCTCATCCACGGTCGCCAGGGCATCATCGATCCTCTGGTCCAAGTCCGCGTCCAAAAGCCACTCGTTCTGCGACCACGTGGGGGCCGCATCGGAGTGGTACCGCACCTTCAGCAGGGATCCTGCCTCCGGGAAGTCGGCCGAGACGTAGGTCGTCTGGATGTGAGGGCTGGACTCTTCCGAGCCTCCCTCCTCCACCATGGACATCCAGGGTGTAGAGACGATGTTGACTTTGATGCCGATATCGGCCATGTTGGCCTGGAAGAGGAGGGCGAATTTCTCCTCCGCCGGCACCTCGGTGCACCAGTGGACGTCCACAGGATACTGATCCAATTGATCCGCGTACTTGGACTGGGCCAGTTCCTCTCGAGCCTTCTCGAGATCTCGCTCGAAAACGAAGACGTCCGGGTTGTGTCCGGCACAGATGGCCGGGACAGGTCCTTCAGATTGTTTCGTCCCAGGCCACTCCAGACCTACAGCGGCCTGGTAGTCAAAAGCGTAGGCTATCGCTCGTCGGAAGTGGATATCATCTGTAGGCGGCTTCCGGGTGTGGACCATGTAGTAAAACTCGGTGAGGACTGGGAAGGCGACGATGTCGACCCCCTCGATCTCGTCGAGCGCCTCCAGCGCCTCAACGGTCTGCCACTGGTCGGTGATCTCCAACTCCTGCCGCGACATCATGGTGCGGACGGTGGCTGCCTCCGTGGTGGCGATGAACCTGACCACGTCGGGCGCATTCTCACCGAACTCTCCGAACCAGTCGTCATACTTCTCCATCAGGAGGTACTCTTCCAGTGGGAATTCCTCGACCATGTAGGGTCCCGAGCCGGCGTCGTGAGTCAGCAAGTACTCCTTGCCGTAGTCTCCATTGTCGCCGTATGGTCCTGGGGTGACGATGTTGGCCATCACCTCTTCCTCGTCCAGAATGTACAGTCGGATCAGGCTGATGAGGAAGAGACCGCTCGGCTGGGCGAGTTTGAACTCGACGGTGTAGTCATCGATGGCGGTGGCGCTCTCCACGGTACCCAGGAACACGTAGGCGAGCCCTTCACCGATCTCCAGCATGCGGCTCATGCTGAAAGCGACGTCGCTGGCCGTCAGTTCGCTCCCGTTGTGGAACGTGATGCCCTCCTTCAGATGGAAGGTCCAGGTGAGGCCATCATCTGAGACGTCCCAGCTCTCCGCCACGTGGGGATCGACCCCGCCCTCGGTATTGGGGAAGACGAGGGTGTCATACAGATTGACCAGGGATGAGGTACTGGAGAAGTCAGACCCCACCGCGGGATCGATGTATGTGGGCCAGGCAAAGGTGGCCCTGAAAACCATCTTCTCGGGTGGCGGAGGCGTAGTTGCTTCCGGTGGTGGTGGAGTGGCGGTGGCCTCGGGCGGCGGGGCCGGAGTGCCCTCCTCAGGCGGCGGAGTGGCAGTGGGGGCCGCGCAACCGGGCAGCACGAGAGCCACCACCACTAGAAGGCTCAAGGTGATCCACAAGCAGCGTTTCGCAAACATTTCTCCTCCTTTAGCTCAGCACTCTAAGACTAGGCAGCCGAAGAACCTCTCCTCTACGTCACCCCCTTTCTCTCAATATCCAGAAACCTCCATCTGTTGACACAACTCAACCAACCGGGGATGCACATAGACCCCTTCGCCCTCCAATTGCACCTTCCCCGCCCAGACCGAGGGACTGGTCACGATGCCGTCGGTGTGGCTGGGCGCCCCCAGGCGGGCCCGCCCTATTCCGAACTGCATGCAGCCGAAAAGCCTCTCATCCTCCAGGATGTTTCCCGTCAGCCGCCTCACCCCCGGGTTGAAACCGTAACAGGCGTGGTCCACCAGGTACATCGATGGATCATCAAAGCCGTCCAGCCACCGCTCAAAGGTCCTCGCCTCTGCGCCTCCCTCGATCCCCACGATGCGCCCCTTGTCTATGGTGATCTCGACCGGATGCCTCAGCAACCCTAGTTCCGCAGGGGGCCATATCGCACCATCGAAGACCAGGGTTCCGTGAAAGGTATCAGCCAGCTCCTCGAACCAGGATTGGCCAGCCAACATCTGAGAGTAACCTCCGCCCTCTCCCGCTCCCATCTGGGTGAAGGTGGATGGCGCTTGGGGATCGGGTTCCACCACCAGATCGGTCCCGGCTGGGCTGGTGATCCGGATCTCCCTCGCCTCGTGGGAGAGCTCATAGAGCGCTGACGCCATTCGCTCCAGAACAGGGTAGTTCACCTCGCCGATGGTCCGCACCATCATGTCCACGTCCATGCCGGACAGGCAGAAGTACCGGCAACCCGCGGCCACTGCGTCCTGATGGGCATCGCTGTACAGGGTGTAGGCCACAGAATACTCTATCCATACGTCGGCCTCTTTCAACGCTCGTGCCACCGGCGGCGGCGGGCTCAGGCAAGGGTTGGGCAGGGTCTCATACCACATAATGCTGGGCGTCGCCCCCAGGGCGTAGGCGGCTTGCGCCGTGGCCCACACCACCCGCTCGTCACTAGACGTGTCGGCGGTGATCACCACCTGCTCGCCTGGCTTCACGGGCATGGCCTCGTGGAGCAGCTTCCTGGCCGCCGCAGCCAACTCCAGACGCCGATACTCTCCCCTGCTCTCCGTTCCCATCTCTAGGTCCTCAACGTCGGCCCGCCTGCGCCCTTTCCCTGGAGGCGAAAAAGGGAGGAGACACGGCCCATATCAAGATGCATTCCTCTCCCGATTGATTGTGCCAGGAGTGGGGCTGACTTCCTTGGTAATGGATGCTATCACCAGCGTTTAGCGCCCAAACCTCCTCCCCCACCCTGATCTCGAGCTGGCCCTTCGCAATGAAAACGAATTCCTCTCCTGGATGGGTCTCCTCCTCAGTCCTCATGCCCGGCCAGCAGGTGACTCTACACGGCTCGAACTTGCCCCTCACCGCGCCCGAAGAGAGCACCTCGTAGGTCACTTCCGCCTTCTGATCGGCGAACTCCTCGCCGTGGCCCTTCCTCACCACCTGCCAGACGGGAGTGGGATGCTCGAAGAACGATCTCAGTTCCACTCCCAAGGTCTCGGCTACAGAATGAAGAGTGGTCAGCGAAGGCTTGGCCCTATTCCTCTCGATCTGAGATAGGTAGCTGGCCGAAAGGCCCACCATCCTGCCCAGTTGGGCCAGCGTGATCCCGTGTTCGGTGCGGAGAGCCCTCAATCGGCTCCCCAGGCTCTCTGCCCCGCTCTCCGCCTCTTCCACAAGTCCCCGCTCCGCTACCATTCTCGAACCCGCCTACCAGCGACACCTTTGCCAGCTTCCCGACGAAGCGTCAGCCCGAGGGGACTCATGCAAAGCCTCTAGATGGTCACCCCCGCGGGCAGACTAGAAGACTGGAGGCGTCAGCACCCACAAAGCCGTGACCCGCTTCGTGCCTGGGTTCTCCAGGCGATGCTTGACCGTAGCCAGAAAGTGTATGCTGTCCCCGGGAGAGAGATCGTAACGTTCATCCCCTATCCAGAGTCTGAGTGTGCCATCCAGGACGTAGCCGAACTCCTCGCCAGGGTGGGCACGATACTCATCCGCAGGGAGGGAGCCATCCTGTGGCTCGATGATCACAATCAGCGACTCCATGACCCGATCAGGTAGCTGGGTCGTGAGGAGAGAGTAGGTGATGGGAGAGCCTTCGAAGCGAAAGGTCTCGCGTTGGTCCGCCCGCACGACCTTAGTGGGGTGGACGACCTCGGGGAAGAAATGGGTGATAGGAACATCCAGAGCGCTGGCGATGGAATAGAGCATGGAGATGGAGGGAGCAGCCCGGTTTCTCTCCAACTGCGACAGGAACCCCGCGCTACAGCCGGTGCTCTCAGCCAACTTCCCCAGAGTAAGCCGTCTCTCCAGCCGGAGCTCCTTTATCCTCTGACCGATGACCCCAACCGTCGTCTCCATGACCAACTTCCATTCTACTACTTTGCCGGCTGTTTGTCAATATCTAATTTTCTTAAATAGCAGCAAAAACCTGGGGTAATGCCGTTATGTCAAGATCTGCGCGACGCTCAGAGGTATGTTGCGCGTGACAGCGAGGCCGGGGCGCTCCGATTCGTATCCCGTGGCTGCCTCGGCCTCGGACGGCGATGCGCGGGAACGAGACCATGCGGGCAAGAGATCGAGGCCCCCTCACATGTTGTGAGCAAGGGAATGGCACAGCATGGGGACTCAGTAGACGTCGAGATCCTTCCCGGACACGACCTCTCCGTCGTAGCCGCTCTTGATCTCTGCAACCAGTTCCTCCTCGCTGGCGCCCCAGAAGAGCTGGTGGTAGAGGATCAGCAGCCCTGGCCTAGCCTTGGAGGCGATCTCCGCCAGTTCCCGGGTTGAGGTATGCATGTGGGAGTGGTACCGGCGCCAGGCTGGGGGAAGGCGCTCGAACCCGCTCGCCGAGTAAACCTCGTGGATCAGCACGTCGCAGCCGCGGGCAGCCTCCACTATGGCCTCCGTGGGCGCTGTGTCGCCGGAGAAAACGATGGTTCGGTCCGCGGTCTGGAACTTGTAGCCAAAGGAAGGCAGCGCGCCGTGAACCACAGTGAAGGCTTCCACACTGACCTTGGAGTCCTCGTAGACCACTCCCGCCTCGATCTCGTGCGCCTGGACCAGATAGCCCTCTCGCTCGATGGGCTCCAACCCTGAGACACGGTCCTTGATATCCTCGGAATAGGCGGCCAGGATGTGCTCGGTCATGGCTCGAGTGCCCGGCGGGCCATACACCACCAAAGGCTCCGCCCGGTCCAGCACCCAGGGGGTGAGGATGAGGTCAGGGTAGCCCGCGGTGTGATCCGAGTGGAGGTGGGTGAGAAAGAGCCGCGTCAGCTTCTTCGGCTCCAGCGCCTCTGTGCCCATCTCCCGAGCCGCCGTTGCCCGCCGCACCACTCCAGGTCCGCAGTCCACGATGTAGGGCGTATCGCCCACGATGATCGCCACCGAGGGACCTGACCGATCCGACTCAGCGTTGGGCGTGCCCGTGCCCAGCAGAACGATCCTGCAACTGGCGCCCTGGCGCGAAGCTTCCCTCACGCTGTCTTCCCCAGATACTCACACACCCTCCCCAGTTCTTCGCCCCAATCCTGCCACCCAGCGTCTTTCCGTCGCTGCTCGAGGAAGGACAGAGCCTCATCGGAGCCAGGGAGGGAGCCTCCAGCCCCGGTCACCGTCGTGGCTAGCGCGCCGAGGGCGTTGCCGAGAAGAGCAGACTCCCTCAAACCCAGGCCTGCCACCCGTTCCAGGATCAATCCCGCATCGAAGCTATCGCCAGCCCCGGTGTCATCGACCGGCTCTACCTGAAAGGCCGGCACGCAAAAGACACCCTCAGCCGAGCCGATGAGGCACCCCTTCTCGCGCAGCTTGAGCCCCACCAGCTCAGGCCCGAGGCCCAGCAAGCCCTCCACCGACTCACGAGCGCTGTCCTTGCCGGTCAGCCACTGGGCAACGGCGCGGTTCGGAAAAACCATGGAGAGTACGGACAGCACCTCGACTATCTCATCCCGGCTTGTGGTCATCACCTCCACACCCAGGTCTACCGAGACGGCCACGGCAGATCGATGCGCCACCTCGATAGCTCGGAGCGCAGCATCTCTCTGCGGATTCTCCACCAGAGCATAGCCGGAGACGTGCAACACCTGGGGCTCACGGATCCGTCGTTCGGCGCCTGAGTCGAGGGCAGTGTTCGCGTTCGCGCCGCGGCAACTGAAGAAGGTACGCTCGCCGTCGGGTGTCACGGCAGCGAAGATCAGCCCGGTTTTGGCCTCCGCGTCTCGTTGCACGAAAGACAGGTCCACCCCTGCCTGTCGCAGGTCGGAGAGAGCGTGCTCCGCCAGGGGGTCCTGGCCGACGCGTGGGAGGATGCTGGCCTCCAGTCCGAATTTGCTCAGAACCACGGCGGTGTTGGCAGCGGAGCCCCCAGCGCGCAGATCCACTCCCTCGGCCAGACTGTCGCCTCCCGGAGGTGGATAGAAGGGAACGCGAGCGAGGACGTCTACGTTGATGTCGCCAAGGGTCACTACGTGAGGCATGGACGCTCTTCCCAGGGCTTGTCCGTATGGACAGCTAATGCGGGCCGGGCTAGCGCAGCTTTTGCACCACGGCCATCAGTGTCGCCACCCTGGCCCGGTCAACAGGGTTGGTGACGATTCCGTCCTCTTTGAGACTGGTTCCTACGATCACTCCGTCTGCCACAGACAGCAGCTCCCCGGCGTTTCCCTGAAACACGCCGCTCCCCACCAGCACCGGGAAGTCAGGAACCGCCTCCTTTGCTCTTTCCACGTCCTCCATCTCTGTGGACTCGCCGGTCCCTGAGCCGGTGACGATGAGGGCATCGGCCAGTCCCCGGTAGGCGGTATCCCTCGCTGCCTGCTCGATCCTCGGACTGCCCAACGGTACGGCATGCTTCACCAACACGTCGGCGAAGATCTTCACGTCCGCGCCAAGTTCCCTCCGGTATCCCATCGTCTCATAGGCGCTGCCTTCGATCAGACCCTGATCGGTGACCATGGCGCCGGTATGAACATTCACCCTGATGAAGCTGGCGCCGGTGACGGATGCGATGGCTATGGCCGACCTGGCGTCGTTCCGGAGCACATTGACTCCCACAGGCAGACCCACGGACTCTCTCACCGCGGCCACCGCCAGCGTCATGGCAGCGACGGTGTGGGCCTCCACCCGCCCCTTGCAGAATGGGACGTCGCCGAAGTTCTCCACGAGCAACCCATGCACCCCGCCGCTTTCCAGAGCCTGCGCATCGGCGACGGCCCTCTCTAGCACGTGCTCTATGGCCCCTGCCCACCGTGGAGACCCTGGCAATGGGAGCAGGTGGATCATGCCGATCACGTACTTGCTGGCGCCAAACAACCGCTCTAGCACTTCCTTGGGGCCAAAACTCACCCGACCGGACATCTTCAGCCCTCCGCGAGCGACATAGAATGGACTCGAACCAGGCGATAGGTGGAACGCCCAGAATCAGGCTCCAGGGACAGGCCTCGTGCCGTGCTCCACGCCGCCGCCCAGTGACCTGTCCCCAGCATCTGGAGAGCCTCCTTCGGGGTCGCGGGCTCGCGCCCGAGCAGCCGGGTCATGTCTACTGCTCTCTCCACCAACCGTGCATTGCTCTCCGCCAGGACTCCCCGCCGAATATGGATCTTGTCCTCCAACCCCACGCGGATGTTGCCCCCCCAGCCGAATGCCCGGGGCGACCATGGACCACTGTGCACTTCCGTGCCCAATCCTAACCGGACTCACGGCAGAGTTGACAGCGAGCAGGCGTTCCGCTAGACTAGGACAGAGCCAGGTTTCCTCCCTCGCCAAGGAACTACGTCGCAAAGGAGCAGGTGAGACCCATGCCTGATCTCGCAACCCAGGTCGTAATCGCTCTCTGCGTGCTACTCACGGTCTGGTTCGTCATTGGATGGCAATTGAACCGCAGGCATGGAAGACGCCTGCTGGAATGGATCATCCGGGGTCTACGGGCCAGCGGCGGTCAGATCACCGCCAGCCGTCTGGGCCTGTCAGGCTTCCAGGTGAACATCCACGACGCTCAGGCGCCCTTCAAGAGCATAGAAACCACTGTCCTCCTGGAGCCCAGGGAAGTACTTCTGCTGTGGATACTCAATTATCTGCGGGGCGGGGCAGACTACTTCGTTCTCAACGGTACTCTGCGAGCCTCGCCACGAGGTGAGGTCGAGGTGACAACCAAGGGAGGAAGTTATGCGAAACCATTGCTGAAGGAACTGAATGAGAAGACTTGGACCAGTCAGGAGACGGACAGTGGCCTGATAATAGCCTCCCGGGGCAAGCAAGGTAAGAAGCTAGCTGAGGCCATCTCTCCTCTAGTGGAAGATCTCCGCCCTCGCCTGTTGAGGTTATCGCTCAGCAAGAAGGCACCTCACCTTCTGGTAAACCTTTCTTTGGCTGATCTGGATGAACAGTCAGCGCTCCTTCTTCTCTCCGCTCTGCGGGACCTGGCCCAGACTGTGGCCGGCGGTGCTCGTTGAGATAGCTAGAGGCCTTCAAAAAGCACCCTCGCCGTCCGTCTTGTCCTGCTCTTCACCTTCGGCTGCCTTTTCGGTCATCAGACGGCCGGTGGATCGCCTCCTTTCCAGAGCTGCGCTGGCTCCCGTGGCGTAAAGAGACAGCGGCCAGGAGTCGATGGTGTCGTTGAACTCGCGTACCGCCCGGCTTTCCCTGCCCAGTCTCATGTAGGCCACGCCCAGGTTATAGTGACAGGCGGAATGGTGCTTCGGATGCAAGCCTTCGCCATGCTTTTCCAGCACTTCCTCCAGAATGCGGATGGCCTCCTCCAGGGCCCCCACACGGACCAGCACGGCGGCATAGCTGACCAGAGCGGTAATGCGGGTGCTGAGATCGGGTTCCAAGCGCATAGACAGTCGATAGGCGGACAGGGCCGCTTTATGGTATCCCCAGGAAGAAAGCAAATTCCCCAGGTCAATCAACACCCGGCAGCGCATGGTGATCAGATACAGAAAGATGAAGAAGAAGATGGGGTTCAGGCTGGCGCCGGTGACTATGGAGATCCCGATGCTCAGACCGGTGAGAGCCAACACCTCCACCGCGAGTCGACCCGAAGGCAGCTCTCTTCTCAGCAAAGACAGACCACCAGCGACCAGAATGAACAGCAATGCGGCCAAAACGATGACCAAATGGGGATTCATAGCCTGTCCTCAAAGTCCGGCCCGTGAGGTCCCGTGGGGGGTCGCAGGGGCTCTCCTAGCGAAACAGGTCCCCTCTCAGCGAAACATAGCCTCAGCCGTGCGGCCCAGCATTTCGACGCCCCGCACTTCGGTCTCAAACAGGGGCACAACCGCCCGCACGTCTGGGAAGCTGCTCCAAATTCCTTCCATGTACCCTTGCTGCATCTTCAAGCGGTTCTTCACGAAGTCCGGAGCCTCCTCTCCAACCGCATCCTCCTCGATCTTCATGTTCACCACCACTCCACCCACAGGGATGCCGAAATCACGGAACCACTCGATGAAACGCTTGATGACCGCGATGGGCAAGGCTTCGGGCAAGGTCACAAAGAAGAAGGCCGTCTTTGCCTCATCCGTCAAGAGGTCCTTCGCTCGCCCCATGCGCTCGCGGAATTGCAGGAGATACTCGAGAAGCGGGTCTTTTTGCTTCTTCTTGCTGTACGAGAGCAACTCCCTGAGGCTTGTGGCCTCCTCGCGGCTCTTCAGCATCTTGTTGACCCACATCGAGTAGACGCTGGACATGCCCAGGAGGCGTCGCGCATTGGCTGTCGGTGCGGTGTCAAAGACGTAGGTCTCGTACTCGTCCTCGAACATGAGATCAATCATGTTCTCGAACATGGCCGACTCCTCGAAGGCCGGGTTCATCGTGGCTGACTCGACGAACTCGTCGGCCTTGGTCTTGACGTCGGCGAACCTAAGGAACCAGCTGATCTTGTCGCGGATCTCAACCTTGGACTTCTCGATGGTGTCCTTGGTATCGATCTCATAGGCGTAGAGGTTGTCCACCCCCCTCACCAAGGTAGCGGCGCCGAAGACGTCTTGATCCAGCATGCTGGTCAGGCTGTGCACCGGGTTGGTCGAGGCCAGAAGCGTGCGCCGACCCTGACGGGCGAACCACAGGGCCGCGGCCCCAGCCAGTACCGTCTTGCCAACCCCACCCTTGCCTCCGAAGAAGACGTATTTCATGTCCAGGTTCTCAGCTAGGAACTGCCGCATTGTCTTTTCGATCATCGGGCCCCTCCGAACATCGCCTCAGCCATCCTCTCGATCATCTCCAGGCCGGTTATGTCTCGCTCGAACTCGGGGATGTGAGCCAGCACCTCGCCGCCGAACTGCTCGTCTATTCTCCTCAGGGCGCCTTCCTGCATCTCCAGGCGATGGCGCAGGTAATCAGGGATGTTCTGCGTCGCTAACTCCAGAGGGAGAACACGGTTGACCACGTATCCGCACAAAGGCACCTGGAATTTGGCGAAGAGTGTGGCCGCCTTCTGCGTGTCAAGGATCGCCATCTCCTCGGGGATAATGACGAAGTAGAAGGCGGTCTTCTCCCTGTCGGTCAGGATGCTCGACGACGTGTTGATCCGGTATTTGATCTCTTGCAGTTCCTTGAGGATCAGGTCCTCCTCGAACTCCTTGTCCCGTTGGACCACGGCTGCCACCTGCTCATACTCTTCCATCTCCTGACGCAGCCCGGTGATCTTGTCTATCCAATCGTCGTAAACGCTGGCCATGCTCAAATAGTACAGGGCGTGGCCCAAAGGGACCAAGTCGTAGATGTAGTAGTCGTATTCGCCTCCGACCACGATGTCCACCACCTTGTCAAAGATGGCGCTCTCCTCCATCGCGGGCTCGGCCGCCGCGGCCTGAATGTAGCTTTCGATCTCCTCGGGGATCTCATCCAGGCCGTACATATCGAAGATCTTCTGCCGGATTTCCTCCTGGTACTCTTTGATCCGCTGATCGGCGTCGATCTCCTGGGCATAGAGGTTGGGTATGATCTCCACCGCCCCCTTCCCGAAAATGTCCTGCTCGAAGATGTCGGTCAGGGAAGCCTGGGGATCCACGGAGAACACCAACACCTTGTGGCCCTGTTTGGCCAGCCAGTAGGCTGTCGCGGCCGAGAAAGTGGTCTTGCCTAATCCCCCTTTGCCGCCGAACATGATGTACCGGCGGTCGGGATGTTCCTCAAAAATTCTTGCTAGAGAAATGACAATCACCTCCTTTTGTGCGCACGCAGACGCAAATGCGGGGCGCCCGCTTCTGCGCGCTTGGCCACCTGCATGTGGCCTCTAGGCCAAAGCGTCTGTCAGGTCACGCTCCTTCAACATGCGGCGCTTCCAGGTTGAGATCTGGGGCACTACATAGGGGAGGAGCCGCAGTGAGTAATAAGGCGGCAAGATGGGCACTCCCAGCAGGTCGCCCATGGTGATGAGGATGAATAGGTGTTCCATGCTGCCCCGCGTCTTGAGGGCGAAGCGGGTCATATCGTGGCCGGCCATGCCGTACAGGAAGTCTCGAGCACTCAGCCCCAATTTCCTCAACCCACTGGCTTTCTTCTCTTCTGTCACTTGGCTATCTCCTACTGTTACTCAGTCCTCTCATTGACCCGTCAACCGATTTGATCTGTAAGGTCTTTCTCCCTCAACATGCTGCGTCTCCACATATCCAGGGAGGGCACGATGTAAGGCAGGAGCCGCAACGAATAGTAAGGAGGCAATATGGGCACACCCAGCAGGTCACCGAACACGATCAAGATGAACAGGTGCTCCGACCTGGCCCGGGCCCGTTTGAGGTCGCGCACCATGTCGTAGATGGTCATCCCGTAGATGATCTCACAACAGGCACGTGCCACTTTCCGCAAGCGACCGAGTTTCGGCACTCTTGCCGCCACTCTCACGCCGCCCCCTCTCCTGACTCTCTTCCGAGGTTCAGCCAACCCGATCAGGTGCGCAGAAGCGGGAGAGCCGGATCCGGCTCTCCCGCCATCCGGTTCGAGCTCACGCCCGCTAGGCTTCGACCGGCGCCTCCTTCCGCGCCCGCTGGATAGCCTGCCAGCCATCCACAATCAGCACCAGTGCCGCCACCACCAGGACCAGGCAGATGATCCCGATGAGGCCGGTGGCTAAGGCCCCCTGGACATTGCCAGCGGCCAGGGCGGCCGGCAGTTTGACGAGGTTGGTATACGCGACATAGGCCAGCGCGGCGATGGTAGTGACGATCATGAAGATCGCGGGATACAACGCCCAGGCGTGCTTTCTGCCCTCCGACATCAGCCACAGCGAGACCAGCATCAGGGCCAGACCAGCCATCAACTGGTTAGAAGCTCCGAAGGCCACCCAGATGGTCAGCCAGGGGATGACCCACACGAAGAGAAGCGTCAGGGCCAGCGCCACGATACTTCCCACGTGCACGTTCTTCATCACCGGTATCGAGTCACCAAGCATTTCGGAGCTGGCCACTCTCATGAAGCGCACCACCAGCTGCATGATGGTGATAGCCATGATCACCAGGAAGACCGAGCCGTAGGCCGTGCCAAACGCCGTAGGGACGCCGATATGGCTTAGGAAACTGGCCAACCCGCCGGCGAAGACCCCCAGCGCCGCACCTGAGCCACCGGCGTCCAGGAATCCCTGGTAGCTGCCAAAGGCGACCGTGGCGGTCAGGAAGGCCATCACCGCGAATGCCGCTTCCAGGAACATGGCCCCGCCGCCCACCGGCAGCGCATCGGTCTCACACTCCAGTTGGCGAGCCGTGCCAGAGGTGGACACCAGGCTATGCCAGCCGGAGATCGCACCGCAGGCGATGGTGACAAAGAGCATGGGCCACAACGGCCCGATGGCGGTAGAGAACTGAGTGAAGGCCGGAAAATCTGCCATCCCCGGATGCCAGATCACCAGGCCGACCATACCGCCTACCATCCCCAGCGTGACGATCCAGAAGGACACGTAGTTGACCGGCTGGGCGAAGGACCAGATGGGCAGCACCGCGCCCAGGTAGCAGAACACGATCATGAGCAGGGTCCCGAGTATCTGGGCCTGGGTATTGCCCAGAAGGATGACGGGCGACTCCGCACCCCCGTAGAGCGCCGTGAAGATGCCAGACACGGCCGGCAGCGTGCCCAGCCAAATCCCGACGAAGGTCAGCACGACGGTGACGACCGTGGTGAGCATGATGTTCTGCTTCCACTTGTAGGTCATCTGGCCGGCCAACACACCCATCACAACCAGAGCGATCATCCCGAAGGGCACCTTCGGGTTGACCATCAGCACCTTCCCCACTGCGTTGCCGAAGGCCCCCATGATCAGCAACAGGTAGAAGTAGATGAAGACCATGAGGATGTTGCGCGCGCGGGGCGAGATGAGTTTGTAGCTCAGAGCGCTCATGGTCTCCCCATCGCGGCGCACGCCCATGATCATCGTGCCGTAGTCTTGCACCCAGCCGATGAGGAACACGCCCCCCAGGATCCATACGAGCGCCGGCAGCCAGCCCCACTCCAGGGCGACTATGGGCCCGGTGAGCGGGGCCAGAGCGGCGACGGACTTGAACTGGTAGCCAAACAGCACATTGCGGCTGGCGGGCGCGAAGTCCACCCCATCCATGTACATCTTGGACGGGCAAGCCCTGTCCGCGTCAGGCTGGACGATACCCCGGTCAATGCGCCGTGCATACCAACCATAGCCAACGCCGATCACCAAAGCTCCCAGTATCAGCACAAAGATCGAATTCATCTCCTCGGCCTCCTTTTCCCGTTTGACAGCGGGAGTTCAACACATGTCGTTGAACCGCACCTTTGACCTTGGCAGGCCAATTGAGATAGCTATGTGTCGCCCTCGATCACCCCCTTTCCTGTCCTCACTGCTCTCGCCCCGGAAAACCGATTTCGCCATCACCGTTGCTGACGAGGTCGGTGGGAAGTGTATGGAGTAAACCGTTCCGGAATAGTCCAGCCAGCCGTACGCTGCAGACAATCCGGGCGCTCGATACCTTCGCCATCTCTCATTATACCTCGAATAGCCATTCATGTCAAGCACCTGCGAAACCCGTGGGCTACATGGTTGACACCCTGTGGCGTAGCCGCCTCCTGGGTTGGCGACGTCGCACAATGCCTCGCCGGTCAGTGCCAGGAAGAAGGAAGGCCTCTTGAGTGATCGCTTTCTTGGGCGATATCGGCCGCAAGGAGCAGAACAACTCAGCCGCCCCGTATCCTCGCGGCCGCCACCGTGTCCCTGCCCTCCGCGCACAGACGGCACAACAATCGTGGCGTCTCGAGTCTCCAAGAGCCAGTGTAGCGCACCCTCCTTAGGTGGGGGGAACCCCCGAGAGGGTTGACCTCTATTCCACGTCCCACCGTGATGCTTTGTGAGTGCACCGCCGGTCTGGTATAATTCCGCAGCCACAGCGGGAAAAAGGCGGGGCCACCGCTCGATCTCCAGCGAAAGGCGGCGAACCCTCAGCAAGATGAGAAGATTCATCCGAGCACCCAGGTTTGACTGGGGCTACATTCTCGTTTTCGTCCTCTCACTGCCCGTCCTCTGGCCCTTGGTGGGGCCAGCCTATCTGAGTTCCCACGACGGGCTCCATCACCTGTACCGCCTCCTCGACCTGGACTGGTGCATCAGGGGAGGCGCCCTCTACCCCCGCTGGCTGCCCAACATGGGGTTCGGCTACGGCTACGCCATACTCAACTACTATGCACCCCTGAGCTACTATGTGGGAGAGGTCTTCCACATCTTGGGAACCGGGTACGTAGATGCTATCAAGCTGACCTACGCGCTGGGCTTCGTGGGCTCCGGATTGACCATGTACGTCTTCGCCAAGGAACACCTGGGGCGTGTCCCAGCCATCCTGGCCGGTCTGGTTTATGTCTACCTACCCTACCACCTGGCGGACGCGTACGTCCGCGGCGCGCTGGCGGAGTTCCTCTCCTTTCCCCTCTTTCCTCTCATCCTATGGTGCTTCTACAAGCTGCTGACGGAGAAGCGGCTGCACTACGTCGCCTGGAGCGCCCTGTCCTTGGCGGGGCTGGTCGTCACCCACAACCTGATGACGCTCATCTTCGCCCCGCTGCTGGTGGCCTACATCGGGCTTGTCTGGCTCAGGGAACGCGATCTCAAGGTGCTGGGCCTGGTGGCCGCGGCCCTCGTCCTGGCCTTTGGCCTGGCGGCCTTCTACTGGTTCCCGGGCTTCGCGGAATCGAGGTGGGCACGGCTGGGGTTGGTGGGTCCTCGGGCCACGGACTACATCCCCAAACTGATCACCATGGCCGACTTCTTCTCGCCCTACCTCCTGTACAGTTACTTCCCCGAGCAGGGGGTGTGGCTGGAGCACCCCATCAGTTGGCTTCAGTTCGGGCTTCTCTGTGTCTCGTTGGCTGTGCCGCTACGGCTGCGGCACCCCTCGTGGACTCAGGCGCGAAGACACATCCTCTTCTTCCTGTGCGCGACCTTCGTGTCCCTGTTCATGCTCTTCGTCTACTCCCGCCCGCTGTGGGATCACGTGCCCTTGCTTCCCTACCTCCAATACCCGTTCCGTTTCTTGACCCTGACCAGCTTCACTTGTGCCTTCGCCATCGGCTCCATCCCCCTGCTCCTGCTGGGGGACCGGGCAGCGCAGGAGACAGAAACCTGGTCCCTCCGGGGCCGCTCGCTGTGGGGGCTGGCCGTGGCCCTGGTTCTCGTTCTCGCTCTTTTGGTCACTGCCCTGCCTGGCCTTCCCATCGAGCCCCAATACCTGCCCGAGCACGAGGAACCTCTGACCGAGGGCACGGTCCACTTCGCCACCATGGCCGAGTATGACTATCTGACGGGCCTCTGGGCCAGGCTGTATCCGGACCCCTGGTTACTGGAGTACTTGCCGGCGTGGGTGGAGGAGGAGCCAGGGGCCATCTTCTTGCCCGTGGATAAGGGACCGCTCGAGCCAGTGGGGCTGGACCCCGCGGAGCTGCCCAGCGTCTTTGTCAACGAGCACGGGCCTCTCTCCATGGACCTGGACGTAGCCACAGCCCAACCCATGACCCTCTCCTGGCACAGCTTCTACGTGCCCAACTGGGGGGTCTACGTGGACGGCCAGAAAGAGCCGGCCTACCCTCTGGGAAGGATGGGCCTCCTTGCCGTCGATCTGCCCGCCGGCCAGCACAGCGTCCTGGTCCGTTTCGAGGACACGCCCTTGGAGTTAGCGGCGACGCTCACCTCTCTGGCCTGCCTGGCTGCTGTGCTCGCCATACTCGTCTGGGCCAGGCGCTGGAAGGCCCTCCTCGCTCTGCTGGCGGCCTGCGTCCTGCTGGGCTCGCTCACGGTCTGGCACGTGCGCTCCTCTTCTTCGGCCCAGCGCCCGCAACCCGTGGA
>Ga0315551_10001700_pt1 | contig 16619 bp, 10 predicted proteins | sample SalMarSW160290MG_FD_203678 | JGI IMG/M metagenome (GOLD analysis project Ga0315551, IMG submission 203678) | Salt marsh sediment microbial communities from the Plum Island Ecosystem LTER, Massachusetts, United States - Salt Marsh Sediment SW1602-90 ...
TTCGGCAGAAAGTATTTATACTGGTTTCCTTTCAGCCATTTGCCGGAATTGAATTTGTTTATATCCATAGGCACTGAAAGTAAAATACAGGATTTCTTATTTTCCGTAAAGACCAAAAAGTAAAATATAAATTTCCATATTTTACCTTCCGCTCGATTACCACCATCGACAGGAGTCGATATAACATATTGTCATATAAGCGCTTAAAGGCTATATCCCACCTTCTTTAGCTGTTTCTTGATCTCAGCGTTCAGCCGCGACTCCTCTTCCAACTGGCCCCCGAGTTCTCCTGTAAGTGTCTTCATCTTCTCTTCGAATGAGACGCTGTCATCGACACCGTCCGGAACGCCGACATAGCGCCCCGGTGTCAGTACGTACTTGTGCTTTTGCACCTCTTCGAGCGTTGCGGATTTGCAGAAGCCCTTCACCTCTTCGTACTTGCCGCCTTGTTTTCGCCACTCGTGGTAGGTGCCGGCAATGCGGTCGATATCGTCGTCGGTGAACACCCGGTGCGTGCGGTCGATCATGTGCCCGACCTCTCCGGCGTCGATGAACAATATCTCGCCCTGGCGTTTGCGGTCTCCGTTGCCCGCCTTTTTGCGCGACAGGAACCACAGACAAGCAGGTATGCCGGTGTTGTAAAACAACTGCTTCGGCAGCGCCACGATGCAATCGACCAGGTCGGCCTCGACGATGTTCTTGCGGATGTCACCTTCGCCCGAGGTATTCGACGAAAGCGAACCGTTGGCCAGTACCAGCCCCATGATCCCTTTCGGGGACAGGTGGTAGATCATGTGCTGCATCCAGGCATAGTTAGCGTTTCCGGTCGGCGGGACGCCGTATTTCCAGCGCGCGTCCTTGCGAAGGAGTTCACCGCTCCAGTCACTGTCGTTGAACGGCGGATTGGCCAGAATGAAATCGGCCTTCAGATCCGGGTGCGCGTCCTTGAGGAACGAGCCCTCGTTGTTCCATTTCACCTGCGCCCCGTCGATGCCACGTATAGCCAGATTCATCCGGCACAGGTGGTAGGTCGTTTGGTTGCTTTCCTGACCGTATATGGAAATGTCATCGATCTTGCCTCGGTGTTGCTGGACGAATTTCTCGCTCATGACGAACATGCCGCCGGAACCACAACAGGGATCGTAGACCCGGCCCTTGTACGGCTCGATCATTTCGACCATCAGTTGGACAATCGACTTCGGCGTATAGAACTGGCCGCCCTTCTTGCCTTCTAGCGAGGCGAACTCGCCCAGGAAATACTCGTACACGCGCCCCAGTATGTCTTTGCTCTTCGATGCCTCGTCGCCCAACGCGATATTGCCGATCAGGTCGATGAGACCGCCGAGTGAGGACTTGTCGAGATTGGGACGGGCGAAGACCTTCGGCAGAACTCCCTTGAGTGTGGGGTTCTCCTTTTCGAGGGCTTCCATAGCATTGTCCACGTCCTTGCCGATACCGGGCTGCTTGGCGCGAGAGTGGAGATGCGACCATCGGGCGTTTTGCGGGACCCAAAACACGTTCTCGGCACGATATTCGTCGATATCTTCCGGGTCAGCCCCTTCGTTCTTGCCTTTGCCTACTTCGAGTTTGGAGTGCAGAGCCTCGAAAGAGTCGCTGATATATTTCAGGAAGATCAGGCCGAGTACGATGTGCTTGTACTCGGCGGCGTCCATGTTCTTGCGGAGTTTATCGGCCGCTTTGAAGAGCGTCTTCTCGAACCGCTCGTTGTTGTTCTTTTTCTGGTTCTTTACTTGTGGCATAGTCCTACTTCATCAAATCATCGAGCTTTACGCCGAGGGCATTCGCAATCTTATTTACGGTTTCGATTCGAGGGTCGGAAGTTGCACCGGATTCGATTTTCGTAAGCGTGTGCAGCGTCACATTCGCGAGCTTGGAAAGTTTGTCCTGAGAAATACCGAGCTTGTTTCGATATTTCTTGATATTCTTTGCTAGTGGGGAATTGTTGTTTGCCATAGTAAAAGTTTACTCTGATAGTTATCCATCATTTGTTTTATTATATGATGAACCTCAGTACCAGTCAAACGAAAACACGGAAGTCAGAACAAAGAATAAGGGCACGGTTCATTGAATGTAAAGACCCGGTGTGCGCTTACATGGCAAACCTATCAGAGAAAAAGGCCAGCCGCTTGATTTCGGCTGGCCATGAAATGTGGTGTCAAGAACTGTCACTCGGACACCACTCCGAGTTGAGAGAGTCTTTGTGCGATTTCTTGTTCCTTTCGTTCCCAGTACGTGTCAAAGTCTTCGGATCGGCTGTCCCACTGGCCTTCCCACTTGTCTTTGTCGTAACCCAGAAGACACGAGTCACTACCGGTAACATCGGGGATGACGACTAATCCAGCCACATTCCCAGCCCCGACAATTTCCATTGCTTTGGTCAGCGACCGAAAGCGCTTGTCCGGGTGGTGCTTGGTCAGCCATTCCATGAGATTGTGTTTCAAGCTCGGTGCCCAGAGAATTTCCAAGTCGCAGCTGTTATAGTAGCCGTCATGAGTCAGTGACAAAATCGCCTGACCACCGGGGACTTCCAAAGATCGGTACTGCTTATCCTCGACGGTGGACTGCTTTATAAACTCCTTTAGCGGCAACGGATTGGCAGTTAGAAAGTAGGCCTTGAGGATTTCCTTGCAGTTTGGACAAGTAAATCCCGATAGCAGCGGCCTGCGCTCAACAGGTGTGAGTCGAATGCTCTTTGAGAAAAGAATTTCCTTACCTTCAATTCGAATGCTCATCTCTTCTTCTCCCTTCGCTTCAGCATTTCGTTCACGAAGTCCCGGATCGACAGTGGAGTCACCTTCTCAGTGTGAAACTTGTGGTCGATAGCTTCGTTGATGGCCGCCTGCTTCTGGTAAATGAGTTCGTACATATCCTCATCTATGGTGCCTTTGGACAACAGATACGTGACATTGACCGGCTGCTCCTGGGAGATCCGCAACAGCCGACCTTCCGCCTGTACCATGGAGCTGGGGCACCAGTCCAGGTCAGTCAGGAAGGCATGACTGGCTCTCGTCAACGTCTGCCCAAGATTCATAGCGAGCAAACCTACAACCAGCAGCCGGGGCTGCATTTCATTCTGAAACCCTTCGATTGCCACATTGCGGACGGGAATCGGTGTGGAACCGATAAGACAGGTCGTTTCCAGCCTCTCGGCAACGAGCCGCGCGTTGGGATTGTACCCCGTGAAGATAACCGCCTTGTCGTTATTCGACAGGCCTTCCAGCAGTTGCCACAATGCCCGATGCTTGTTAGTGTCGTTCCCACCGTAGGACGGGCTGCCGTCTCCACCGGTAAAGATGTGCGGACAGGTGGCCGCCTGCCGGAGCTTCCAGAGTTGTCCCAGAATGGCGGCGTTCTTGATAGTGTAGTTGGCATCCTGCTCCTCCAGTTCCAGTTGCTGTCGATACCACTCTACGAAGTTCTCGTACCACCAGTCATAGACGGCCTTTTGTTCAGGATCCATGTCGATCATAAGCACCTTGACGCTTTTTGGCGGCAGCTGAATCGATTGCTTGACCAATCGATCGTCTACCAGTCTGCGGATCACCTTCGGCCCCATCAGTTCCCAGAACTGCGGCAGGTTATTGACCTTGGGCACCATCTTCTTCTTGCCCTGAATGCGGTCCTGGTACTCGTCGGAGACGTACTCGTAGGTGGCGAACCGGTCGATGAACTTCTTAGCTCCGCCGCGCCAGGGATAGGGAAAACCAGGCGAACCCCCGCCAAAGCACCAGTGCAACTGCCAGAACATGTCCGGGACGTAACCCTTGATTAACGTTCCGGTCAGAAGCAACTTTCTCTTCGACTTCAGGGACGAAACGGCCTGTGAACGCAGGCTGTTTTTCGTCTTCATCATCTGACTTTCGTCAACGATGACCATGCCCCAGTGAATGCGATTCAATCGTTTCGCCAGTGCCGGTGTCCAGACGCGGTCAATATACCCGCATGAGCGGCAACAGTGACCTCGCCACGCTTCGGCCTTACACTTGGGACACACGAGGTTCCTGGTGCGCTTCCAACCGCAGCCACATCTGAGCGTAGTACAGGTTTGCCCGCAAGAGGGACATTCAACGGGTTCGAGTGACACCGTTTCCTGCCGGCTGAGCTTTTCGTAGGAGACAATGGAGAAACGCTTCAACTTGTCAACTTCGCTGGCTGACCTGACTACGGTGAAGTCATCGATCCCCAGCTTCCGAAACTCATCCGTCCAGACCTTGACCAAGCGTGACAGACAGACGATGAGCACGCGTTCGCATCCGGCAAGGAGCGCGGTAGCGACGGCCGTGCGTGTCTTGCCAAGCCCCATGTCGTACAACAGGGCATTGAAGGGCTTGCAGGCCAGTCGCGCCGCGTCCATTTGCTGGTACTCGAACAGAAACGGCGAGAGGCCGAGCATGTCCAGTTTGCGGCGATTGACCTGATATTCGGATGGAAAATGATCCTCGGCGACCGTCTCGGCATTGTCATCGTCATTGGAATGATACGTTTGGTAGACGAATTGCTGCCTTTGCCACCAGCGCCGCTTTCTCGCGATCCAGCGGGCCAGTTGTGGGTCGTGCTGCCAGTCGATCCGGTAAGCGTCAAGTAGATTCAGCAGTTTCGGTGCTCCGTTACCCGCGTACAGTGCGCTCAGTTGCGTCGAATCGCGGTACTCGTCGACCTTGCTCCAATAGTCCTTCTGACACCGCACCTCACGAATCTCGGCAAGTTTGAGTGCCGTGACCACGTCACCGGTCCGCGGAATTACGGAGTACCGTCCCTTTTTCAAAAGGAGACCTTCAGCGACATCCGATGGTGAAACTCGCTGTGAAACATCGGGTGCGGTTTTAACTCCGGCACTGATCGTGCGTTTCTTGATAACCGCCGGACCGCGATCTTCGATCTCCGCTGCGAACCGGAGAACGTCACCCGATGCCGGATCGGTTCGCCAGGATTTCCGCAAGCGAGAGAAACAACTACCTTCGTCAACGCCAGTAGTCGGTTCCAAGTCAGCCGGTCCCACGACGAACCGAAAGCTTTCTTTATCCGCTGCGGGAAGTTTCTGTAGGATTACGAGCGAACACTCCGCTTCGGTGCCCTGTTCTCTGAAGGTCTCCTTCGGTAGTTCAATCACCGCTGCCACTTTGGTCTGATTGCGATACCAGCGGCGAAAGGATACCATGTCGGCTCGGCGCAATGTGCCGCGCGGCAGGATTACCGCCACGTAACCGGACGGCACGACCGAACGGATGGACAATTCCAAGCAAGCGACCTGGGAAACAATCTTTCCACCGTAGCCGATCAGATCGAGATTGAGATCCGTCTCCCAATTGAGACCGAAGGGCGGGTTGATGAGCGCGTAGTGAAACTGATTTTCCACGAGGTACTCCAGGCAGTTGCCGTGAATGATGGTCTGATGCGAAAACAGAGCCGTGGCCACGCGATGGGCTTCCTCCTGCAGTTCGATCCCGGTCGCGTAACATCCCTGCGGTAAGTGCCAGAACATGGCTCCATGACCGCAACAATTGTCGAAGACACGTGCGCCGGCTCGAATACACAGTAGGTCAACGATGAGCTTGGTCACTTTCAAAGGCGTGAAGTACTGTCCCAGTGCCTTGTGCGATCTGGCTAGGAAACTTTCGCCCTCTTCCGCCTCCATGAGACCACCGAGGCCGGTGTAGAGCCGAAAGACCTGTTCTCGGTCGAACTCACCGCTCTCAATGAGTGCTAAAGCACGCGCGTTGTCCTGACGTCGTCGGTCTCTTGGGTCAGTAACTTCAAAATTGATCTGTGCTTCATTGATGGAAGTGCTTTCATCAAGGACAAACAGATTAAGCTGCCGCTGTTTTTCGGTTACGAGCATTACAAACTCCTCTAAAAAGGGAAGACAGCCGTACCGGAACGCCAATGATTTGGCATTCCAGTGTCGACTGCCTTTGAATTACCGAGTTGGTCGGGTTGTTAAAGAATGGTGGCGGTGAAGATCACGCTTGGTAGGACGGTTCTCTTTCCTTCCGTTCGTCTACCTGGCGACGCGCTTCGACCGTCTGTCTTTTGCCGAGAGCCTCTTGATAAGCTCGCTGGCGGTCTTGGAAGTAACCTCGGCGAGGTCATCGACCGAAAGCTCGTCCTTGACGTGTTGCAGAGCCTCGTCTTCGGTCATTCCCCTGTTCGAAAGCAGCTTCACCAGATAAGACCTCTGTGACGCGGTCATAGGTTTGGCCGCGTCTGAAGATTCGGTGGCTTTCGTGGAATCGGCTCCCGCTGGCTTAACGTGGCCTTCGAAGTCTTCTGCAAGTTCTTCGAGGGAAATGACTCCGACGTTGACGGCGTCCCTGAGGGCACGCGCTTTCGCCCTGGTCAAAGCGACCCGGACGATATGGGGAACCGCATTAACGTTGACGTTGTCCGGTGAGGCGTCGCCTGCATCGACGAAGACGCCGTTCTCCATGGTTACCTTGGCGGTTGCCAGAGCCGTCATGCCGTTTTCGGGAGTCGGCAGTTGTGTAATGCTGGCTTCGATGCGTTTGAGTCCTTCCTTGTGAGCCTGATTCAGCAGGCCTGCGTAGGTGACGACCTCACGCTCTCCGACGACGTTACCTTGGTCGTCCGTTACATGAATTCGCGTGACGAGGTTTTCGTTTCTCATCGGTCTCTCCTTTTGTTTGAATGTTAAAGAGCGATTGATATTGTACTGCCTCGTCAGTGTAGATCAGCGACGAAAGCCATCAATTGCCGAAGGAGGCCACTGAGTGTGGAAATGCAAAAGAGTTAGTAATTCAGATAGGTAGCTGCAAAGTTTTTGTTGAATCCTAATGGGAATCCATTTAGCTTCACGCCGTTATGGACAATCAGAGGACGACACACAACGTGCTCGACTTCGAACCGGAACGGATTCAAGTCACTGATAGGGCCTCTGATTTTTCATGGCATACGGCAACCGGAGACGCTGTAAGTTGTTGTCTCACAATAGGGGTTGCCCCCGTAGCTCATGTGGATAGAGCATCTGCCTTCTAAGCAGAGGGTAGCAGGTTCGAGTCCTGCCGGGGGTACTTTGTTTGCATTTTGACCCCCTCGGCTATCAAGTCGAAGGGTTTCTTGTATGTGGGACAAAGAGTTAGGCCGCTTAAGGTGCAGTTCGAAAGTACGCTGTTGAGAAGCTTTCGCTTTTCTGATCCGCCTTGGGTAATGTAAAGAGAATGGGCACTTTGGGCAAGTTCGAGAATCTCTGATCCTTGATCCACGTAACCGTGGTCGGCTTGCTCCAAACTGGATACTTGTCCGCGGATGTGATCCTGCTCTTCCCGCCATCGTGCTGACAGATCGCTCCAGTAGCCTTCGTCAATAACGCCGTCAAGTCTGTCCTCGTAGGCTTTGTCAAATCTGACCTGAAGATTGTCAAGTTTTCGCCTGAGTTTCTTTATCTCAGACTCCCGGTATACGCGTTCTTCGTTGTAGCTGCTTTTCAACCGGAGACGACCCCCATGCCCCCTCAGTAGTAGGATTGATCGATTACAGATTTCTGAAGGCGCGGGCATGTTCTATCCCGCACCTTTTCAATTACACACACGGTCTGTCACAGGAGAGTCAGTTCGTCCAAGAGGGCATCCAGGTGGTAGACTTCATCGATAACGTAGAGTACGTACCTGATGTCAACACTAATTGAGCGAGTGATCTCAGGGTTGAACAGATAATCTGCCGCGATGCCTTCATAGTTGCAGTCAAAAAGCAGGCCGACAAGACTACCCTTGCCGTCGATAACCGGACTTCCGGAGTTGCCGCCGGTGGCATCGTTGGTGGTCAGGAAATTCACCGGGACATCTTTGATCGGATCATGGACGTACGCACTGGTTCTGCCGGTGGTACGAGCCTGTTTCAATTCGTCCGGTACGATGAATGGATCCTCACCTGTCTCCTTCTTAAGCACACCGGCGACAGTGGTAAAGCAGTCGTAATCCACGCCATCTCGGGGGCTGTATCCTTTAGTCACGCCGAAGTTGATACGCATGGTTCCGTTAGCATCAGGATACAACTCATCCTGTTTCCATTCTGCATACGCACTTATCAGCTTCGGTTCCAGGCGGTTGGATGCACCTTTCAGCTTCTTCGACCGATTTCTGTAGTCTTCCCGTTCCGCATAGGTTGCTTTCGCAAACTCGATGAGTGGATCGTTCAGCGCCTCGAGTTCTTCAACGGACATATTGAACATCTTCATTCTGTCTTCAAGTGTGCCCATTTTCGTGTTTGCAAAGGTGTATTCAAGCCAGGTTTCAAGCCGTGATTCACTATCGCTGCCTTCTGCCGCAGCGATGGTCTCGTCTATGGAAGTTATTCTGTGGCCTTCAGGAAGGGCAAGTGCCTGCTGTAAGAAATATTTCAGCAGAGCCCAGTCGTATTCAGGAACCAGATTGATCTGAACATCCTCAAGCCACTCCCAGGTGCTGATGGAGTCCCGATCCTGGTAACCCCTCTCACGCTCCATGTCGTCTTTCGTCCGCTCAAGAGCCCAGCGGTAGATGGTGAAGGCAGCGTCCACATGGTCGGGCCAGCCCAGCGTACCAAGAACACGGTCTTTATCTCTCGTGAGCTGCTTTTCCTGGTACAGGCTGTCAAGGCCGGATAAAACTCCGCCGTATCGCCGATTCAGATCCGGACTGCCGGCAACAAAAGCGCTCAGGCCGGCCTCAGCCTCCAGCTTCTTTTCCAAAAGATTCCATTCCTGGAAGCCCTCCAGCATCCCGAGACTGTTCTTCAGAGAATTATTGAGGCCCTTCGAACGAGAAGCCAGCCTGACTTCGATCTCCGGATCGTCTGCAGACAATTCTTCGATGATTTTCAGGATATCTTCACAGGTCTTAATCCAGGTTGGATACCTGTGGCTGACCAATTCGTCGACTTGATACGAACTGGCGTAACGGCTGGTCCGGCCGGGGAAACCGATGATCATGGCAAAGTCGCCATCCTTCAGACCGGACGTCGAGATGGGAAGAAACACTTCAGGGTGGTACGGCACGTTCTCCTCGGAGTATTCGGCTGAACCTCCATCGGGAGCGATATAGGCACGCAGAAAAGAGAAATCTCCCGTGTGACGAGGCCACATCCAGTTGTCGATATCACCGCCGTATTCCCCGATGGAAGCTGGCGGAACATATACTATGCGAACATCCCGGATTTTGAACTGTCGATACAGGATAAATTGCTTACCGCCGAACATATGTGCGACGCGGCACTTTATATCTCCTTCCTTCTCCGCTTCTGCGATGATCTCTTTGATCGCCTTGTCCATTGCCTGATATCGCAAGAAATCATCCATGTCATCGCTGATATCCGCAAGGACGCGTCCAGTAACATCCTCTGCAGACAGGGTCACCCAGACGTTGTACCCGATGGCGGGGAGTTCTTCTTCACGCGAGGCCGCATAGAACCCATCCCGAATAAGGTCTATCTCAGCTGTGCTCTGTTTCTGCACGGCGCCGAACGCCACGTGGTGGTTGGTGACGATCAGACCATCTTTGGAAACAAACGAACCGCTGGCCCCGACCCGAACAACCGCCCGGCATAACCCGCCTCCGGCCGGATTATAAATATCCTCTGGCTCCAGTTCGAGCCCGGCGGCTCTGAAGTCGTCAAGCGACAACTTGTCGACGTCATACAACGGCCACATTCCCTCCTCACCGCTTGCTACTCCTACCAACAGAATCGCAGCGAGAAGGATCAGTGTGATCGTTCCGTGTCGTAAAATCATATCGATGTCCTCCTTTACCTGTCCACAAAATAGAGACGTCGATCAATTTCGCAAGCCATTTTTGCCTATCCTGGCAGCGATTGCGGGACATGAAAATTCGGGCGGAACGACCCCCTACCCCCCTTTTCGGAGTCCCACGATATAGAGAAGTGGGGACCCCCGGCTCAAGTGAACCTACCAGTTTTTTGAAAACAGCGAAACCAAGATTTCCTTGCCATTCTTGCAATTGTCCTTACCTTGTAGTCAGCGGGGTCACAATGTGTCCCTGCTGCAAATACACCCCTGGCGTTCAATGGCTGTCGGGGGATTTTTTGTCTGCGGCTGTTTTTCTGTGGCCCCTTTCCTCAGTTTGCAGGAGAACGTAGCTCAGAATAGCTCTACAGCGATCGTGTGGCGGCTTGAGAGACAATCTGGTCAGAAACAGCTTCAGGAGAATTGGCGACAGCAAAATGCCCTCATTTTTTGTGCTCATAGAACTGATTACTCAGGGAAACAGGGGAATTCTTTACAATTCGAGGAGATTTTTGTATATTTAAAATACTGAAAGGGACAAACTGTGTTTTTGATACCTTTATATGAAAAATCTCAGATTGTTGTGTGAGAGGAGGTTCACGCCGGGGTCAGGTACTTTGCCGGCCATCCGGAGCCGTCGACCAGTTGGCGGCCAACCCTGGAGGAGCAATGATGACACCACGCCGTTCATTCAAGGGCACCACTGGCACTCTGATTTGTGTGGTGCTTGTTTTTATGCTGGCAGCCGCAGCCCAGTCGATCGCTGATCAAATCGAAATCACCTACGACTTTGCTGCCCCTTTGGTGCAAACGGTCGAAATTGACGGACAGCAGTTCTCAGAAGTGACCATGCAGGGCTGTCCCCCTTCTGGAACTGTCGGCGGCCCAGCCCTGCCAACCAAACGGGCCCGCGTGCTGCTGATCTATGGTCACCGCGTCAAGTCGGTGGCGGTGAATCGTACTCAAAAGCATCTGGTCGCCGGCGGTCTGCGCCTGGCTCCAGTCGAACAGCCATTCCCCCTGTCGACGCCGCCAGACCAAGTACCTCCGCTCTATGTCAACGAGGAAGTCTACGCCACAAACCAACCTTTGCCCAATCAGACAGGTCGACTGGTTTCGGAGCAGGTGTTCCATGGTTATCGAATCGCGCTGATTGACCTGGTTCCAGTGGAGTACATCCCTTCCACGGGGGAATTGCATTACTACTCCAAGATCGAACTGACGGTCACTACGATGTCAACGTCGAGCCTTCCGGAGGTGCGGGGGATTGCGACCGACGCCGAGGTCTTATCTGCAAGAGTGGACAATGCTTCCCTGATCAACACCTACAGATCCGCAAGCAAGGTTGGCACAAGCGGCTACGACATGTTGATTATCACGTCCTCGGCGCTTGCATCGGCCTTTCAGCCGCTGAAGGACTATCACGACGGCAACGGCATCGCGACCGAGATCCATACGCTGGACCAGATTGGCGGTAGCGATCCGCATACGGTTCGTGATTACATTCGCAATGAGTACCTCACCAGCGGTATCCGGCTGGTCCTGCTCGGGGGTGACGATGACATCATTCCTGCCCTGGATCTCTACGTCAATGTCATTCTGTCCTCCGGGTCGATTACTGCGTATGACATGCCAGGGGATTTCTACTTTGCCTGCCTGGATGGTACCTTCAACTACGATGGGGACGGCTGGTGGGGTGAGCCTGGCGACGGTGAGGATGGCGGAGAAATCGACCTTTTGCCGGAGATCGGACTCGGTCGAGTTTCGGCTGGCGATGCCGCCGAAGTCGCCAATCTGATTAACAAGACCATCTTCTACCTGGAGAGCAATGACGACTACCTGTCCAAAGTCCTGCTGGCAGGTGAGGACCTCGGATTTGGCGGCCTGGGTGAATACGGTGGCTACGCCATGGACGAGATGGTGAACGGTTCTGACGCTCATGGCTTCACCACCTACGGATTCGCCGCCGACCAGTATAATATCGAGAAGCTGTATGACCTGACCAGCCTGCCGTACAATTACTGGCCGCCGTCGGAGCTTATCGCTCGCATCAACGAGGGTGTGCATATCGTCGATCACCTCGGCCACAGCAATATCGGCTACGCCATGCGTACCGACACCGGTATGGTCAAGTCGCAATTGACCAACACCGATTACTGTTTCCTCTATGCCGAGGGCTGCAGCGCGGGGCGATTCGATTTCTACGACTGCTGGGCCGAGTACGTCACGACCAAGCTGTCCGCTGGGGGATTCGCATGCGTGGCTAACTCCAGAGCCGGTCTGGGCTCGCGCACTACTCAGCATCCGGTTCACGTTTTCAATCGCGAGTTCTGGGATGCCATCTACAGTGCCGATGAGGGCTGTCCGGAGTTGGGTATGGCCATGCTCGATGCCCGCTTCGACCTGGCTAGCCGGATCAACGAACCCGCAATTCGCTGGACCTACTATGAAACCAACCTGTTCGCTGACCCGGCAGTGAGGATAAAGCCTATCCGCAGCCTTGCCATCATGTTCCCCAATGGTACTCCCACGGAAGTCGAGCCAAAGACTGAAACTACGTTCGATGTCACTATCACAGGGATTGGCGAGGGTACACCGCTGACCGGGAGTGGTCTGCTGCACTACCAGATCGATGGCTCCGACTCTATGGCTGTGCCTCTGGTATCAGTCCGACAGGAGCAGTACCAGGCGGTCTTGCCGTCGCTGGACTGCGGCCAGACCATCGAGTACTTCGTGAGTTTCGATGAATCAGAGGGCGGACGCTGTTACGCCCCTCCGCCGACCGAGCCGTTGGCGGCAATACCTATCAGCGAGGAGGAGGTGGTCTTTGAGGACTCATTTGAAGATAGTGCCGACTGGACCATGACGAGGCTATGGGATATCGGTGTACCGCTGGGCCAGGGCGGACAGGAGCAGAACTACCCGGTGCCGGATCCTACCGAAGGGTGTCTCGGATCCAGCGTGCTCGGATATAACCTGGCGGGCGATTACGAGAACAACATAGCGGCTCAGCACGCCACCAGTCCGGCCATCGACTGCTCCGGATCGAATGAGATGCGCCTTCGGTTCTGCCGCTGGCTCGGAGTCGAACAGCCGGTCTACGATAAGGCCTCCGTTTCGATCAGTACTAACGGAACCGATTGGACCACCCTGTGGCAGAATCCGGCCATTATCGGCGATTTGGAGTGGATGGAGATTGAGTACGATATTTCCGACTATGCCGACAACCAGCCGACGGTCTATCTGCGATGGACAATGGGACCCACCGACGGCGGCTTGCGTTTCTGCGGTTGGAATATCGATAATGTCCGCGTAGTCTCGATGTTCTGTCAGATCTGGATATGCGGCAACATTGATGACATTGTCGGTCCAGGTGGACCTGTGGACGTCTCCGATCTAACATACATAGTGGCGTACCTGTTTAGCGGGGGACCGTCGCCACCAGTCCCCGAAGCAGCCAACGTGGATGGCCTTACCGGTCCCGGAGGACCGATAGACGTTGCTGACCTCACCTATCTTGTCGCCTATCTATTCCAAGGTGGCCCCGCTCCTGTGTGTGAGTAGGAACTTGGATCGGCCAGAGATGGGGGACGTTCTCGCACTTTCGGAAATGCGGTAGGCACTCACAAGCGACGGGAACCCAAGATTACCATTCATGGGACTCCTAAAAGGGGTGGTAGGGGGTGCCTTCTGGCCCATATTCTTAAGTGTTCCCCCTGAGCCGTAGGTACTATATTCTCAAACCGGAGGGCTTGTTTCTTTCCCCCGTACCGCTGCCGCAAGGCAATTCCAATACCACAGGACAGTCAGCCGGTGCAGCGAGTTCAATGGTAAAGGTTGGGTAACGTTCTCAGCAGTATCCGGTACTGGTATGCGACTGTACACCATCTATAGAGAAAAGGTCAGCTCAAAAGCTCTGAGTTCTGCACGGTTCAGGGAGCATGTCAAACGGCCTGCCTTAAGTAGTCCACGACCGGCTGAAAAGTTCTATAATCGTCCTGCCGGGGGTATTTCTACGGCCAATAAGGAAGATATCACCGACCCCTGCCTATTCATTAGCAGGAGTCGGATACTCCCGCTTTATCGAAACGTCGCATGTTAGTTAGAAGGAAAATTCTGCTACTCAGCCTCCCGTTCGGCTTTTGCCTGCTCAATGACTTTCTGGGCGATTTCGTGAGGAACCTCTTCGTAGCGGGAGAAGTCCATCGAATACACTCCCTGTCCCTGGGTCATCGACCGCAGGTCGACCGAATACTGGTAGAGTTCGGCCTGAGGGACTGCGGCTCGGATTCGCTGATGTTTACCTTCCGGATCCATACCGGCAATCTTGCCTCTTCTGGAGGAAAGGTCGCCCATGACGTCGCCGGTGAACTCATCCGGAACCAGCACCTCGATATTATAAATCGGCTCCAGAAGCACCGGTTTGGCCTCCAGGAAACCTTCCTTAAAGGCCATCAAACCAGCAATCTTGAAAGCCATATCTGAGGAATCGACCTCGTGAAATGAACCGTAGTACAACGTGACTTTTACGTCTACCACCGGCGACCTGGCCAGTCCGCCGTGTTGCATCTGCTCGACGATTCCCTTTTGAACAGCCGGTATGTACTTGCTCGGGATTACCCCACCTTTGATTGCATCAATGAACTCGAAACCACCACCGCGAGTGTTGGGTTCAATCCTGATATAGACCTCTCCAAATTGCCCTCTACCGCCGGTCTGTTTCTTATGCCGGTATTGCTTTTCGGTTTTGGCCCGCACCGTTTCCCGATAGGGAATCCTCGGTTTAACGAGATCGATGTTAACGCCAAAGCGCTGTTTCAGCTTATCGCTCAGTACTTCAATATGCGTTGAGCCTTGTGCCCACAGAACCATCTGTTTGAGGGCGGGATCAGCTACGACACAAAAAGTCGGATCTTCCTCATTGAGTTTCTGCAAACCGCTGGCGATTTTTTCCTCATCCCCTTTGGACTTGGCCTTTATCGCTACATCCATCACAGGATTGGGAAACTCGACCGGAGGGATCGTCAACGAGAGACCCGCCTGTCCCAGTGTGTTGCCGGTGTGGGTGTTCTTGAGCTTGACGAGCGCACCTATATCACCCGCCGGAACCGAGGACACCTCGCTGCGGTTTTTGCCGTGGAAAGTGTAGACCTGCGTGACCCGCTCGGTCGTATTAGTCTGCTGGTTCCGTAGTTCCATTCCTGATTTTACCGTCCCAGAAAAAGCTCTAAAAAAAGACATTTCGCCCAGGTGACCTTCCGAAGTTGTCCTGAATACATAAGTGAGCGGCTTGTCCTCGGGATCGCACAGAACTTCGACTTTATTTTCGCTGCCGTTTTTCTGAGCCATAATTGGCGGTATCTGATTGGGCGCAGGAAGGTACTTGTCGGCGAAGTCCAGCAACAATTTCACACCTATGTTATTTATTGCGGAGCCAAACAGAACCGGGTAGATCTTTCCCTGCGCAATACCCATACGCAACCCTTTGAGGATGTCACTATCGGGCAGCGTACCCTCTTCCAGAAACTTCTCAGTAAGTTCATCGTCGGCCTCGGCCGCAGCCTCGATAAGTTTCTCGCGTTCGGATTGAGCAGTATCCTGTAGGTCAGCGGGGATGTCGGTATCAGTTCTATTGCCGTTACTGTCGTAGGTGTAGGCCTTCATCTGGAGAAGATCGACGAGGCCCTTGAAATTATCGGCTTCTCCAATCGGAATCTGGACAGCCACGGTCTCTCTCCCGAAAGCGTTCCTTATTGACTCCAGGGTGGTTTGCCACATGGCATTTTCCAGTTCCATTTTGTTGACAAAGAAAAAGCGTGCGATATTGCGGCTTGCCATCGCATTCCACTGCAGTTGAGTGCCAACTTCTACACCAGCGCCGGCATCTATTACAACACCGACCGTGTCAGCTACCTTTAGGCTTCCAAGCAGCTCGCCGGGAAAGTCAGAATGCCCCGGACAGTCCAGCAAGTTTATCTTGTTATTTTGCCATTGGCAGGCCAATAGCTTCGAAGATATCGACGTTTTTCTGGCTATTTCAGCGTCGGTATAGTCGAGCAGAGAGGACCCGTCGTCTACTCGCCCAATGCGGTTGTTTTGCCCGGTGCTATAGGCAATCGCGTCGGCAAGACTTGTTTTGCCGCAGCCACGTTGTCCAGCTAGGCAGATATTACGAATTCTTTCTGTGGTAAACTCCTTCACCAATTACCCTCCAAGGTATTCAACGTTGACGGTACAAGAGCCAATATGGCCGTACCTCTCTAAGGTTTTCGAATCGAGCAATCATACAAAAACACACTGCTCTTGTCAATCCGTTTTGACTGTGAAATAACTGCAGGAAATGCGAGGGGTCACAGATCGCCCTGTGCAAGGTCTTGAATACAGTTCTTTGCTATCGGGTTCTTCGGGAGGGTAGAGGGTACTCTCTGGTGGCTAGGGGGTTGATTGTAGTTTGTGTTTTTAAAGCCGACGCCCCGCGGTTTTAGTGCCGCGGGGCGTGGGTTATTGTATGGGCAAGCTGAAGGCAGTTACTTCAGCAGGACCATCTTCTTGGTAGCGGTGAAGCTGCCGGCATCAAGTTTATAGAAATAGATGCCGCTGGCATGGTTCGCCGCATCCCATTCAAGCTCTACCATACCGGCCTCATGCGAACCGACGAAGCTTTCAACTTCCTGACCATTGACGTTATAGATGGTCAGGGTGTAGTTGGTCGCTGTCGGCAGCGCGAAGCTGATAGTGGTAGCGGGGTTGAACGGGTTAGGATAGTTCTGGTTCAGGGCGAAGTTGGCCGGGATCAGCTTGGTTACCACCGGGTTGCCCTCGCGGGTAGCCATCTCAATGGAGACGATCTCGCCCGAAGTATTGA
>Ga0315551_10001702_pt1 | contig 16610 bp, 14 predicted proteins | sample SalMarSW160290MG_FD_203678 | JGI IMG/M metagenome (GOLD analysis project Ga0315551, IMG submission 203678) | Salt marsh sediment microbial communities from the Plum Island Ecosystem LTER, Massachusetts, United States - Salt Marsh Sediment SW1602-90 ...
TAATCAATCTAGTTCGAAGTGAATATAATAAAAAATAAAATCAAGGAGGAATTTTCATGTCGAATTTAAAAGAAAAAAGAATGCAAAATTTATTTAATGCAGAGAGCGGTAGAGCGTTAATTACACCAATAGACCATGGTTTTTATATGGGAGCCGTCAAGGGGTTGGAAGATCCAGTTGGTATGATAGAAAAGCTAATCGAGTATAAAGTAGATGGCACGCTAATGAGTTTTGGTCTGAATAAGATTGCTAGTAAATACTTTGGTACACAAGATTATTTACCAAAAATAATGACAGCTGATTATATTATATTCGGAGAAGTACCCGGAGAACCAAAAGGGGTTTTAGCAAACAGTTATTACTCATCTGTCGAATTAGCAGTAAAATATAATTTTGATGCTATAAAGGTTTTATTTTCCTGGGGAACGGATATAGAGCAACAAATGGATGTGATTAAATATATTGGCGCCTTAGTCGAAGAATGTGAAAATTATGAAATGCCATTAATGATTGAACCTGTCCAAATGGGGCTCAATCTTCCAAAAGAAAAAGGAAAAGATCCGAAAGTTATTGTTGATGCTTGCCGAATTGCCCTAGAATTGGGTGCTGATATTTTGAAAGCTCCTTATACCGGAGACAAAGAAAGTTTTAGTCAAATTACAAAATATTCTCATGTTCCAGTTATCATTTTAGGCGGTCCCAAGGCGAAAAATCTTAAAGATGTCCTAATAACTGCTAAAGATTCACTAGATGCTGGCGGGAAGGGAACTTGTTTTGGAAGAAACGTTTGGGGAGATCCTAATGTAAAGAATATTATAGCAGCTTTAAAAGAAATTACTCACCAAAACGCAGAAGTTGATGAAGTTTGGGAAAAATATAATCTTGGATAGTTAGTGTTAATTATAGTAAAAATAGGTTCTTTTTTAAGAGCCTATTTTTACTATAAAAAATTTGATAACACTTTGTGCGGGAATTTGTAATGAGCACCATTTTAAAGAAAACGTATAAAATATATTTGCTCATGTTATTATTAATGATATTATTTTGTGGATTAAATGTCTATTTAGGTAAGGTAAAAGAGTCTAGTGATAATATCTTATGGCAAAAAACGTACGGAGGGGATGCCGAAGACGTTATTCAAGATTTAATTATCACAAATGATGATTATTTGGTAACAGTTGGTAGTAGTAGTTCATGGAGCGATGCCTGGCAATCGATATGGATAATGAAACTCGATTCTCAAGGAAACAATATTTCAAATACTTTTATAGGCAAAGAAAATTATAATCTTGCCAATTCAATAGTTTTTTCAGAAGATGGAAATTTTATTGCTGCTGGCGAAAGCAATTGGTTACACTGCCCTAGTTGTAATGAACAGGGTAAAGCTTGGATGGCTAAAATAAATCCTGACCTTCAAATTATTTGGGAAAAATATTTGGGGAATGATAAGAATAATTCTATTGAACAGATTTTATCAATAGATAGTCAGGGATTTGCTGTATGCGGGTTAACAAATAATTCAAAAACAAGCGAATTCAATGCTTGGTTTGCTTTTTTAGATTGGGAAGGAAACTATTTGTGGAGTAAGGAATTCGACAATCTTTTTCAAGATAAAGCAACTTGTATATTGTATTTAGAAGAAAAAGAATTTTTAGTTGCCGGTCATTCTCAATCCAGCTATATGGACAAAAGCGATGCATGGATTTTAAAATTAACCATGGATGGAAATATTGAATGGGAGAAACATTTTATTGGTAGCGGAATAAATGTAATTAATAGAATTATTCCCTCAATTGATAGTGGTATTTTAGCTGTAGGTTATACCTCATCTAAAGGTGCTGGATGGCAAGATGCTTGGGTCATTCATTTGGATAAAGACGGAAATTTAGAATGGGAAAAAACTTTTGGAGGGGATAATAAAGATATCCTAATATCTGCAATCAAGACGGATAAAAATAAATATTTGTTGGCAGGTAATACTTCTTCCGGAAACGAAAATAAAGAAAAAATAAGTAAAGCTTGGGTCATTCAGTTGGATAAAGACGGAAATTTAGAATGGGAAAAAACTTTTGAAGGGGATAAACAAATTATTGCAGCAGGAATGATTAATGGGAATGATGAAAATATCTTCTTATTTGGGAAAATACAAGTCTCCGGAAAAGAAGAATATGATGGATGGATAATAAATTTCAGACCATAATAGAAAGTTCAAACCGGAGGCTTTAGCTATAAAAGGAGGATAAATGTCTGGTAAAAACATTCTTGTCGAAAGAAAAGATAAAATTGGATTTATTACCATAAATCGACCAGAGAAGTGGAATTGCTTTAATGTTCCATTGGCCAAAGAATTAAATAGTTTGCTTTGGGAGTTAGAGAGAGAGGATGATATTAGAGTCATTGTTATAAAAACGGCCGGAAAACATTTTTCTACCGGTATTGCATTAGATGAGTTTAAAGATAAAAATGCTTCTGAATATCGGGAATTTATTCATTTAATGGATGAGCATAACCATACCATTGCCCGGATGAAGAAGTTGGTGATTTCATCGGTAAAAGGTTATGCTATTGCGAATGGAGCAGGTTTAGCATATGCCAGTGATTTCACCATTGCTGCCGAAGATGCCAAATTTGGTACAACGGCTATTAATCTTGGATTGATCTGTTTAGGACCTGCTGTTCCTTTGTCCCGATTGGTTGGAAGAAAAAAGACTTTGGAGTTAATCCTAACAGGAGATATCATTTCAGCACAAGAAGCGGAAAAATTAGGTTTGGTAAACCATGTAGTTCCCTCCGGAGAGCTTGAAGAAAAGACGATGGAATGGGCAGAAAAATTTGCCCAAAAAAGTCCTCTTGCCCTTCAAATAGGAAAAAGAGGTATTTATCAGATGCAGGATTTGCCTTATCATCAAGCGATAGATTATATGGGAGAGCTTTTTGCCTCTTTATGTTTGACTGAAGATGCCAAAGAGGGCGTACAGGCTTTTCTTGAAAAGAGAAAACCTTTATGGAAAAAGCGCTAAAAATTACTATTGATAATTTTAATTTTTATTAAGATTTTCTGATCCGTTAAGTTATAGGGATTTAGTAATAGTTGTATAAAAATAATAAAAGGAGTATTTATAAATGCAAAAACAAGAAATATTAACTAAATTAGCTGAATATGTTAGATTAGCATGGGATAGAGGTCTTACAGAATCAACTGGTGGAAATATGAGTGTTAGAATTGGAGATAAAGTATATATTACTCCAACATTTTTTGTAAAACATTTTTTTACTATTAATGATTTTGTGGTTCTAAATTTAAACGGAGAAAAGATTGAAGGTAAACTTGATCCTTCATCAGAATATAGAATGCATATTAGAATATATAATGAAAGAGATGATGTTAAGAGTATTTTTCATGCTCACCCGAAATGGGCAACAATATATTCTATTACTCATAAAAAAATTCCTACAAGAGTTTTGCCAGAAACAATATTTATGCTTGGGGAAATAGAATATGTTCCTTATTGTATGCCTGGTACAGATGAATTTGCAGATGCTTTTATAGAAGGGTTAAGAAAAGGAAGGAATGCTTTTATTCTATTCAATCATGGCGTAACTACTTGCGGAGAAAGTGTTGAATGGGCTTTTGCTAGGCTTGAAACTTTTGAAACTTGTTGTTTTATTTCAGCAATGGCAGGGATGTTTAATCAGGAGCCTAATCAAATTTCTGAAAAAGAAGCAAATAAACTTCTTAAAAAGTTAGGTATGAAATAAGTATCAATATTTGATTAAATAATATGTGAATGTAAATTATTTACTTAAACAAAAAATCTTACTTAAATTGAAATCAAATAATATTGCATTTTTTATATTTAATTGTACTACTATTTTTATTCTCGAAACAGTTTATTAGATTTGGGAGGCTGTAATTAATGCAACAAGAATCGCATTTTTTGGCTATTGATATCGGTAATTCTCATGTACGTCTTCATATTGGTCACTTTGACGGAAAAAAATTAAATCTGGAAGAAGTCTATCAATTCCGAAATCAGCAGGTTTTTATTCAGGGACATCTTTTATGTGATTTAATTAATATTTATCAGGGAATAAAAAACGGCCTTTTCCAGGTTGGCAATGTACTGAAAAGTGATATTTCGGGTATTGGGATTGACTCATGGGGTGTTGATTATGTCCTTCTCGATCAAAATGATAATATGCTTTCCAATACCTATCATCATACGGACCACCGCACAGATGGTATTTTTGAAAAGATTTTTAAAATCATACCCAAAGAAGAAATTTATCACTTGACCGGTATTCAATTTATCAATTTTAATACTCTTCCCCAACTTTATGCCGATTTAATCAATCAACCCTGGATTTTAAAAGAAGCAAAATCGATGCTTTTTATTGCTGATTTTTTTAATTTCCTATTGGCAGGGAAAAAGTATAATGAATTTACCATGGCGTCAACTTCCCAATTTTTCAATACGAGGAAAATGGAATGGGAAAAAACTATATTGGAAAAACTCTTTATTCCTACCCATATTCTGCAGACGATTATAAAACCGGGTAAAGTGATAGGAAACCTTCTTCCAGAAGTAAAAAAAGAGTGTAACCTTACCGATGATATCTCGGTTATTGCGGTTGCTACCCATGATACTGCTTCTGCTGTGGCAGCACTTCCTCTGGAGGATAAAAATACCAATGTATACATTAGTCTGGGTACCTGGTCTCTTCTTGGGATTGAATTAAATGAACCTAATACCAGCCTGGCTTCTATGGCGGGTAATTTTACTAATGAATGTGGTGCCAAAGGAGAAATTCTTTATCATAAAATATTGCCCGGCTTATGGATGTTCAACCAATGTGTTAATCAATGGAAGATTAAAGGTCTTTGGACTAGTTATCAGGAAGCTGATCATGCTGCTGTACAGGAAGAGCCCTGGCGTTACTTTGTTAATCCCAATGATAAGCGATTTATTAGTTCAATTGATATGCCATCAGCAATGAAAATATATCAAAAGGAAAAAGGAAGAACTGAACATCAAAATATTGCTCAGATGATACGGGGTATTTATGAAAGCCTGTCTCTAAATTACCGGTATTATATTGAATGGATTGAACGAATTACTAAGAAAGAGATCAAGAAGATTTATATCATCGGTGGCGGAAGTAAGGCACAACCACTATGTCAACTAACAGCTAATGTCACTGGCAAAGAATTGATGGTTGGTCTTCCTGAAGCAACCGTTGTCGGTAATTTAATAACCCAGTTAATGGCAAGAGGAAAGATTAATTCTTGGGAAGAAGCTAAAGAAATTATAAAATATTCTTTTCAATTCCATCTTTATAAACCTCAAAAATTATCCGGTTGCGAAATAGCTTATAGTGAATATAAAGATCTTTTAACCTAATTCACACACTTATTAGACATGGTAAATAGTCAGATTGAAAAAGAAAAAGGAGGTGATGATTAGTTATTCTAAATTCATTTTTATTGGATTCATTGTAAAATCATTCTATGAAAATGAATTTAATTTGCATCATAGTGTAAAATATCAATATCTCAATAAATTTTATTAGGAGGAGAATTATGAAAGGTATATTGAATAAAAAAATATTATTTTTACTAAGTGTTATCTTAATTAGTCTTTTTTTAACCGGAATGACGAGTGCTCAGGATTATGAAATTGTCCATGTTTACAAGATTGCCGGTATTCCCTTTGGAAATGTCGAAGAATCAGGTGTAGTACAGGCTGGAGAAGAATTGAATGTGAATTCATACCAAATTGCTCCGACTGAACCTGATCCTGCTCAACAGGTTAGAATGATTGAAGACCTTATTGCTAAAGGGGTTGATGCCATTTGTGTTACACCAAACGACCCTTCTGCCTTGGAACCGGTTTTACAAAAAGCTCAGAGTAAAGGAATTATTGTGGTTACCAATGAAGCTGTAGGTCAAAAAGGGTCTGATTGGGATATAGAAACAGTTGACCCAAAATTATGGGGTGCTGACAGTTTTGAAAAATTTGCCGGATTAATGAATGGAGAAGGGGAATTTGCCTTGTTTGTAGGTGGACTTGAAGTTCAATTCCATAATGACTGGGCTGACGCTGCTTTAGAAGTTCAAAAAGAAAAATACCCAAATATGAAATTAGTAACCAGCCGGATTCCCTGTGGAGAAAGTATTGAGCTTTCTTTTACCAGAACCAATGAACTCATGAAAGCGTATCCTGATTTAAAAGGCATTATTGGAATTGGAAGTTTAGGGCCCATTGGTGCTGCCGAAGCTTTAAAGGCCAAAAATATGGCAGGTAAAATTATTATTGTGGGTAGTGTTATGCCCGAACAGTCCGCTCCTTACCTGAAAGCAGGATTGATTCAAGCCGGTTCGATGTCGGACCCAAAAAAATTAGGATACGGGCTGGTTTATGTTGCTAAATTATTGCTTGATGGAGAAGAAATTAAAAATGGAATGGAAATTCCGGGCTTAGGTGCAGCCAATGTTAATTTTGAAGAAAAAACCATCAGATTGCATGGCGTACTTAATATTACTGCAGAAAATGCAGACAAACTTGGATTCTAATTCTTAAAACCAAGAATAAGGGAAATCGGTTTAGAATAGAAATCGGTTTCCCTTCTTTTTATTTTACCATGAATTTAAAATAATACGTTATAATATAAATGTAAATAGAATATCGAGCAAAATGAGGTTTGTTGAATTATAATTAAAAAATTGGAGAAACGAACCCAATATGAATGAAGAAATCTTAACAATGCATAATATTAGTAAAAATTATAGCGGTGTTCATGCCTTAAAATCAGTAGATTTTTCTATTAAGAAGGGTGAGGTACATTGCCTTGTAGGTGAAAATGGATCTGGAAAAAGTACCTTGATTAAGATTATTTCCGGAGTTGTGCAACCTGAAAAAGGCGCAGAAATATTTATCAATCAAAAAAAAGAAAATCATCTTACACCAATTAAATCAATCCAAAAGGGGATACAGGTCATTTATCAAGACCTTTCTGTTTTTCCCAATTTAACGATAGGGGAAAATATTTTTATAAATTATTATGCTAAGGGTGGTATTCAATGGGTTGATTGGAAAAATATTAAAAATGTGGCTAGAGAAACAATTAAAAAAGTTAAAGTTAATTTGGATTCTAACGAAACCGTTGGTTCACTTTCAATTGCAGATAGGCAATTGGTAGCCATTTGTCGCGCTATTGCGACAAAAGCCCAATTGATTATTATGGATGAACCGACTTCTTCCTTGGCACGTCATGAAATAGATGCTCTTTTTTCCGTGATTCAACAACTAAGAAGTGCAGGAATTACCGTTTTATTTGTCAGTCATAAATTGGATGAAGTCATGGAGATATCTGAACGGGTTACTGTTCTACGGGATGGAAGTAAGGTGGGTTTATTTAAACGCACTGAAATTGATGATAAAAAATTATCCTATTTAATGACCGGGAAGGAATTTGCCCAGGAAAAGTTATCAGAAAAAATTGAAAATAGGAAAGCACTATTAGAGGTAAAAAATTTATCGAAAAAGAATGAATATAAAGATATTAATTTTAAACTCTATCAAGGCGAAATATTAGGAATAGTAGGCATGATCGGTTCAGGCCGGACTGAATTGGCATTTTCGCTTTTTGGTATGAACCCGCCGAACCATGGACAAATATTATTAGAGGGGGAGCAAGTGCATTTTAAATCGAATGAAAGCGCCATTGAAGCAGGAATTGGGTATGTTCCTGAAGATCGAATTGATCAGGGTTTAATTATGGAACAGACTATTAAAAATAATGTAACGATTACCATTTTTGAAAAATTATTAAATCATCTGAAAATGATTGACCAAAAAAAGCAACAAAGTACAGTGCAACACTGGATTAATACTTTATCAATTCGTACCTCAAGTATCGAAAATCCGGTAAAAACACTTTCTGGCGGTAATCAACAAAAAATTGTCCTATCAAAATGGCTGGCAACCAATCCTAAAATTCTTATTTTGGATTCTCCAACCGTAGGTGTTGATATCGCTGCAAAAAATAGTCTTTATCAAATTATGAGAGAATTATCACAACGAAATATTGGAATTATTTTAATATCTGATGAAGTACCTGAAATTTTATACAACTGCCATTATATTTTACTCATGCGAAAAGGTAGGATTGTGGAGACATTCCAACCTGAAGAAGTGACTGAGAAAGAACTTAATGACAAGATAATCGGAGATGGACAAAATGAGTAAAATGTTTAAGAAATTTGAATTTTTTCTTTTTTTAGTCATTGTTACGCTGATAGTATTTTTTGCTTTTTCAACTGAAAATTTTTTTACATTGGAAAATCTCCTTGATCTCCTGATCAGCTATTCTTTTCTGGGAATAATGGCGGCAGGAATGCTTGTTGTACTGATATCCGGCGGAATTGATCTTTCTTTCACTGCAATTGCCACTGTTGCCCAATATATTATGGCAATTATTATCATTAATTACAGTGGTAACCTGTTTAGTGCTTTTCTGGTTGCCGGGATTATTGGAATAGTGCTGGGAGGCACAAATGCACTTTTAATTTATTATCTTAAAGCTCCTGCCATGATTATTACCATTGCAACATTAAATCTTTTTTATGGTTTTACCATATTTATTACACGTGGGAGGTGGATTTACAATTTTCCTGATTGGTTTAATCAATCTCACAATGTTTTTAGTTTTACGGCCGCAGATGGAACTTATTATGGTATCTCTCTTCCGGTTATTTTACTGGTACTCGTTTTTATCCTGACTTATATTATTTTAAAATATACTATATTAGGAAGAAAAATATTTGCAATGGGTGGAAATATTGAAGCAGCAAGGAGAGCAGGATTTAATATTTTGGGTTTAACTATTTTTGTTTATAGTTATATAGGATTTTTATCAGGAATTGGTTCTGTAGGACAAGTATTAATCCTTCACTCAGTTCAACCCAATGCCATTGTAGGAAGGGAATTAGAAGTTATTGCGGCAACGGTTCTTGGAGGAGCAAGCTTGGCAGGTGGTGCAGGTAGCGTGCTTGGGACAGCTATGGGGGTTGCCCTTCTGGCAATAGTATGGAATGGACTGATTATTATGGGAGTTTCATCATATTGGCATAAATTAATTATTGGTTTAATTATCATTTGTAGCGTAGGCATTAATGCCTATAATCGTAAAAGAAATGCTTGAGGAGGTAACTAATCTGTGTTGAATAATAATGATAATAATCTTTTCAATATTCGTTCGATATATCAGAAAGATCCGACATTATCAATTTTAGTGATAGCTCTTCTGCTTATTATTCTTTCACTGTTCATATTTTTTCCGGGAAGAGTGTTGACAGTCAATAATTTTGAGTCTATGGCTTTTCAATTACCTGAACTTGGTATCCTTTCTTTGGCTATCATGATTACCATGCTAAGCGGAGGGATTAATTTATCTATCATTGCAACTGCGAATATGGCAGGAATTGTCTCTGCTTTTATTATGACCCGAATGATTACTGAATCAATGACCGGGAGTCCAATTCCCATAATTCTGTTGGCCATCCTAGCTGGTTGGTTGGTTTCTTTATTAATTGGAATATTTAATGGAGTTCTTATTGCTTATATTGGCGTTTCACCAATATTAGCAACACTTGGCACGATGACACTGGTAGGAGGCATTAGTATTTTAGTAACTAAAGGATATGTTGTTTCTGGTTTTCCTGAGGAATATCAATATCTGGGGAATGGAGTATTTCTCGGTATACCAATTCCATTTCTTATTTTTCTTGGCCTTGCAATATTTGTTTCAATCCTACTAAGGAGAACTCCCTTTGGAATTGCCAACTACTTGATTGGTTCGAATGAAACAGCAACGAGATTTTCCGGTATAAACGTTAATCGGACACTTGTAATAACCTACGCTTTGTCAGGTTTGTTGTGCGGGATAGCTTCAACAATTATAATCTCACGTTTTAATTCAGCAAAAGCAGGGTATGCATCATCTTACCTTTTAATTACAATTCTTATTTCAGTCTTGGGTGGGGTAAATCCATATGGTGGTTTTGGAAGAATCGGTGGACTTGTCCTTGCTCTTTTTATACTGCAGCTTGTCTCGAGCACTTTTAATTTTTTAGGACTGAGTTCACATTTAACCATTGCTATTTGGGGTCTGTTGTTATTGATAACCATTGGATTACGTAATATAAAGTCTACTTCAATTTAAAAATTGTATTTTTATTCATTCCTGCAAGTTTCATAAATTTCATGGTTTCTTCTTTGGAAATAATGACTATCTATTCTCATTCTCGTCTGGAAACCCAAAGGAATTGTCCTCTGAAATACAAATTTAATTATATTGACAAGGTCAAAAGAAAGGAAGAAAGTATTGAGGCTTTTTTGGGTTACTGTTTTCATGAAGTACGGGAAATAATTTATTAAAATTAAAAATATAAAATCAGTTCACAAATTGAAAAATAAAGAAATATGAGGTTATTATAGATAATATGAGTTTAAAATAAAAATAAGTAATTATAGAGAAAGAGGGAATGGATGAAAAAATTATTTGAGACGAGCAAAATCAATCAAATGGAATTAAAAAATAGATTTGTCCGAAGTGCAACCTGGGAGGGAATGGCAAATTCGGATGGTTCCTGCAGCGAAGAACTGACTGATTTAATAGTGGAATTGGCAAAAGAACAGGTAGGGTTGATTATCAGCAGCCAAACATATGTTAATCCAACAGGTCAGACAGGTATTAGGCAATTAGGTATCTATGATGACCGGCTTATTGCCAGTTATAAAAAAATGGTTGAAAAGGTTCACAACGAAGGAAGTAAAATTATTATGCAGATTAACCATGCGGGGGCTAAATCTTCGGCTAAATTAACCAAAAGCAAACCTTTTGGGCCTTCTTCGATAGAGGTTAAAGACTGCTTAAATTGCAGAGAAATGACTATAAGTGAGATTTTCCAAATCATTGAGGATTTTAAAAATGCTGCGGTTAGAGCAAAAAATGCAGGTTTTGACGGAGTTCAAATTTATGCCTCTCATGGATACTTGCTTAGCCAGTTTTTATCTCCGTTTTTTAATAAAAGAACAGATGAATATGGAGGCAGTATAAAAAATAGGGCGCGCCTTATTTTAGAAATCCTTTGTGCCATCAGGTCTGCGTTAGGTAAAAAATTTACTGTTATCATTAAATTAAATTCAGAAGATTTTATAGAAGGAGGTTTTACACAGAGTGAAATGTTGCAAGTATCGGCAATGCTGGAGTCAACGGGTATTGATGCTATTGAATTAAGTGGTAGTATAAGTCTTAAAATCAGTAAATATTTTTCTTTTAGAGAAGGCAGGATTGATTCCAAAGAAGAAGAGGTATACTATCGTGATGCCGCCAAATTATATAAGCGGGAAATAACTGTTCCTTTAATTTTAGTGGGTGGAATCCGTTCTTATGAGGTAGCCAAAGAATTAGTAGAAAAAAAACAGGCGGATTATATTTCACTATGTCGACCTTTAATTCGGGAACCGGGCTTAATTAAACGCTGGCAATCGGGTAACACTAAAAGAGCTACCTGTATCTCTTGTAATAAATGTTTTCCCCAGGCAAGATCAGGAAAAGGTATTTATTGTGTATTGAAAAAATAAAAGTAAAATTTCAACAAAAATAAATTACCTCTAATAGCTATAATCATTCCTATAAAGTATCTTTTTAAAATTAACAGAAAATTTAATAATAGTAGGTATATATAAATGTTTAAAACGCTTATTTTTTCACTAAGTATTATTTTTTTTGGATTAATTGCAGGATATATTATCCAACGATTGGCACGCAGAAGGATTATCCGATTACCTATTAGCATAGAAAATTTACGAAAACTCCTTCAGAAGATAGCCCTTTTATTTTTTCTGCCCATTTCTACTATCGGGACATTATGGATAGTTAAGATGGACAACATCAAAATCGTTGCTTTACCGTTTTTGGGAATATTTGCTCTTTTCACAGGAGGGATATTAGGTCTGGTCGCGGCCAAATTGCTTAAACTAAACCGTAAGGATACAGGCTCTATATTTACCTGTGGTTCATTTTCAAATATTGCATCTATAGGAGGGTTGGTTTGTTATTTATTTTTTGGGGAAGAAGGCTTTGCCTTAGTATCTTTTTATGCACTATTTGTACAAATTACCTATTATGTTGTAGGTTTTCCCATAGCAAAATCGTTCAGTAGTGATATGAATATGAATAGTAATTTAATTTCTCACCTTAAAAAAGTATTTTCAGATATCTTTGTAGTAGTCGCTTTAATATATATTACCATTGGGATTTTATTTAATTTATCCGGCATTATAAGACCTGTATTTTACCAGACCATTAATGCTGTCTTTATTCCTATTCAGACAATGTTTATGCTGGTATCTATCGGACTAGCTATGAAATTTGGAAGAATAAGAAATTTTACCAGGGAATGCGTGGTAATCTCTTTTATAAAATTTGCATTAGTGCCAATAATAGTATCGACTGTAGCTTTTCTCTTGGGTTATGGAAAAATAGAGGGAGGTTTACCACTTAAAGTTGTAATCGTTCTTTCATCAATGCCGGTTGCCTTTACCGCTTTAATACCTGTTTCGATATATGATTTAAACTTAGATATGGCTAATTCTTGCTGGTTAGTAACCACTCTAAGCCTAATTATAGTCTTGCCTTTATTATTTCATATTATTAATTTAGTTTAGGCTTAAAGTTATTTTTTTAGAAGTAAATAATAAAAAAGTTGTATAACATTGGAATTATTTACCATCTAGCAAGTTTTTTGTAAATTACTTATACAATTACAATGAAAATATTGATATCAATAACTTTTGGGTAGGAGATTTCAAAGAAAATTAAAAGAAGACTAAATAATTTTTCTTATTCTTGCAATTTAGAATGAAAAAATATCAAATAGTAAATTTACTTTTTTTAAAATAATTGTACTAATTTCAAGTAGTATTTATACTTTGATTTAAAATAAATTAGCCATGCGTGTGATCTTTCCTATAGAATATTAATAACCACAATATTCGAAAATAGGAAATAGGATAGCACACATAATTAATTTTATTTTGGATATGAATCGTAAGTATTGTTTTAGTTAAAATAAATTTTTATATTTTATTTTTTGTAGTATTTTTAAATAAAATTGTGATAAAATTAACTTTTTTTAATTTTTTTTTTGTAAAAAAAGAGGATTTTTTTTAACTATGTCGTATATAAAAACTAGATATGGAAAGGCAATGAATACCAAAAAGAAGGAAATAAATAGGTTTATATTTATATAAATTTATTCATTAGATTTATCAAAAAAATACAATATTAAATTTTTGTAGATATCCCACTTAAACGAAAAAAGAAAAGAATTTTAAAATAGCCAAGAAAAATTAAAATGCCCCAACAAGTTTTTAACCTGTTTTTTAATTAATCATATTATTAACATAAGCAAAAATTCTAAAAATTAGGAGGAAAAGAAATGGAAATTAAAGTAAAATATCCCACACCGGATAATTTCACTAAGTTTGGTACTATAGTGATCCCTTCATTTAAAGAATCTCCTGCCACCTTTTCAGAAGACCATAATTACTGGCATAATGTAGCCGACATTTCTCAGTTAGGGGAAGAGGGCACTGTAGGATTTTTAGAAATCAAAAGGAAGGAAAGAGAATTTGTACTGGATAAGATCGAGAGACATCAATATGCCTCGGAGTCCTTTATTCCTACATCAGGCGTTGGTATCTTCTGTTTGGCTCCGGCAACTCCTGACAAAAATGTTCCGGATATAAGTTCTATTGAAGCTTTTTGGATAGACGGTACCGCTTCCTTTTTCTTGGCTCCGGGAGTATGGCATTGGCTTCCCTTCACTATTACTCCTGAAATGAAATTTATTCTTCTTCTCAAAAAATCTACCGTAGAAAAAGATTTAGAGATAGTAGATCTTCCGGAAAAAGTAACAATTGTTCTAGGAAAATAATTTTAGGAGGCAGGAATGGAAGCTTTAAGATTGGAAAATGTCTATAAAAACTATTTTAATGGTCATTCTCGCTCTTTTTGCCGGTTATGGATTAGGAAGATTTAAATTCGGAGGACCAATCATTGCTGTATTACCCCTGTTTAATATTTTTAGATATTTAAGAATAGTGGATACTTACTTTGCTTTAATATGGTCTTATTTTTTTGATCAACTTACCCTTTGCTATATGGCTTATTAAAGGATTTATTGAAGACCTGCCCGAGGAGATCGAGTCTGCAGCTTTAGTGGATGGTTATTCTCGTTTTGAGACTTTTCGGAAAATTACCTTTCCCTTGATCATTCCCGGAGTGGTAGTATCAGCATTATTTGTATTTGTTTTTGCCTGGAACGAATTTCTTTTTGCCCTTATGTTTACCAGATCCAATGTAAGAACTCTACCGGTAGTACTTTCAGAATTAATCGGGGGTCATGGAATTCAGTGGGGAGAATTATCGGCTCTTTCTCTGGTAGCCATTATTCCAGGAGTTATTTTGGTAGTATTTTTCCAGAAATATTTAGTAAGGGGCTTGACTTTTGGAGCGGTAAAAGAATAGTCGGAGGTGATTCATTTGAAGAAAAGTAAGATTGTAATTGTCGGAAGTTATAATACTGATTTGATGTCCAAGACTCCCTGGCTTCCAAAACAGGGAGAGACCGTTTTAGGGGGACCATTTAAGTTGGGACCAGGAGGAAAAGGTTCTAACCAAGCTGTAGCGGCAGCAAGATTAGGAGCCGAGGTTTGTTTCGTAGGTTGCGTAGGGGAAGATTATTTTGGCGAGATTGCCAGAAATAATTTTGTAAAAGAGAAAATCAATATTGACTATCTTGAAGTAAGCAAAACTCAGCACACGGGAATGGCTTTTATTTTGGTAGATGACAAAACTGCTGAAAATATGATAGTGGTAGCTCCTGGGTCTAATATGGAAATAGATATTCCATTGGTAGAGAGGGCACGAGATATCATTGTGAGTGCAGATGTAGTCCTGTTACAATTAGAGATTCCAGTGGAAATTGTCGAATATGTAATAAAACTAGTTTATAAGTCTAATAATACTATTTCCATTCTTAATCCTGCCCCGGGAAAGAAGCTAGAGAAAAATATTTTAAAAAAAGCATCTTTGATTACTCCCAATAGAAGTGAGTTGGAACTAATGACTAGTCGTAGTGTTAATACAGTTGAAGAAGCTGAAAAAGCTGCCAGGGAAATTATATCTGTGGGAGTAAAAGATGTTGTTGTTACCCTGGGTAAAGAAGGGGCTCTAGTAGTAAATTCTAAAGAAACTACTCATGTACCTACTTTCGATGAAGTAAAGATTGTAGACTCTACAGGAGCAGGAGATGCCTTTAATGGCGGCTTGGCTATTGCTCTTTCAGAAGGAAAGAACTTGGTGGAAGCGACTTATTTTGCTAATGCTGTCGCCAGTCTCAACGTAACCAAAATTGGTACTGCTCCTGCTATGCCCTATCGCGAAGAAGTGGAAGATTTTTTAAAGAATCATTCCCAATAAAACAGAAAATAAAGATATATTCTAAAGATAGGAGGAATAGGGTTATTTATCCCGATTAAAATGAGAGATTATAAAGCAAGTTATAAAATATTAAAGTCCTATTTGGAAGAAAAGGGAATTAGTGTAAGTAAAGTTGAGAAAAAGTTAAAGGCATTAAAGATTGAAACCCCAAGTTGGGGTTATTCAGATTCAGGAACTCGTTTTGCAACTTTTAAGCAAAAAGGAGCTGCTAAGAGTGTAAGAGAAAAAATTCAGGACGCAGCAGAAGTTCATAAGATCACCGGCATATGTCCTTCAATAGCTTTGCATATCCCTTGGGATATGACTGATGATTGGAATGCTCTTTTGGAATATTCTCTTTCTTTGGGAATAAAACCGGGCGCTATAAATCCTAATTTATTTCAAGACCCGGATTATAAATTGGGGAGTCTTTGTCATCCTGATAGAAAAGTGAGGGGAAAAGTGATTAATCATATCCTGGAGTGTATCGATATTGCCAAGACACTTAAATCCAAGGATATTTCTCTTTGGTTAGGCGATGGAACCAATTATCCTGGACAGGATGATATAAGAGAGAGAAAGCATAGATTAGAAGATAGTTTAAAAGAAATTTACCTTAACTTACCAGATGATATGCGCATACTGATAGAATATAAATTTTTTGAACCGGCTTTTTATAATACTGATATATCTGATTGGGGTACCGCCTATAATTTGTGCTTAAAATTAGGTAATAGGGCGATGGTGTTGGTCGATTTAGGGCATCACGCTTTAGGTGCCAACATAGAACAGATAGTAGCCTATCTTTTAGATGAGGGAAAATTAGGAGGATTCCATTTTAATAATAAAAAATATGCTGACGATGACCTGACGGTGGGCTCCACAAATCCTTATGAGTTTTTCCTTATTTTCAATGAACTGGTATCAGTAGAAGAGGATGGAATAAAAGCCGATATTGCTTATATGATAGACCAATGTCACAATCTTAAGCCCAAAATTGAAGAAATGATCCAAAGTGTTGAAAATATTCAAAAAATCTATGCAAAAGCTCTCATTGT
>Ga0315551_10001704_pt1 | contig 16606 bp, 19 predicted proteins | sample SalMarSW160290MG_FD_203678 | JGI IMG/M metagenome (GOLD analysis project Ga0315551, IMG submission 203678) | Salt marsh sediment microbial communities from the Plum Island Ecosystem LTER, Massachusetts, United States - Salt Marsh Sediment SW1602-90 ...
CTCTGCTTCACCTGGCTGTCATCCAATGGAAGTCTTACGCACCGAAATTTCTCATCTTGGAGAATTTGACCCTGAACCAGACGATACCTCTGATGCTGCAAACAAACGAAGAGCCATTCGGATAACAGCTAAGCTTCCTACAATGATTTCTTTTCTTTATAGGACACGCGAAAACAAAGATGCTGTTGCTCCTCTTAGAGAATATGGTTTCGCTGAAAACTTTCTGTACATGTTCCGAGGAAAGGTTGCAGATCAGGTAGAAAAGAATGCTATGGAACGGTATATGATACTTCATGCGGATCATGGGCTTAACGCTTCTACCTTTGCTGCTCGTGTGACAGCCGGCACTGGCTCAGACCTGTATTCTGCTGTGACATCTGCTATTGGAACCCTCAAAGGTCCATTCCATGGAGGAGCTAGCGAAAGAGTGATGAAAATGTGCTATGAAATAAACAGCCTCGATGAAGTGGAAGCTTACATACAGAGTATGCTGGATGACAACAAGAAAATCATGGGATTCGGTCACAGAGTCTACAGAACCGAGGATCCAAGATCAAAGCACCTTAGAAAAATAGCTGAGAGAATGTGTCATCAGAGAGATACATTAGCCATCTACAACAAATGCCAAAAGATTGAGAACACGGTCCATGCGAAGAAAGGAATTTTTCCCAACGTGGATTTTTATGCAGCATTGGTCATGCATGCCTTGGGGGTTCCCAGCGAATTTTTCACTTCGTTCTTTGCCTCAAGTAGAGTGTCAGGGTGGGTTGCTCATGTGCTGGAACAGTACGAAGATGCGGTTCTTATTCGTCCAACATCGAAGTATACTGGCGAGTATGGAAGAGAGTTTATTCCAATCGAAAAACGAAGCTAACTACGCAACAGCCCTTCTTTCTACAGTCCAACAGCCAGTTCCTTTACCTTTCTGAGGTTGCCAACATCGCTGCGTCTAGCGTCTTTGGGTGTTTCCATTATAAGAGGCAACGTGCCCAGCCTGCTTGCTAGCACATTTCTGAATCCTTCTTCCCCAATCTTTCCCATGCCAATATGCTCATGCCGGTCTATACGGGAGTTCAAGTCTCCCTTTGAATCATTCAGGTGAACAAGTTTAAGTTTCTCGAACCCGATTACTTCATCAATCTTTATGACTGTCGCTTCCACAGTCTCCTGTGTTTTGAGGTCGTAGCCCGCTGCAAAGGCGTGGCTAGTGTCAAAGCATACTCCAGCACGTTCAGGATGAGGTAGCTGTTCGATTATGTGCTGAATGTCTTCAAGAGTGCTTCCCATGCTGTTTCTTGTTCCGGCTGTGTTCTCGAGCAGAAGCGTGACGCCTCCATCAGTAACTTTGAAGGCTTGGTTGATGCCGTTGATTAATCGTGTGAAACCTGTTTGCATGCCTGCTCCAAGGTGACTGCCAAGATGAGTTACCAAGTAGGGAATTTCAAGTCGCCTACACCTTTCCAGCTCTGACGTGAGAGTCTTCACGGACTTCTTGTACACTTCATCTCTGGGAGACGCCAAATTCGGAAGGTAAGGCATGTGAGCAAAAACAGGTTTCATGTCATGTATTCTCACTTTATCGGAGAAGGCTTTAGCAGTCTCTGGGGCGAGTTCTGTTGACTTCCATTGTCTGGGGTTCCTCGTGAAGATTTGGAAGGTGTTGCATCCTAACTCGGCGGCTCTGTCCACTGCCCTATCGATAGAACCATAAATTGAGATGTGAAACCCAACCCTCAATCAGATCAACCCAGCAACAACTGCATAGTGACTACAAGTAAAAACATTTATTCTCAAACTTACCGTAAAACCAACCCAACATTGGAGTTGCGGTAGATTTCTCCATTTGTTATGGACTCGATTCTTTGTTCTAGGCTGATAGTTTTTTGCTATTGTTGTTAGGTGTCTGCCTAAATCTTTTGCCAGTTTCAGTTCGTTGGCTGATGGCATGCGTTCTCCCATTGGACCTGCAATTGTTGAAGCTCCGTATGGTGAACCTCCAGTAATTTCTTCAATTGTCGTCTGCTCCTTGAACGTGTAAGGCAAACCAACTATAACGCAGCCGTGATGCAGAAGCGTCAGATGGGTTGAAACTATAGTGGTTTCTTGTCTACCGTGCTGCGTGTTGGAACCTGTAAAAACTGCCGCGGGTTTGCCAACGAGAGTGTTATTTGCCCATTCGCCTCCTGTCTGGTCCCAAAAGTTCCTCATCTGAGCACACATATTACCAAAACGGGTTGGAGTGCCACGATTACGCCGTCAATTCCTTTAAGGTCTTTTCGTGGATCAGCGACAGGAACATCCTTCATCAGTTCTTTTGTCTCTTTCACCGCTTCACTCCAGTATTCTTCAGGAATAAGCTCGGCAACCTGTTTAAGAACTGGTTCACCGCCCGCCTCTTGGACTCCCTCAACTACTGTGTTAGCCATCCTGAAAGTGTGACCGTACATCGAGTAGAAGAGAACAAGAATCTTTGGTCTGTTTGCTTTCATCCACTCACCCTTCCTTAATTCCTGAATAATACTGTTGATTTAATTCTTAATGAGATTAATGGTAACTGCACATTCTGGGTCTTCAACAACATGCCAAAGTTCTGCGCGCAAACAAGACAACTTAAAATCAAAAACTTTTTCTATTATCGTTTATATTCTAAACTCAACTAAGATTGTGAAGGGTGAATCTGTTGAGTGAAACTATAGGTGATAGGGTGAAAAAGGCTCTTGAACAAGTGAGGCCACAATTGCAGGCTGACGGCGGAGACATAGAGTACGTGGGATTCGATAATGGCATCGTGAAAGTGAAGATGAAAGGCGCATGCAACGGATGTCCAATGTCAACTATGACCCTACAATGGGGAGTCGAAAACTTCCTCAAGAAAAGGATACCTGAAGTAACCAAAGTAGAGGCAGTCCGGTAGCCAACCCACCAAGAAACTTTGAATCTGCCATTGCACGGCATCTCAAATCAATACTTTTTATTCTGCCTCAGAATGCGTACGCATTATCATTTTTCTCGACGTCGTTAGTTATGGTCGTTATGATGGTTTTTGTGATGTTAGATTAAAAAATAAACGATCAATTTCATGATTTTGAGGCTGTAAAATAGGCTTTATATGAAATTTTGTCCTAAAACCTATTTAGGTGAAATTATCGTATTCAGGTTGCATAGGAACGGAAGTTTTTATTATGGGTTTACTTGACAAAATCCGCCAAGCCCTTACAGGTTCTGAAGACCAAGAAGATTACTTCGAGATGTGTTGGAGTACAAAAGGGGCAGGTACCTACCATGAGAAGATTGCATTTGAACCTCATAATCAGTTTCTTGTAACCCAGAAGAGAACATACACGGAGGTCCATATCTTCAACACTAAAGGTTTACTTGTGCGTATCATTTCGCTTGAAGAATTGTTTCATTCAATAAAGAAACAAAACGAAGAATATATTGCAGGAACCAAGAGGTTCGCTTACGTGCCTGATTGCTTTGGATTGGACAAAGAGGGAGTGATTTACATTGGAGGGCGACATGATCACCTTTACGTACTAAGTTGTCAAGGCGACCCGAAAGGAGAGGTGCTTTTACATTCCGAAGAATGGCAAGAGGATATTGAAGTTGATAATCAAGGGCAAATCTATATATTATACCAGTCGGGAGGTATCATCGTAGCTAACACCAAGGGTCAGCTAATTTGTCGTATCCCTCACCTCGGTGTCCACAATTGCAGGAGGCTTGCTGTTAATTCAAAACGAGAGATATACGTGGCTGGGGCTAGCAATGCCACTTATGGTTGGGCGAATTGCATTAGAAAGATTTCGTCAAAAGGACTCCCCCAAAGGTCTGTTAGCTCATTCACAAATATCGGGCATATAGCTATAGATGCTCACGACAATCTTTACGTTATTGAGATGAATGATGGAGTATTGATCAAATTAGACAGCAAGCTGGATGAGATTGAACGGCTTAGACTGTACTACCAAGACAAGAGGAAAAAAACGGGGTTATCGTATGCTCAATCTATCGCCTTAGATGGTGACGGAAACTGCTACATTTTGGAACGTAACATGATACTAAAATTCCGTTTACCCTTTTGATATCTGCAAATATGGAACCAACAACTTTTATAAACAATTCGCGATTCACTTTTTCGCTGCAGAGTTTACAGAAATGGTAAGAGCTAAAATCTGTTCATAACATAACTATCTTTGTGGAGAGTTGAAACATGAAAGTCAAAATCAACAAGTCTGTCTTGGAACTAACTCAGGGAGACATAACAGACCAGACTACAGATGCTATAATTAACGCTGCAAACGCTGCGTTACAAATGGGCGGCGGGGTTGCAGGAGCCGTCAGAAGAAGGGGCGGACCAAAAATTCAGGAAGAATGCAACAGGATAGGGGGAACCCATGTGGGCGGGGCAGTAATAACAACTGGAGGAAACCTAGCGGCTAAATATGTGATTCATGCTGTGGGTCCGAGACGTGGAGAAGAACATGAGGATACAAAGCTGAAAGATGCAACCTTAAACTCCCTATTCTTGGCTGACAAAAACCATTTGAAGAGCATAGCTTTCCCAGCTATAAGCACAGGAATCTTTGGCTTCCCAAGAGACCGGTGCGCCACCATAATGCTTTCAACCACAATAGCGTATCTTGAAGGTCCAACAAAACTGGAGAAGGTAGTTTATTGCCTTTACGACCAGAAAACCTTCGAAATCTTTAAGCGCACTCTTCAGTCTCTGACTCAGAGCCGCTAAAGCTTGAAGTAACAATTGGATGTAGAGGTCTCGCTTAACTCTGGTTTTTAAAGTCAAGTAACTATTTTTGTTCTTTGTCCTTCAGGTTGAGAGTGGCTTTTGCTTCATCGTTTATGTATTGGATGGTGAATCCTCTCTTCTTCAAAAGTCTGATTGCCCTATAATTGTTAGGTAACGTTAAGGCGTAAATCGTTTCAAGCCCCCTGTCTTTGCAGATTTCAATCATATGATCAACCATCTTCGACCCCAAACCTAATCCCTGCCAAGGATCTGCAACTATAAATGCGACCTCGCCCTTTTTTCCGTCCGATTCAATTATGAGCCTCACAACACCCAAGATTTTGCGTCGCCCTTCTTCTTTCAGTTCTGCCACGATGCCTATCTCTCTGTCGTAATCGATGTTACAGTATCGAGCTCTCATCTCATGGGGAGTATCCTTTATTATATGGAAAAACCTGTAGCGTACCGATTCTTCTGAAAAATTTTGGAACATCTCAAGCCACAAAGGTTCATCTTCAGGCTTTATAAGTCTCAAAAGAACAGTTCTGCCATCCCGTAGCCTCACCAACTTTTCATACTTTTTTGGGTCAAAATTTCCTTCATTTAACGTCACAATCCAGACCCCCTTTTTTGGCTAGTGACTTCAGTAACAAATACAAAATAAACCCAGTAATTAACTTTCACATATTGCCTACTAAATTCTTTGCAAACAGAGAATAGAGGATTAAACGGGAAAAGAAGAAAATTAAAGGCTTAGAAACGAATGAAAAACTTAAATACTGCCTTAAAGAAAAAAGACGCTGCGAAGGGCTGTATTATGAGAAATCCAGAATTATCTATCGCTCCAATGCACAGAATATGCAAGAAAGCGGGAGCAAGCCGAGTAAGCGAGGCAGCTGCGAAAGCGCTGGCAAAGGAACTGGACACAATCGGCATCAAAATAGCTAAAGAAGCTATAGACTATGCCATGCACGCTGGAAGAAAAACCGTTAAGTCAGAAGACATAGAGATAGCCGCAAGAAAAGTCTTGGCAAAATAAGCAGGCTCAACTCCCTTTTTTCCGAAAGAGGTGCAACGAAAGCCTCTCTTATTGTTAGTGAAAAACTTTATATTTCAGATGAAGCTGCAGTAGCTAGAACTTTACATATAAAAAGGAAGTATTTGTATGGCATATTTAACTACACAAGGTGGACAACCCGTTCTTATCCTTAAAGAAGGAACATCACGTAAACGTGGAAGAGACGCTCAAACAAACAACATTATGGCTGCCAAAATCATCGCCGAAGTTTTGAGAACCACTCTTGGTCCTCGTGGCATGGACAAAATGCTCATTGACGGTCTAGGTGACATAACCATAACCAACGATGGAGCAGCAATACTTGATGAGATAGATGTTCAGCATCCAGCGGCAAAGATGATGGTTGAAGTAGCGAAAACTCAGGATGATATGGTGGGCGACGGAACCACCACTGCCGTAATCTTGGCTGGAGAGCTTTTGCGGAGAGCTGAGGAGTTGCTGACTCAGAATATTCACCCAACAGTTATTGTGAAAGGATACCAAAAAGCTGTTGAGAAGGCTGTGGAAGCTTTAGCCAAATTGGCGATAACCGTTGACATTGATGACCGTGCAACCCTGAAGAAAGTTTCAATGACTTCTATGGGAAGTAAAGCTGTGGGTAATGCTCGGGATCATCTGTCTGAAATCACTATTGATGCAGTTAAACTGATCGCTGAGAAACGTGGCGATAAAACGATAGCGGACATTGATAACATTCAGAGAGTTAAGAAAGAGGGAAAGAGCCTCTACGACACTCAACTTATCAAAGGGATAATTATCGACAAAGAGATTGTTCACGCAGGGATGCCGAAACGTGTTGAGAAAGCAAAGATTGCTCTCCTTGATTCTCCTCTAGAGGTGGAGAAAACCGAGTTCTCAGCAGAAATCCGGATACGAGACCCCGCTCAGATGCAGGCATTTTTGGACAAAGAGACAACTATGCTCAAGGATATGGTTGCAAAGGTCAAGGCTTCAGGCGCAGCAGTTCTCTTTTGCCAGAAAGGCATCGACGACATGGCTCAGCATTTCCTAGCAAAGGAAGGAATCATAGCTGCACGAAGAGTTAAGCAATCAGACATGGAGAAACTAGCCCGAGCCACTGGAGGAAAGGTCATCACGAAGCTGGACGACTTAAAGAGTGAAGATTTGGGCGAAGCAGGAATTGTGGAAGAGCGTAAGGTCGGGGATGACAAAATGATCTTTGTGGAGAAATGCAAAGAACCCCGGTCAGTTGCGATTCTCATCCGCGCTGGTCTAGAACGAATGGTGGACGAAGCGGACCGGGCAATGAACGATGCACTGTCAGTGGTTGCTGATGTCGTTGAAGATAACAAGATCGTTGCTGGAGGAGGCGCCACAGAAAGCGAACTCGCAAAAGTTCTTCGTGCCTACGCTACAAAGGTTGGCGGCAGGGAACAACTGGCTATAGAAGCATTCGCTGATTCGCTGGAAATCGTGCCGAAGACGCTGGCTGAAAATGCAGGTCTAGAATCTATAGACATCCTTGTTGGGTTGAGGGCAGCTCACGAAAAGAAGAATGGCCATCTGATGGGTGTCGACGTTTTCAAGGGCAAGATAGTTAACAGTTACGAGGACGGAGTTGTTGAGCCATTGAAAGTTAAGGAGCAGGCGATGAAGTCAGCCGCGGAAGTTGCCTCCATGATCTTGAGAATCGACGATGTGATCGCTTCGACGAAACCAAGAGAAGGGGCTCCTCCGGGCGGAATGCCTGAAGGCTACTAAAACCCATAGCAAAATCTTTTTCTTTTTTTTCTTCTATTTTTTTGTTCATTACGTAATCATGTGCGTTTATTGTTCTTTTGTTTTGTAGAAAAGTTAATTTGTTTTTCTTGCTAACACACATTAGCTTAATAGACACTGAACTTGAGTTAAGCAGGTTACGCAGTTTAGGTCTTACGCGCTAAGTGTCGTTTATAGGTGGGAAAAATGGCGGTACAGAAGATGGATAAGCCTCTTACGTTGGGTGTTGATCTTGGAGGCACCAAAGTTAATGTAGGGTTATTGGATGCTGCTGGTCGCCTTTTGTCTGCCCATAAATCTATGATTCACGCCTCAAAGGAACCAGAAAGGGTCATCGCAGACATCCTAACAGGAGTAGACGAGTGCCTCAGCAAAACTGGTCTGGAAGCTGAAGCTCTTGGAATCGGCGTAGCCGCCCAGGTGGACCTGAAGGGAGTTGTACACGGTTCTCCAAACTTGGGATGGCGAAACTTTCCGTTAAAGAAAAAACTGGAGAAACAGCTTGGGCTGCCTGTGGCTGTCACTAATGATGTTAGTGCAGCTACTTGGGGCGAATGGCGGTACGGCTCAGGAAGAGGCGTAGACGATTTGGCTGTTCTTTTTGTGGGCACTGGGGTAGGCGGTGGAATCATAACTGGCGGAAACCTTCTATCTGGTTGCACCAATAGTGGCGGAGAACTGGGGCACATCACCATTGTCTATGATGGACGAAAGTGCCGCTGCCCTAACCGGGGTTGTTTGGAAGCATATGCGGGCGGCTGGGCAATCGCTGAGCGTGCCCAAGAAGCTGTTAGAACTGCGCCGAAGGAGGGACAGCGTCTGGTGTCTTTGGCGGGCAGTGTTGAAGAAATAACGGCGGCTACTGTTAGCAGAGCTTACCATGAAGGCGATCTGCTGGCTCGAAGATTGGTGGAAGAGACTGGGCGATACTTAGCTGCTGGGGTGGTTAGCATCGTTAATGCCTTCAATCCTTGTGTTCTAGTTCTTGGAGGCGGTGTTATCGAGGGTATTCCTGAGTTGATTCAGATGGTGAAAGAATTTACTCGAAGTAGGGCATTGGAGGCTGCTGTTGAAGGGTTAGAAATTGTGAAGGCTGCGTTGGGTGGTGATGCAGGGGTAATCGGGGCAGCTGCTTTGGCTCAAGATTTGGTGGATAAAGCTCCGTGAGTTGGTCTGTGAACTGTTTTCTGATTCCTGTTTGAATCGTGCCTTTTTGTGTTGTTAAGCAAAAGGTTAAAGTTCTTCGGTGTAAACGGTTGTTAGGCGGGGAAGTCAGATGTCTGTCTCAGCTTATGTGTTGGTTACGCTAAATCCGGGCACCGAGAAGAATATACTCAAAAAAGTTTCTCACTTCAAAGAAGTCAAGAGGGTAAGTATGATGTACGGAGAATACGACGCCATCATCAAAGTGTGCACTGAAAATCTGGAACAGTTGAACAAGTTCCTAACAGATAAACTGAGGGTGCTACCCGACATCTTTCAAACAGCCACGTTAATAGTAGCTAAAACTCACTCGGCTAAACGATAACACGCAAGCCTCTTTTTCCTTTTCTGATTTTTTCTACAGCACATCTGCAACCAGAACAGCAACTCACGGTATCGAGTTTCGTCTACGGTTGATTCAGCAGTATCAGTTTCATGGTTTTCAATACATCATAAACATTGGTTTTTGCCACGCATAGTTGAAGACTAATAATACTTCATTGTTGAAAACTAGCTTTTTTCAGAAAAATTTGCTTCAGATGTTTAGGATGTCTGGTCTGTCGCTTGCGATGCCGTCAACGCCTTTTTTCTTGTATTCAGCAACCTCTTCTTCTTTGTTGATGGTCCAGACGATCACCTTTAAGCCATTTTCATGAGCCTTCCTGACGTTGGCGGAGTGAGTGAAACGATACAGCGGAAGCAGATACTCAGCTTTCAAATCTAAGGCTGCTTGTATGGGGTTCTTGTGTCTCACGTAGATTAAGCCAGTCGCCACATCATTTAACTCCCTAACCTTTCGGAGAGCCTCTTCGTGGAAAGAAATGATTATCACGTTCTCTATCAGCCCTTTCTGGCGGATCAAATCTAGAACCTTCTCTTCGATGCCAGTTTCTTTGAGTTCCACAAGAATCTTAACACGCTTACCCACAGCGTCCAGCACCTCCTCCAATGTAGGTATCTGTTCACCCTTCTCAGTAACGAACTTTTTTATCTCCTCTAGAGTAAGCTCGTTAACCGAGCCGCTGCCATCCGTGGTCTTGTTCACATCAGCGTTGTGGATGACAACAATTTCGTTGTCCTTTGTTTTTCTGACATCCAGTTCCACCGCGTCTACTCCAAGCTCAATGGCTCGTCTGAAGCTGCTGAGGGTGTTCTCTGGCTCGTAAGCGCTTGCTCCCCTGTGACCTATCTTCAACAAGATTTTCACACCAGCACCTAACTCTATAGGCACTCCAAGATTATGTGCGGGAAACGTAAATGAAATTTGCTACGCTCTCAGATTTTCTGATTGATACAGTATCTTTGGCTCTTAATTCAATGAGATTCTCGTTGTTGTCTGCCAAGAGCCATGCAGGTCCTCTGCTGACTGTTAACTTCACTGTGGAATCTTCTGGAACCACGAAGCTCTTCATGTTCCTGTTATGCAGATTGTTGAATGATATTCCGATGCCTTTCATGAATCTTTTTCCCCCTGTTGCTTTGTAGTATCCTGTGGAACCGAAGGATGTAGCAACGATGACGCCGTCGCCAATCAAGTCTTTACACTTTTTTCCGTCAACAGAGAGGGAGAACCTCACGGCGTAGATCGGCAGCTTAGGGTGAATCTGAATCTCGTTTAATCCAACAAGCTTTTTGCCTTTAGCTTCTGTCTTCAGTTTTATCTTTTTATGTAAACAGTAGTTGCCTTCCTTAATGTTTGACAGCAGGTCCCTCAGGTCATCTGGTGTGTAATCGCATTTTCTGCAGACCCGTGAAGTCTTGATTATCAGCTTCGGAACCTCAGGAAATTTTCTTTCGCTGAATAAGACTGTGCCGTCTCCACCGTAACAGACGATAAAATCAGGGTTCCTCTCAACAACCTTGAAGCCCTCTGCAGCCAAAGCAGCCTTAATCTTTGAAGTATCCTGCAGAGAAACCACTAGAACCCTTTCCGGCTTTTTTGGTGCCATTGACAATTTGCCAACCATAGTTAACAGCCCACCTTAACGGTTCTACACATCGAGACTAAAAAAACTGTGTGCTCCGTAAAAAATGTTTACGCACGTTTTAGTCCCTAAGGATTTCTGGCAGTCTTCTTCGCAAAACTAGGGCAATTGGAATTCCTACAATTCCTCCTATGGCGATTTGAGCTATGTTTGCTGGAACTTCTGCCAATGCTCCGCCTATGCCCCACAGATATAATTCGACTAAGAAGTAGCCGATAACCATCTCAGTTCCAGCCACAACAACGGCGAGAATATCGCGATAAACGTTTTTCTTGTTTGTAATCAGGCTTGCCAGTAAACCCTCTAAACCTTTGATGACCAACGTTGGAATCGCAAATAGTGGGAATCCTATGATGTCTGCTATTGCTGAGCCTAATCCTCCTGCAACACCGCCTATAAGCGGGTTGAAAGTTAGCGCGGCGACAAAAATCATGACGTCTCCAACGTTAAAGTATCCGCCCATGGGATTGGGAATCCGAACGATTAAGGTTCCCACTGCGACCAGTGCTGACATAATTGTCATCAGAGAAAGCTGTATTACGGCTTTTTGTTTCTTGACCAATTGACCAACTTAGATAGTATAGTTGCAACTTTACTATTAAAAATTTCTGGTTCAAAGCAACGTTTTCAGTTCATCCATGGCAACCAAAGCTCTTTTTCCACGCTCCGTAATCCTGAAGTATTTTCGTCCATCCCTATTGTAAGACGTCACAGCACCCCGCCTAGAAAGATCGTTCAGATGCTGATAGATGGCTGCCCGCGTCATGGTCTTCCCAATCTTCTTCCACAAATCATAACCATACGCATCTTCACGACTCAAAATCCGCAAAATCTTCTCCTTCGTACTCAACTCCAAACCAACCCCAGCCGTCTTACGCTTCTTCGCCAACTCCTGAAGCACATCCGTCGCCTTCAAACCGCTTCCCGTTATAAGACACATAACCGATTCTCCCCCATCAACCACGCCCTGATTCACCAGCTTTTTGAGGGCAGCAGTCGTAGCTGAACTGGACGGCTCAGCAAAGATTCCCTCAAGACGGGCAATCTCCTGCTCAGCAGCGAAAATCTCGGAATCCTGAACCGTAACAGCCGCGCCACCCGAATCTTTTATGGCGCGAAGAGCATTCCTTCCATTCACAGGGTTGCGCACAAATATTCCCAAAGCATGGGTGTACGGCTCAGAAACATCAACTGGAGCTGATTCATCATTCTCAAGGGCTTCAACTATGGGTGCACATCCATAAGCTTGAACCCCAATCATCCTCGGAATCCGATCGATCTTTTTTAGGGCTTGCAGGTCCTTGAAGCCTTTCCACAGGGAATAGATTGTTCCGCCGCTTCCCATAGAAACAACGAAACAGTCAGGAACCCCGAACTGCTCCACAACCTCAAAACTGATCGTCTTCTCCGCTTCGACAGTCAGGGGATTATATTCTGCGGTGGCTTGATACCAGCCTGTCTCCTTCGCCAAGGACTCCGCTCGAAGGTTGGATTCGTCAACGGTTTCTCCATGCTCTTCAATTACTGCATCATAGATCATCATCTGCGCCAATTTACCCACATCAACCATTTTTGGAACAATAATGTTGCATGTTAATCCAGATTTGGCGCAGTAAGCAGCCATAGAGGCTCCCATGTTCCCGTTAGAGGCGCAAATCACGGAATCATGCCCATAATCCAGAGCGTTTGAAACCATCAAAGCTGCGCACCTGTCCCTGAAGGAGTTCGTTGGATTACGAGTCTCATCCTTCAGATACAAGTCCTTTAACCCAATCTCTTTGGCTAACCGTTCAGCCTTGTGCAGCGGTGTCCCACCTTCTCCCATAGTCACCACGTTTCTGACCTCCGGCAAATAGGGCTTGAATTTCCAAAACGTTAAGGGCTCAGTGAGAACAGCATCTTTCAGCTGCTCAAAATCATAACTGTAGTCGAGGAGACTTCCACACTTTTCGCACCTATGTTTTGGAGGATAAGGCGAAAAATGAGACAAACATTGGCTGCACTGCAGAACAGTCATATCCGATTGAACTCCCTAATGAAAAGACGGTTTTCCAGCTTTTATCGGTTGCCTAGAAACATTTCAGAGAAAACTGGAGCAAATTAATGGCAAACAGAAAATGGCTGACAGGACAACATGATCAAAAAGGCTGAATTAGTAACTGGCAACTCCTTTTTTCTCTGAATAATCGTACCATTTCCAAAGTTTCTCGATTGCCTTCTCAGAGTATCCCCGTTGTTTCAGCAGAATATTAAAGGAGTTTTTCGTTTTCATCTGAAGGCTCCCAAACTATATAGAATACATATATGAATATAAAAAAGACTTGCGAATTCCGAATCCAGTTTTTGTAGATGTGTACAACATAAATACAGTTACATGATACGTTTGCCTCCAGTATTATTTAATTATTCAACAAGAATCCGTTACCAAGCGCCATGAACCTTAGACCGAAGTTTATCAGCCCCATTTCTTAAGAAAGTTTTCTGCTGCTGTTCGCAATTTTTTCCGTGAACTATCAAGATGCACCTTAACAAAGGAGATCACCCGTTCTTTCTGGTCAATTCTGTCAAAAAACAAGTCCAGAGTTTTGATGGCATGCTGAGCGATAACTCTTTTGCACTCTTCGGTCAGATGAGGCGAAGTGCAAATGTCTTGAACTTTCAGCAGTTCGTCTGTAATCTTTGTTATAAGATAGGGTTTTGCTAGGGCAATCTTGCCTGAATTGCCAACAACATTAGCTACTGTAACCATGTAGTCGTTTTCTAAAAAGCTGTAATATTTGTCAAAAATGGCGTCAAACTTCTTGTCTGTGTCAACTTGGGTTAGATTTGCAATGATGGCAAATGCATTCCAAGTTAGGATTCGGTATTTGCTGTCTAGCAGATTAATGAACGAATCAAAGTAGGGATACAGTTTCTCCGGATGTTCTTCGCTTAAATCCATCAGCACTTTTGCGCAGCCGTATCTAACAGCGGCTGTTGAGGAACCAACACCATCGAACAGGAAAGGAATTAGGCTAAAATCTTGCCTAACCCTATAGAGGAGATGCTCTTTCGTCATTGACTTATCCAGAAGAGCCTCAGTTAACTGAGAAAAATCATTGTTTGGAAGTTTCTGTCAGTTCTTCAATGTTGAACGAGTGTTTCGTTGGCTGAGCTTATTATCAAAGTTGAGTTTTCGTTCCATTGTATCGAAATGTATCTTCCATCCGCAGACCAGTAGCTGCAATTATGTTTCTCTGCTGATGTTTTATACATCATCTCTTGAAAGGCTAGGTAAAACTCATAGGCATCATCCCTAGAGTCCCAAGCAATATTCCACGTAAAGAGGAAATCGTCATCTTTTTCGTAGTAGTTGATGATGTCTCCGCCCCAGCCTTCAGACGCGTTCTTGGCATCAGTTTCGGAAAGCCAGTTATCCAACATAACAAGAACAAAATATTCTCCGAACCTATCAGTTTTCTTTAGTTTCCAATCATCAGTTACTGAAGCCGCTTCAACAGTTAGGGTACCCTCTTGCGCGAAGTATTTGTCAGGGTGCATTATCTGTTCAGTCGTGCTTGGGGGATTAATGTACGCGTCGTTAACAGCGTCCCAGCCACCTTGCTCATACAAAGCTTTGACGAATTCTACACCATAGTGGTATACAAATCTGTTAAATCTATCAATAGATTCCGGAAGACTTGATGTACTAGGCATACTCACTTCCGCCGAAGGGGGTACAACTCCGTCGTTTTTGAAGGTGTCAGCCATTAATGTGGCGTCTCCCTCCTTCAGGGATGTTAGGGCTTTGGAACCATCAAAGGTTGTTCTTGTGGGAAGAGAATAGGTCTCTTGCATGATATGAGTTAACTCGTGAACAAAAGTTGATGTCACCTTAAACTCATTAGTGACATCAAAGTTTTCTTCCACAACGTAGATTTTGCCCTGCCACTTCGCCGCACTAAACATTCCGGTCCACTCAAGCTCCACATCAGTCAAATTGACGTCCTGAGAAATCAGGAACAATGCCTTGTAGATGTTCTCTTCAATAGTTATCTCTTCAAGGTCGATATAGCCTACGCCCCAGTTTTCGATTACCCAACTTTGGTTAACTACCTCAAGAGTTACTTCCCTAACAGAAACATCTCTAATATTCTCGAATTCTTCCCTTGCTTCACTCAAGAGCTGCTCAGCCAAAATCTTGTATTCGTCGCCTTGAGGACGCTCGGTGCTCAGCAGCAGCCTTACGCTGAATACGCTTACGAGCAGAATCACAATAAGGCATACAAGAAAAACCGTTTTTTTCTTTTCCAGATTCAACGCCTCTCTTAATAATACAAAGTGAACGCTTCTATCTAAACTTTAATTTTTTCAATCTCAGGCAAACTCGATGTGAGGCTAACCGCCAGACAGGTAGAGAAACCTAATTTGTGTTTATGTTGTGGAGCTGGGGATGGGAATTGAACCCATATAGAGCAGCTCTGCAGGCTGCCGCCTGAACCATTCAGCCACCCCAGCAGCCTAAACTTCATAGTACAAAAACTAATAACCTTATCGATGTCCATTACGTGAAAGTGCCTAGCCCTACTGGTTCTATGAGATGCTGGTAGCTACCTGTTTATGTTTTTAGGTATTTTTCAGGGTTCTCTTCAAAGGCTATTTTGCATCCGGGAGCGCAGAAGTAGTAGGTTTTTCCCTTGTAAACCGTCTTATGCTTCGCCGTTTTCTCGTCCACTTTCATTTTACAAACTGGATCAACAGCCAATCAACTTCACCTCCCTTCCATTTCTAAGCTGGGCTATCCAATTTTGGTTTAAACCTCTTCAGGAGCGAGGCGTTAGTAACCACGGAAACGGAACTGAAAGCCATCGCCGCAGCACCAAATACTGGCTCCAGCATATATGGGTACAGGATTCCAGCAGCTACAGGAATCAGGACGGTGTTATAGGCGAATGCCCAGAACAGTCCCTGCTTAATCTTGCTCATCGTGGCTCTGCTAAGCTGAATGCTGATAACCACATCTCTCAAATCATCTTTAACCAGCACGATGTCACCCGTTTCCATCGCCACATCAGTTCCACTTCCAACAGCTATGCCAATATCTGCCTGCGCCAAAGCAGGAGCATCGTTTATTCCATCCCCCACCATAGCCACTATCTTGCCTTCATCCTGCAACCGCTTAATCTCAGATGCCTTGTCTCCTGGAAGCACCTCCGCCAGCACACGGTCCACGCCCACTTGCTTTGCAATAGCCTTCGCTGTTCTTTCATTGTCCCCTGTAATCATGATCACTTTGAGCCCCATCTTCTGGAGAGTCTTCACCGCCTCCACAGAATACTCCATCAACGTATCAGCCACAGCAATCAAACCAGCAGCCTCACCATCTACTGCCACGAGCATAGCGGTCTTTCCATTCTCCTCCAGCGCCTTCATTTTCTCCTCAAGCTGCGCTATGTTTATGTTGTTTTTATTCATCAACTTTCGATTACCAAGCAAGATTGCCTTGCCACCATACTTCACTTCCACGCCGTATCCAGGTATGGCGTTAAAGAATTCTGGGTCAACAACTTTGAGTTTCCTCTCCATCGCTCTCTTTACGACAGCTTCTCCGAGAGGATGCTCCGAGTTTTTCTCTGCGATTGCCGCAAGCTGCAACAGCTCATTTTCACTTACTGTTTTACCTTTTTGTGCGGTTGAAGAATAGTTACCGCTCGGAGACGTGACAGGAACAATGTCCGTGACTTCTGGCTCTCCTTTAGTCAGTGTTCCGGTCTTGTCGAATACTATGGCTTGGAGTTTATGAGCTGTTTCCAGCGCTTCTCCGCTCTTGATTAAGATTCCATTTTCTGCCCCCTTTCCGACACCCACCATAAT
>Ga0315551_10001706_pt1 | contig 16604 bp, 17 predicted proteins | sample SalMarSW160290MG_FD_203678 | JGI IMG/M metagenome (GOLD analysis project Ga0315551, IMG submission 203678) | Salt marsh sediment microbial communities from the Plum Island Ecosystem LTER, Massachusetts, United States - Salt Marsh Sediment SW1602-90 ...
TATGTGAGAGCTATAAGAACCCGTTTCCCTCAAACTGCGTTGGTCTTTGATGCTTTCCATATTCTAGCCGATTACTCCAGGATGCTGGATGCTCTACGAACTCAGGAGTATAACAAGCTCATAGGTCCGATGAAAAAGATCATTAAAGGGACTCGATTCTTGCTTCTTCGAGGGCAAGAGAAGCTTTCCATCCCGGCCAAAGAGAAACTCCAAAAGCTTCTGCGGATCAACAGAAATCTCTTCATAGCTTATGTCCTTAAAGAAGAACTCCGGAGACTCTGGCGATTCGAATCCAGAGAAGAGGCCGAGAGATTTTTCTTCGATTGGATTAGAAAAGCCCTGAACTCCGGGATTCGAAAGCTTGTGAAGTTTGCCACCCGTTTGCTGAGGCATGGAGAAGGCATCCTGAATTATTTTCGTTATCCCATCTCAACGGCAATGGTTGAAGGGATTAATAACAAAATTAATGTCGTTAAAAGAAAGGCTTACGGATATAGAGATGTGGAGTATTTTAAGCTCAAAATCTATAATCTCCACCTCTCCAGGTACTCATTATTGTGATGAACCAAATTTTCTAAAATGGGTAGACATCTATTATTAAAAGATTATCTTTTTATAATCTTCATTTGATAGTGTAGGATAAAATTTTTGCTTTTTTCTTTTTCCGGGAATTCTGCTTAAAAAACTAAAATTTTAGTCTCCGTCAGATAGCCTATGAGAAGGTAATGTACCTGCAGTCTTGACTTTCTTCACTGTTGTCGTTTGATCCGGGGAGTTCTTTCCTGAGTCGAAAATCGAGGTGAAGAACGGAATGATTGAATTAATCATCATAACGGGCTTCTTCAAGAAATTGAGTTTAGGAGCTTTCTTCTCGACAGCGTTTACATTGGGAACAGCCATAAGAAGCAGACCAATGCAGACGGAAAGAGCAGCGATTTTAGCTAATGTTTTGCGCATAGCAACCTCCTCTCAATGATTGCTACGCCTTGTGAAGGATTAAGGATGGGACAGATAATTGAATGAATATGTACTGCAACATCCTCATCCAAGGCGTCGTAGATAATCTAAGTCATTGAAAATAAAATGTCAAGCTTTTTTTTAAATTATCTAAAAATCTATCATGAAAAATGGAAATTCCCCCCATGATTTAGTGGTAAAGGAATTATTTAGCATGGTATTTAGTGTGTTTCAGGGAACAAGAAAATATTGAAAATAAGCAAAAATCCGGGCCGAATTTAGTATCGCGGCTTGATTTTTAGAAGTTCTTCTTCAGCTTCCTTGGGTGGAGAGGTGAAGAAGCTGATGAGGATTGTGAGGACCGCAGAGACGAAAAAGGCAGGCACGAGCTCATAGATAAGGCTTTTCAAAGCATCGACCTGGTTCCAGATAATAGTGACGGCTGTTCCGGAAACAAAGCCGGCAGCCACGCCTGCTTTGGTGACCCTCTTCCAGAAAAGGGAAAGAAGAAGCGGCGGGCCGAACGAAGCTCCCAATCCTCCCCAGGCAAAAAGCACAAGCCAGAAGACATATTGTTTAGCGATAGCCCCCAGGACGAGAGCCGCTGCCACAAGGCAGAGGACAACCATCCGGCTCAAGCGAACCAGCTTTTTTTGAGGAATGGATCTCCCTTTAGCCAGGATTTTCTGGTATATGTCCCTCACAACACCGGAGGAGGCAACCAGGAGCTGGGAGTCGGCCGTGGACATGATGGCCGCCAGGATGGGAGGCGATGATGACTCCCACCAGCAAGGGATGGAGGTGGGCTGCGGCCATGAAAGGGAAGAGGTTCTCCGGGTCACCGTCAGGAAGGGCTTCCGGCTTCAGGTAATAGGCCCACCCCACAAGCCCGATAAAGATAGCTCCCCAGGCCATCAATGTGTTCCAGACTGTGCCGATGAGACAGGACTTTCTCAGCCTCCGGGGATCATCCACGGACATGTAGCGGACCAGGATATGGGGTTGCCGGGAGAACCGAGGCCGATACCAAGGAATCCGACAATCCCTCCTGCTGCAAAGGCAAAGGGATCGAGGAATTTCGGGTTGAAGCTGTGGAGTATATGCTGACGATTCCTGACCAGCTCCCTGCCTGAATAATGGCGATAAAGGGAAGGACAAGGAGGGCAAAGATCATGAACAAGGCCTGGATCATGTCGGTCAGCGACACAGCCAGAAAACCTCCCAGCGCCGTGTAGACGAGAACGATGACAGCGGTCAGAAGGATGCCGCTCATCTTGCTGACGTGGAAGCTTGTGCTGAAGGCTTTTCCTCCTGCCAGAAACTGAGCAGCCACGTAGGAAATCATGAAGATGAGGATGATGATGACCGAGATGACTCTTAAGATATTGGTTTTATCCTTGAAGCGCGACTCGAAGAAATCCGGAAGGCCGGAAGAGGAAAACCTGGCGCTCAAAATCCCGATGGCGATGATGATAGCCAGATAAAGAGGGAAAGAAGGATGATGGCTGAGGGAAGGATGAAGAGGCCGAAAACTTCCGCAAGTCCCATCAGAGTCGCCTGGATTCCTATTTCTTGAGGTGAGCCCGGGATCCGGTTGAATTTTTCATGCTTCTTCTTTGTAGAAATAATCGATTTCCCATACGGCTGTGTCAGGCCCGTCTGAGCCGTGAACGGCGTTTCGCTCCACTGAGAAACCGTAGGTATGACGAATCGTTCCCGGCTCGGCCAGGGCAGGGTCTGTCGCTCCCATGGCTTTTCGCCAGTGGTTGATGGCGTCCTCTCTTTCCAGAACCATGACCACGATCTCTCCTGAGCTCATGAAGTCGGTCAGGCTTTCGTAGAAATGCTTGTCCTGGTGGATGATATAAAAGCTCTTTGCCTGTTCTTTGCTGAGATGGAGCATCTTCAGGCCGGAAATGAGGAAGCCTTCTTCTTCTATTATCTGGATGATCTTGCCTACTGCTTTCTTCTTCATAGCATCGGGTTTGATGATTGCCAGGGTTTTTTCAGCCATGATTACTCCTTATGCGTATGAATTCGTCAGTCCATTGATATATCTTAATCTTTCTTCAGAGTCAAATGCCGTTGACAGCCCTCCGAACCCACTTTAAAATGGACGGAGATGGAAAAAAGAAGACAGAACTACAAATTGCTGGAGAAATTCGCTCTTGACCAGGGCATCTCTCTCTTTGGTGCCGCGGATATAGAGACGGCCAGGGAGGAATTTCTCCTCGACTTAAGGACAAGAGAAAGATTCGGCTTCGCCCTTTCGCTGGGAAAAAGGCTGCTGGATCCTGTCATAGAGGATATCGAGGATCGACCTACCCCGCTTTATTTTCATCATTACCGGCAGTTGAACTTCTTCCTGGACCGGGCGGCTTTTCTGGTCTCCTCTCTCATTCAAGAAAAGGGATTTCAGGCGCTTCCCATTCCTGCCTCCCAGACAGTTGACTGGAAAAATCAACGCGGACATCTCTCTCATAAGAAGATCGGCCGCCTGGCCGGACTGGGATGGATAGGACGGAATAATCTTCTTGTCAACCACGAACTGGGAGCCAGGTTCCGGCTGGTAACCGTTCTTACGGATATGCCTCTTGAGGCGGATAAGCCTGTGGAGAGAGATTGCGGAGAATGCCAGAAGTGTATACCGGCATGCCCGGTCGAGGCCATAAAAGAGCGAAGAGAGGATTTCGACCACTGGAGGTGTTTCGAGAAACTCAGCGAGTTCCATAAACTGCCCAATATAGGTCAGCATATCTGCGGGATTTGTGTGAAGGCCTGTTCCGGATTCTCTAAAAAATAATCCTTCTGGCAGGTTAAACGAAGAAATCTGAAAAGAGGCGGAAAGCTTTCTTCATGTTTCCGGATTAGACTTGAATCCTGGAAAGCTCTATGGGGTGCTTGCTGATCACGACCCTGTTCTTTCCCGATTCTTTAGCCTCATAGAGAGCCCGGTCAGCGAGATTGGTGAGTTCTGTGGCAATCCTGGCGTATTCCTTCTTGGGTCCGTCGATGGGATGTTTAAACACGTAGTCTCTGTAATAGCAGTAGGCGATTCCCATGCTTATAGTCTTGTGGACGATCTCGCCCTCGGGTCTGAAATTGATCTCCTGGAAGGCAATCCTTATCCTTTCGGCGATGGTGGCGGCTTCGTTGACGTTTGTACCGGGGAGAATAATGGTGAACTCGTCTCCTCCAAACCTGGAGGCCAAATCGGTTTCTTTCCGGATATTTTGGCCGATCACCTGGGCGGCCTCCACCAGTACATGGTCTCCTTTGAGATGCTGGTAGGTATCGTTGTAGGGTTTAAAGTCGTCGATATCAATCATGATCAAAGACAAAGTACTTCTCCATTTCTCTGCTGTTCTTATCTCATCGGGAAGGTGTTCGTTGAAATATCTGCGGTTGAAAAGTCCTGTAAGCTCGTCTGTTATTGAGAGAAGCCTGACTTTTTCCTCCAGATTTTTTCTCTCGGTTATATCTTCTATTACCGTATCATAATAGGAAATATCGCCGAAGGCATCTTGTATAGCCGTGGAGGTGAGAGATGCCCAGAAATAAGACCCGTCTTTTCTGGTCAGTAGGAGTTCTTTGTTCTTCACGAGGCCCTGTTTTTCGATATCCTTCATGAAATTTTCGAAATCGGAGGAGTTTTTAAACAGATTCACCAGTTTGAGGCTAAGCGCTTCATCTCCATCCTTATATCCGAGGATTTCTAAGGCCGTTGGATTGATCTCAAGGAGCTTGCCCAAGGGGGTGAGCCTGAAGATTCCCACTTTGATGTTGGCTATCAGCTCTCTGTATTTTACTTCGGACTCTTCGATGTGCCTCACCAGCCCGCGCCGCTGGAGGATCTCTGAGATGAGGTTGGCGAAGATTTCTATAGGTCTGACCGTCTCTTTGGTAGGAGCGAGGCCGCTTTTGGAATCATCAACGGATATGATTCCCAGGAGCTGTCCTTTTTTGTCTTTCATGCTGACAAGAAGATTGTCGTCTTTGTGCCAGTAACCTTCTTTTTTGGGATAGGGTTTATCGCTTGATATGACGGCTTTTTTGTCCAGAATGTCTCTCATGGAGTGGGGAATGTAACAGGATTGGCTTCCGATTTTTATCCCCTTCTCAAAATATTCCAGGTATTTTTCCCTGGGCATTTCCACTTTTCTAACTCTGATCAGATCAGCTCTTGTTATGCCTTTGTATCCGATGATTTTTCTGTAGGGAGGCTCATCTATAAACAAAGAGATGAGGACTCGGCTGAAATCTGAGATGTCGACCACGGCATCGGCGATCCGCCTGAATAGATCCTCTTCCTTTTCAGCGGATAAGATGTCCGCCGTGATTTCTGAAAATCTTTCGATCTGGAGGTTGACCTCTTTTATTTTTTCTTCGGCTTTCTTCCTTTTGGTGATCTCGATAAAAATAGCGATAGCCATGGATTCCTGATCAGAGAGAAAAATGGGAAAGAGGGAACAGAGGACGTATTTTTCCTCTTTCGTCCTTGTGGTTATGGACAATTCCGTCAGTAGGGAAGCTTTCTTTTTGTCAAAGATGTCGTCGAGAAGCGGCTGGAATTTTTCTTCTTTTTCTTCGCTGAAAAGCACGTCCTGCAGGGTTTTTCCTTTAACCTCTTTTTCGGTAAACCCGAACAGGCTCTCCGAAGCGGGGTTCCAGAAGAGAACTTTCCCGTTCCTGTCGAATCCTTGAATGGCAATGTTGGGAGCGTTATCTATGATGGCCTTCAGTTTGGTCTTGTTTCCTTCCACTTCTTTGTAAGCCTGATTCAGTTCTTCTATGACTTTTTTCCGTTCTGTGATATCGGTGGCAATTCCAAGAATACCAGCCTGGAGGTTGCCTCCAGAGAGAGGACGGCAGGAAATTCGGACATAGCGGGTTTTCCCTTCGTTATGGATAAGGCGAAACTCATAGGGGCTTGTGTCCCCTGACAGGATTTTTTTCAAAGCCTCTGAGATATGCTGCTTATCCTGGGGATGGACGAGGTTCAGCAGGGATTCGCCTCTGAGCTCTTTGGAAGCCAGGCCGTTGTAGTTCTGGATGGCGGGGCTGATGTAGGTGAAGCGTCCTTCATTATCCAGGATGAAGATGACATCGTTGATGTTTTCCACAAGAAGACGGTATTTCTCCTCGGACTTGTGAAGGGCCTCATTCATCTTCTTCCGCTCGGTAAGATCGCGTACGATGCCTAATACGGCCGGACGTCCCTCATAAGGGATAGAGGCCGCAGAGATTTCGAGCTCTTTTTCAGTGCCATTCTTGCTGGTCACCGTGAGGTTGCAGACAGAGGGAGCATCTTTTGCTGTTAATTTAAGTTTTTGCCTATCACTGACGCATTCTTTGTCTCTGGAGCTCACTTTATCGAATAGCGGCTTTCCAACCAGCTCGTCTTTGGAAAACCCGGTGATTTGTTCAATGGCTTTGTTGGCGAATTTGCAGATGCCGTCCTGAATGATGGCCACTCCGTGTTTAGCATTCTCCACAAGTGTCAGATATTTCTTTTCTGATTCCTTGAGTGTTTCTTCGAATTTTTTCCTCTCCGTGATATCTCTGGCAATACCGACCAGGGCAAAGATTTGGCCCTTATTGTCTTTAAGGACTTTGAGATGGATATCCAGAGGGACTCTTCCTCCGTTGGAAGAGATAACTTCGACTTCATGGAGGGGATGATAAGTTATCTGGGTAAAATTTTGGAAGACCTTTTGAATTGATTCTCGGTAATCAGGCGCCATGAGGTCCAGAAGATTTTTTTGGAGGAGTTCCGAGAGAGAATAGCCGGTTATTTTTTGAGCGGTTTTGTTGATATAGAGAAAATTTCCCTCAAGGTCGACAACAAAAATAATATCCGGGGCAGTTTCGACAAGGGTGAGATACTTGTCTTCAAAAGAGATGCCTCTTTCAGAAAAAGTCCTTCCAAACCTAGTATTGGGATCGACTTGAACTTCTCTATGATTAGACATTTTTCCCCTAGATTTTCGGGGTTTCTCCGCGAGCACATAAAAGATAGAGGATGGGGGAAAATATGTAAATCGCCTTAGACGGTGAAATGAAAAGTGATATTGATAGAGAATATTTCATCCGATAAGGTAGGAGAGATTCACCCCTGCGGGCTAAACAAGTCAAAAAAACTGGCCCGATGTCCTCATCGGGCCGATAAAGGTCTGTTCTGGGAAATGGACTCTGCTGCTTCTATTTTTTTTCGCAGGGAATCCAGATCTCGCTCTTCATGTCTTCTGGTTTTATATCCGGAGTGGGCATGGTCAGGTATCTTTCCATGAGAGGACCTGCCTGGGCGTAGCCGTTAGCCTCCATCCATTCATAGATTTTGGCGATGGTCTCCCCTGTTTTCTCATAGGGGCCGGTGTGAGTAGCTGCGGCGACCTGAGTGAAGCTCCATTGTTTCTTTTCGAGAGGCGACTGGGGCATGACCTGGGGTGTGACCGGAAATCCAACCTCCCATTGCAGCTCCTCGGGTTTGACTTCATCGGGGCTGTTGTAATAGATGCCGAAAAGAGATCCTCCGGGATAGATGTTCTGGCTCTGGGATGAAAGTATCAATTGACCGATGACATCATTGATTTCTGTGAAAGGGCCTTTGTGGCTTATGCAGACATAGGCAAAAGGAGTCACTTCTATTACGGAGACGGCCTCTTCTGGGGAGGTGGATTTTTGGGCGCCACCGACCAAAACAGAAATAGAAATGATCATGCATAGAATGGAAACGAATGTGATCTTTTTCAATTTTCCCTCCTTATTATTCGCGTTTTAATTATCCTGGGTTATTCAGATTATTTCCCTCATCATTATACAACTCAGACACTTTTATACGATATCTCTATGATACCGTGAGTAAAGGGCGATAACCGGATTGTGGCCGGTGACGCGGTCCTTAACAACAAGGGTTGTTACCGGCGCTGCAGAGTTCATGGTGAAGAGCATGTCGTGTCCCACACAGAGGCCGATGATGACGTTGAAGCCCGTTTTAGCCCGGTTGAGGAGCTCGGCCTGAAGGAGGGGATTGCAGGCCGCCTCGAATTTCTGCGGATCTCTGATCTTGTGTTCTGAAGGGATTCCGAGCTCCGTCTTATCCATAGCGCCACAGCTGCAGATCACCGAACATATTTCAAGACCATGGCTTTCCAGGATGGCCGCCGCTCTGGCTGCCTCATCGGCAAGGCCGCTGCAGAAAGCTATCCCGATTTTTTTGAACCCCATTCTTTCGGCAAACGCAGCGATCTCTCGAATCCTGGGCCGCACAGGAACCGTTCGTCCTTCTTCTCTGGCTGCTTTTTCGTCATAGGCTTCCTTTTCGATCAGAGCAGATTTGAGGAAGAAGGTGTAAGTGTCTTTGTCACTGTATTTCTTGGCTGTTTTCTTGATCAGGCTCTTGAAGTTCTTTATCGGGCAGAAAGAGGGGAGACGGGATTCATCGGTAACGCCTTGAGTGCAGTATCTGGTTTTGCATAGCGTACATTTTGGATCAATCATTTTGTATAGATTCTAAATCAGTATAAGGTTAAATTCAACAGAAAAGGGGACAGTGGCAGCATCTCCCTTTCCGTGATGGCTGATAAAAGCGTCGGTTCCTATCCATTCTTGTCAAGACCCTCCCTTCCTCCACTATGGGCTTCGGACAGAGAGGAACCGCTGTCCCCTACATTACTGGATGAAATATTTTCGATCATCACAGAAATGAAAATTCGAAAGTCAGCATCTATAAATTCTTAGCAGTCAGGGAAGCTGATGAGGAAGTCATCCGGAGGCAAGCGGGCATGGTTCCTCGAAGAGGAGAGCGAGCCGAGGAATAAGAGGATTTTCCTCGCTGGGGAAAATTCGCGGGCTGACGAATCAGCTTACCTGACTGTTCCCAAAATCATCACGGAAATGGAAATATTTCCGGGGGCAGTCTTCCTTTTATTTCTCAGGATAAAGGTCCTCCCACCATTCCGGCTGGTTCCTGAGCCATCTATCGAACCAGGCCATGATGGTCTTGGTCCAGAGCTTTCTTTTGTTGTATTGCATAATCCAGTGATTCTGGCCGGAGACCTGAATGTACTCTACTTCTTTTCCCAGGAGTTTCAGGGCTGTGAAGAGCTGGGTGCTTTCGCCAGGTGGCACATTGGTATCGTCTGATCCATGGAGGAGGAGAAGCGGGGTTGTGATTTTGTCGGCGTGGAAGAGAGCGCTTTGATTGACGTAGATATCTCTGCGGTTCCAGGGGAAGCTGTTGGCTGCTGAGATGGAGTTATACCAGTAACCCCAGAATCCTTCTCCCCAATAGCTGGAGATGGAGCTGATTCCTGCATGGGCGATCCCAGCGGCGAAGATATCCGTGCGTGTCAGAAGCAGCATGGTCATGAATCCGCCATAAGAAGCTCCGATGCAGCCTACTCTCTCGGGGTCGACAAAGGAATGAACAGCCAGGAATTTTTTCACTCCGTCTATAATCTCATCAGCGACAACAATCCCCCAGTCGTTAACGTGGTAGGAAGAGAACTCCTGCCCGAAGCCGACAGCCCCGCTGGGTTGAAGAACATAAATCACAAAGCCCTGAGCGGCGTAGAGGTTCTTTGGGTACCGTCCGCCGAAAGAGCGCTCCACAGGAGATACACCTCCATAATAGTAAACGATACAAGGATATTTTCTTTCGGGATCAAAATCGGGGGGATAATAGATGCGGCCTTCGATTTCCGTGCCTCTTTTGTTTTTGAAAGTCCACCGCTCCACTTTTCCAAACTTTACATCAGCATAATCCTCCTCCTCCGGATCGTGTAGAATGCGGTATTTCCGGTCCTTGAGGTCTATGAGGTAAGCCTTTGGCGGAACAGTAGCGCTGGATCCTGTATAAACTGCTGTGGGAGCATTCTTGGCCAGATCTAACCGGCCAATTACTTCAACCCCGCAGTCGATGAGATTGAATGTCTTCTCTTCTAAATCATAGCGATAAAGATGATGGTAGGAGCGGTCTACGGTGGTGAAATAGATGCAGTTTTCTGTCTTGCTCCAGATGGCCTGCGTGATGGTAGGATCAAAGTCTCTGGTCAGGGGCTCAGCTTTTTTCGTTTCGGGATTGAAAAGATAGGCCTCGGTTTCCGTTTCATTGGGAAGGCGGCCTTTGGGAAGGTTCCAGCCGATCTTCCCGAAGGCGGAAGGGCTTCCTAGAATCAGGATTTTATCACCCTGGGGACTCCATTGAGCGCTGTTAAGCCATCTCCCATCCCAGAGCAACTGTGCTTTCAGGGTCTCAAGGTCAAGGGAATAGAGCTCGATTCTATAATAGGGACGGTCTGAATAATCTTCAATTCGCCGGGTAAAGAGAAGGCTTTTTCCATCAGAGTTGAAGCTGTCGAGCGATGTGGAGAGCTCTCCTGCGGTCAGCCTTTGGGAGATCCCTCCAGGGATGCTGACCTTATACAGGTAGGTCCGGTTGCGCCACCAGGGTTGGCGGTCAGCCATATTCTGAAATCTTTTGACTCCGCTCTTATCCTCTTTGGCTTCTTCTGTTACGGAATAGATGATGAAGCTTCCGTCAGGAGACCAGACATGCATGTTCATATTTTCTATCTCTTCTATGAGGGGAATAGATGTTCCTTTCTCAAGGTCTACGATCCAGATGGTTCCCTTTGATTTCTTGCGGGTTACATATGAGAATCTTTTGCCGCTCGGTGCCCAATTTACGTCGGAGATGGACATTCCTCCCCTGTATGTCTGCATAAGACTGCCATCAGTGGTGTTGTATATTTCTACCCACGATTCAGATTCGTCGCCCGGAGGCAGCGTTTTTCGTATGGTGATGGCGGTTAAGGTCCCGTCAGGTGAGATAGAAGTTCCCCCCACCTTCGGTCCATCCAGAAGATGGGTGATAGTCATCTTTTCGAGAGGATAGAGAGCGAGGCGGGGAGGAGGGCTGGAGACGAAATTTTCCTCGAAAGATAGCCTGCTTTTCAGAGTCCAGTCTGAATTTGAGCTTGGATCATAGACGGTTTTCAAGAGGATGAGATGAAGTCCGGTTTCCAATTTAAGCGCAGTCGATGTTTTTCTTCCCTCCACTGATGGTTTACCTTCTTCTGTGGAGTCGATCTTCGCCTTGGTGGCCACCACTTCTCCATCCACAAAGACACGAAGGGTTTGAGGGGTGTGGATGATGATTTCGGATTTTGTCCACCTTCCCACTTCAAGGTAAACACCCAGATAAGCCGTTGCAGGGTTCTTGTTATCTGTGGGAAGTGTGATGATGTCTTCTTCTGTATGAAGTTCTTTCCATTGGGCCGTGTGGCCGTCATGCCATTTAAGAGAATCCTCTGGTTTAGGTTTCAGCTTGGCTATTTCAATTTCGTCGTAGTTCAGCACATCTTCCACAACGTAGCCTCTCTTTTTGGATTCATGAAAGGCAGGGAGAGGACTGGTGAATGGGCCAAGCAGAAGCCAGGATTTGATGGCTAGCTCTTTATTTTTCTCCTGAGCTTCCTGTTCTTGAGCAATACTTGGTGCGGTTGTAATGCACAGCAGAAAAATAATAAGAATCGTACATATTTTGACTTTCATCATGCCTCCTGGATGAGTGATTTTCCCGAGTGGCTAAATATAGTCTATTCGTCAGCTATTTGCAATTTTTTGTTCGGATGGAGAGGAACCGCCTCTTTTCAGATAATTTCAAGTTCGTCTTTGCTGGGGAGCTTCGGGAACTTGGCGTGAGGTTCTTTCTGGTACCAGAACGCGACAGAAGAGATATCGTCCTTGAGGGGCAGATACCGCCCTCCAGACCGCCATCCCAGAGCCTGGATCGTTACCCTAAGGTCCTGCTTAAAGCGCACGGGATCCATGATGTGCCAGCGGTAGAGAGCGAGTCTTGTCTGTGACTGCCACTGGCCATCAGGAAGAATGACCTGAGGCATACCGGCATGTGGAGTTGTGTAGGGCTTGTATTTTCCGTTGACCGTGAAACCCGTACGAGCCGCAGAAATAATCTTCCGTACCCGTACCGCAGATGGTCGGGAATTCCTTGTCCCCGTCCATGTAGAATTTGATCTCTCCTTCTCCCCACCATCCAGTGTTGTTGGCCTGCCAGCACATGTAGGTTCCTACGTATTGGCCCCAACCCTTGATGCCGTCAACAATCGTGTACACGGATTTGTGGGGCAGGGGATTGGTCCGCCGGAACTGGGCATGGAAATAGGCTGCATCTTCAGGAACATCCGTGAGCGTATAGTTAACCTGGTAGTAAAGCGTCATTTCTTTCTCATCCAGGTTTTCCATAGTGATCCTGCAAGATTTCCGGAACGGCATCACCCAGTAGCTGTTCAGTCCGCTTCCGGGATTAACACAGACAGGGAGCGAGGAGACCTGTGCAAATTTTCCCCAGCCGCAGGCAAAGAAATCACCCACCGGAACTTCCACAGAAGGCTCCTTTTCTCCGTCCCAATAAAACCGAAGGATAGAAAAGCGCCAGTTACCGGCCGGCGTCATCCATATCTGCTGGATAGCTCCAGGGCCGCTGATCTCCGCCATGACGAATGTTTCATCGGGCTTGATGATGACATAAGGGGAGACCTTCCAGCCCTGTCCGAGGTCACGGGCAGCCTTGGCCGCCGGACCGTCAACGGACATGCTGCCCTTGCCTTTTTCACCTGTGAAGTTTTCCGGGCTGATGGACCGGGTCTTGGCATGTGAGAGCCGGCAGAGATTCCCGAGGTTAAGATAAAGCCCGTTAAACGCCTTTTCCTCCTCCGCATACAAGAACAGGGCTGCCAACAAAAGAACCAACAAAAAATTGAACACACTCTTTCTCATAACCTCCTCCAGATTTTAAAGATATTGGATAGAATGGTTTCTTCCATGCGTTAAGGGAGATATCTAAACAGGATCGAAATCCATTGTCTTGTTTTATATGTCCCCCTGTCCGGATTGTCAAGTAGGATGGATATGTGGGATGGATAGGTGCTTTTTTATTACAATTCAACAGGTTTGCTTGTTGAGAAAGAGGGAGAGGTGATGAGAAAATCAGTTTTTTTTTAGTGCAGATATTTTTCTGGGATGGGATTATCGCTCGTCTCGTCTTGCCATAAGATGCTACTGATCCACCAGCGTTTCCCATCATTAAACAATTGAATGCTGTTGATGCCTCGCCCGGAAGATACCGGATCTTCTGTATTTATGCCTTTTTTGTAGGTGCTCCAGACCTGGGCGATGCTCCCGTATGAGTGCGTTTTGCGTGAGATCTCAGTTTCAGAAAAGCTTTTCATGGCACCTGTATTGATTCTGTTTGAGAAAGAAGAAATAAAACCATCAAGATCCATTTTATTCACGCCATCTGGAGTGATGCGGGTGAACAGGGCATTCGTAATGAATAAAGACCGGAACCGGTCCAGATCTGGCTCCTCTCCTTCACGGAAGGTAATCGATTCATAAACGGTTTTAATAATGGCATCGATCGAAGAAACATCAGATTGGTCTGTTTGCTGAGTGAGCTGACCGAGGTCTATTCCTTTCCATGGATTATGGGCTGGGATTTCGCTGTCGTCATTTCCTGATAAGCTGGAGGAAAAGAGAACTATGGCTGTTAAAAGGTAAGTAAAGAAAATGAGTTTTCTGAGTTGAGTTAATTTTATTGATCCGTTGATATCAAGACTTTTCTTCATTTTAATCTCCTTTTTTAATTTTAATTCCCTCATTTTTCGGTCTTATGTTTCGGTCCTTACCAGTTGCCGCTGCCAATATGAAATTTTTCCTTTGAGCCAATAATCTCTTTAAATATTTTTGAGGAATTGATGGGAGCAATCATTCCATTTGTCTGGCCTTCAGGAGTCTTCTCTCTTTCTGTGTAGAAATTTTCAATGGTGAACTGCTCGACTCTCCTGGCAAGACCTTCTGATATCCCAGTCAGGATTTTTATTTCCATAAAACGATTCTATCAAAATATGAGTCTTTTTCCTTGATAACCTAGATCAACTCCTCTTCTTTATCGTGAGAATAGGATACAGAAAGGAGATTCATAAAAGCTTTTTCTTCAGGCCTTTCTACTTCTAATCATTAATCCAAGTTCATTCTCTTGAGCAAGGCTTTGAAGCGCGGGTCAGAACGAAGGGAGTCAAACTGTGGATCAACCTTGAGGTATTGCAATCTATTATCTCTCTCTGAATAGGCCTTCTCAAGTAAAGAAAAAGCCCGGTCGCAGTCACCCAAGGCTCCATAAATATGTGCTATCATCGCTGGAGATATATAGGTTTTCTCTGATTCTTCGATTATTTTTTTGAGGCACTCCTCGGCTTCTTTTCTCTTTCCCCATTTAGCATATAAATGAGCTAAGGTGATCATTGGCTCTACCGCTGTTGAAATTTCTTCCAGTCGCTGACAAGAAACGAGGGCTTCTTCATATCGGCACAGAGCCGTATAAACAAGAGCTGCGTAATTATAGTTAGCTCCGTGCTCGGGATAAAGCTCTATTGCTTTTCTCAGTTCTTCAAGTGCCTGATCATAATTTCGGGCCTTATAAAGTAAATTACCAACATTAGCTGTTATTCTCGGGGCTAAGGGGTCTAAATCTCTCGCTGTTTTGATCTCTTTAATTGCCTCCTCATGGCGGCCCAGATCTGACAAAAGAAAGGCATATCCCTGATGGGCAAAGCCATAGCCAGGATTAAGTTTCAGGGCAATCTTATATTCTTTTTCAGAGCCAGTCCAATCCCAGTCGTAATCTCTTTTAATAGAGGCTAAGGAAGAATGTGCTTCAGCAAGCCTGCTGTCCATCTCGAGCGCCTTTAGCGTAAATTCCCTGGATTTGGGATAAGTCTCCCCTGGCGGGATAAAACCATTATTCCCCAAGATACGGTGAGAACCTGCCAGGCTTGCGTAGGCAAGGGCATAATGCGGGTCTTTCTCAAGGGCCTTCTTGAAGTATTCGATGGATTTATACAAATTCTCTTTGTCCCTCTTGTTCCAGAGATAGCGGCCCTGAAGATAAAGGTTGTAAGCTTCTAAATTTTCAGTGTACTTCTTTGCTAACTGGGTTTCTTCTTCCCCCCTGATCATGGTCTTAAGGTCTTCGCCGGGCACGTATTCCATGATGATGAAGTAAGCTCCCTTCGCTTCACTCAAAAGGATAAAAAAACAATTAACTTCGCAAAGAGAGATATGCGTTCTGCTTGACAATACACAAAATATGTGTAAAATATGTGTATATTTGAACCTTTAATGGAGGAACAAGATGCATGTGAGGCATAACATAACCTTAGATGAAGAAATTTCAGATGAGCTCGAGGCGGTAGCCAAGGAACTGGGGGAGAAGAAAAGCTATATTATAGAAAAAGCTCTTACGGTTTATTTCGATCTTCTTGATCTTAAGCTTGCCAAGAAAAGATTGAAGGATTTAGAGGAGGGTCGTGACAAATTGATCGATGCCAAGGAGGTTTGGAAAGAGCTGGATATTTAGAGATGTATAAGCTCAAGTTCCTTGGAAGAGCGCTTGACGATTTAAAAAAAATCGATAGACCTCATCAGAAGACGATCAAGGAAAAATTGCTCATTCTTGCCAAGAATCCATTGGTACTTAAAAACAACATCAGAAGAATAGGAGGAGTAAAGGATGGTTTATACAGATTGAGAGTTGGGAATTACAGGATCATATTCAAAAAGCAAGAAGATCAGCTTATCATTGTCATAGTGAGAATAGGGCATAGAAGAGAAATTTATTTCTCTCTGAAATAACTCTAACATTTTTATTTTTTCAGTCTGGCCAACCTCTTACTAGCACCCTCAACCTCAAGAATACTAAGGTCAGCATCATTCCAGACGTCGAGGAATTTCTTGTAATGCTCTGCGGCCATGAGATGTTCCTGGAAGGCAACCTGTGGCGGAGGAGCGTTGCGCTGCCCCTCCATCTGCCCATGTAATACTTGCTCTTTTGAGATACCCTCTTTCATATCCAACCTGGGCTGCGGGACGGACCGTTTTTTTTGAATAGGATACAGAAGGAAAAGTTTGTAGCCATCAACAAGAAGGGCGAATTCGGGTGTTCCCTGATGAGAGACAAAGAGCCTGCGAAAATGTCAGCGATGAATGAGGACGGATACAGAATACACCAGTGAACGATCGCCTTCCCAGCCACCACATAGCCATTCAATCAAGCCTCAGTTGAACTTGTTTTGGTGAATCCCTCCATGCACTCTTGCTTCATCCTCAGCGCATTCTGATTGGAATCCGTATTTTCATATTTTATCCCATCAATAAAAACTTACATCCTTATTGCAGGTGATTTTTGCATAAAAAGAGGATTGGATTTCCCTCTCTTATGGAAAAGGAAGCTGTGGGCCTGCCGATTCCTCGACCTAAAAGTCGTTAATCTTTCCTTATTCCTTGATGAAGTATTCTCCCTGCCATTCGATAACCATCTTGGTCTCGGAAACCATCTTGGCTGTAGCCGTATACCCTCCTTGGATGTTTTCGTACTTCCCCATACCCTTTACAAATTTGCAGGTCGTCTCAAATACAGTAACTGGATTGCCCTCGACAAGGGTGGTCTTGACTTCCCCTTTGTATTCAATAAATACGCAATCATCTCCTAATTTCGTTCTTGCGTATCCCATGGCAAGTCCATTGCCTTTGATACTGTCAGAAAACCCGTAGATAGTGACATCCGC
>Ga0315551_10001712_pt1 | contig 16581 bp, 11 predicted proteins | sample SalMarSW160290MG_FD_203678 | JGI IMG/M metagenome (GOLD analysis project Ga0315551, IMG submission 203678) | Salt marsh sediment microbial communities from the Plum Island Ecosystem LTER, Massachusetts, United States - Salt Marsh Sediment SW1602-90 ...
AGAGATAGCCGACGACCTGGTCTGGCACATTCACGGGGACCTTGTGCGCCCCGGTCATGCCCACCTGGGGGTCCCGAAACATCTTGACCAGGTTCTCGACGGTCTCCTCGCTGGGCAAGGTGTCGCCACTCTCCAGGACACAGATGTCCTCCACGGCGTGACTGAGGAACAGATTGACGGCCGAGACTTTGCCCTCCCGCTCCTGCTGAACGAGCAGCTTGATACGGGGGTCTCTGGTCTGGAAATCCCGCACTATGGCGGAGGTGTTGTCTGTACAGCCGCTGGCCACGACGATGATCTCGGTGATCTCCACCGTTTCGAGTCGCTGGGCGGTCATCGCTTCCAGGAGTTGGCCGATATTCGCCTCTTCGTTGTGGGCTGTGATGCCCACACTGCACCTTGTTCTGTCGAGCTGACTCACCGGTACCTCTCAAGACGGCCAGATAACGCACCTCGATGGTGCGTGGGACCTTTTCCAGTCTGGCCGGTTCGATTGTAGGGACGCCGGGCAAGCTTGTCAAGGGCCGACTTCACTAGCTCACCACTGTCTTCCAGGCCATACGGACGGTGCGGGGCAGTTCCAGCCAGGTGCGCTTGCGCAGCAGTGTGTGAGCCACGCGGTGTGGCCGGAGATAGAAGCGCCGATAGGCCTCGCGCCATTTGCGCTCCACGAGCTCCGCGGGCATCTCATCGGTCTCGAACTGGGCCTTGTTTTCGAAGAAGGCGAACTCGTGCCAGTCGTGCACCAGGAGCCTCCCCTGCTCCAACACCTGGTCGTACATCTGAGTGCCGGGGAAGGGAGTAGCCATGGAGAAATTGGCGACGATGGGATCGAGTTCGCAGGCGAAGCGGATGGTGTCTTCCATGGTCTCTTCCGTCTCACCGGGCAGCCCGATAATGAAGAAGCCGATGGTCTCCATGCCCACCGCTTTGGCGGCCTTGAAGGCTGAGCGCACCTGGTCCAGAGTGAGTTGCTTGTGAATCACCGTGTCCAGGATGCGCTGGTTCCCGCTCTCCACTCCAAAGGCCGTCCGTATGCAGCCGGCTTCACGCATCCTGCCTAGCAGCTCCTCGTTGGCGAGATTGGCACGAATACCGTTGATCATGATCCAGGGCACGTGGTTCAAGCCCTCGGCAAGAATCAGGTCGCAGATCTCCAGCGCCCGCCGCCGGTCGATGTTGAAGGAGTCGTCGAGAACGCCTATCTCCGCAGCCCCCAGGTCCTGGACCAGCCACCGCCACTCTGAGACCACGCTCTCAGGCGAGCGCGCTCTCCATCCCCGGGGGAGGATCTGTGAGCAGTAGCTACAACGGTATGGGCAGCCTCGCGAGGTGAGGATGGGATAGCTTGGGCCTTCCACATCGTCGAGCGTAGGCTGTAGATTGGAGTAGTGATCCATGTGGAAGAGGTGGTAGGCTGGAAAGGGGAGGGAATCCACGTCTTCGATGACGGGTCGGTCGGGGTTGTGCACTACTTCCCCCTCGTGCTGGAAGGTGATGCCCTGTACCCCCTCCAAGGATTCACCTTTCTCGAGGTGGTTGCAGATGTCGATCCAGGTGAGTTCACCCTCGCCTCGCACGACAGTGTCGATCTCGGGCCTCTCGACCGATTCCGCCGGCAAGACCGTGGGGTGAGAGCCTCCGAGGACGATGCACGCATCCGTCAATCGCTTCAGTTCGCGAGCGAAGCGCCAGGCACTCTCGATCTGGATAGTCGTGGCCGTGATCCCGACCACATCCGGGGGATGCTCGGTCACGACTCGTTCCAGTGGTGTGTCTTCCGCTTGCATGTCCAAGACGCGGACCTCGTCGCCCCGTCGCTCAGACGCGGCGGCCAGACAAGCAAGCCCCAGTGAGGGGCTACTGCGCACGTCTATGGGCAGGTCCATCTTGGGGTCGATAAGCAGGACTCTCAACTCGACTCTCCTCGCGCCGGGTCGCTGGCGCATGTACCCATTATAGCAGAGCGGTGCTCAAAGAGGAAACGTAGGGTGGCCCGAGCATGGCAGCGAGATGTAGCCTGTCTAATGGTGGTCTGGTGAAGGCCCTCACTGGGGCGAATCTCGGACGCGACGGACAGTACGTGCAGCGGCGGCCCAGACCCTTGGTCTGTCAAGTCATCGCGGCCCGGACGTCCGACGACGGTTCATCCTTACGGCAGCCCAGCGGAGTATCGTGTCCAGGGGTATGGTGACTAGAGGTAGAAGGAGAGTCAAGAAGGCTGCAACGCCAAGCTGCACCAGCGCTGAAACCTGGAGAAAGGCGAAGAGAGGATCGGGCAGACGCCAGGTGATCTCGAAGCCGTTGAGCGCGTAGGCGGCGGCCAGAGGGAGGGCCAGGAGAAAGGCCAGAATGAGAGCGAAGCTGTAGTTCAGCGTGGCCACTTCGATGGGCGATCTCCCTTTCTGCTGGCAGACGAGCCAGACCAAGATGCACGCCGCCGGGAGAAGGGCTGTGCCCATGCGCACGACGGAGCCAGAGATGAAGGCGTGCCAGTTGCCGACGGTGCTGAAGGAGTATGCTTCGCCTTCCCAGAAGAATAGGAGATTGTAGAACACCACGGTACCCATTGCGCTGGCAACCAGTACAGCGGTTGTCCGGTTCCAGCGGCGCCAGAGCAGATAGGCGACCGCACACACAGGGACCACGACGATGGGCATTCTCCGGCGTTGTTCTGTGTCCAAACGCTCGCTTCGCCCCTTCAGCATTTCGGCGTCGGCTCCTTGTATGGCGAATTCGGCCAATCGGCGGGCACTCCCGTAGTTCCTGACTAGCAGGGAACTGTACGCTACTTCGGCGTCGCCTTTGGCAGCCTGACTGAGAGGCTCCCGGCCGATGCTCTCCAGATAGACGTCCGCCAATTCCACTCTCTGCTGCGACCAGGATACCCATTTCTCCGTGCTCTCCGCCTCGTCCATAAGGAGTGCATCGAACAGGATCTCTCCTTGTGCGGCGCTGGGGACCGCCGTTCCCAATAGGGCTGCGATGGTGGGCGCTACGTCTGTCTGTTCTACCTCCTCGCGGCTTCCCGGCGCCACTCGCCCTCCGGCCATCACCAAAGGAGTGATCACGACTTCTTCATCTGCCCCTCCGTGGCCGCCGTCGGCGAGATGGGCGTGATCTGAGGTCACGATCAGCACGTTGCGCTTCAGGCTCATCGATTGTGCGATCTCCTCGAGTTGAGAATCGGCCCGAAGCACTGCGGCCCGGTACGCTTGGCTATTCGTGCCGTAACGCTGGGCAGCCTGCCTCACCTGGCTGAACTGCACCAGGAGGAAGTTGGGCGGCACATTCCCCATGACGTCCAGAGCGGTCTGGGTCACCTGCTGATCGGCCTCTACGCCTGTCGTGGGTGCGAGAAAGCTCCGATTGAGCACTTGTTCTGGAATGGTCCTCCCCCACCATGACGGACCAACGACCGTGGTGGTAAGGTTGGCTCTGTTTGCCTCCGTGAAGAGACCGTCAACGGTGAGGTAGCTCAACCTGTCGTCGGGCACGTTCACCGGAGGGGCATCGTTGATCTCCGGTCCCGCACCGCTAATCAGAGTCGTCCAGGCGTTCTGAGAGTACGAGGGGTAGTAGCCCCGGCATCGGGCCTCGAACCCTTGCTCTCGCAGGCTGTTGAGAAAGGGCATCTCCAGAGAGGCGTCGTAGCGTAGGCCTTCGATGATGACCAGAACGACTTGCTGCACCAGGGGGCTGCCAGGTTGTCCTAGCTTTGGCTGACCCGCCAGAACCGACCGGTGGCTGTAGACCGAGTCCCTGATCCGCACCAACCACAGATTGGAGCCCCATATGGTGATGATGAGCAGGACGATCCGGGCGAGTAGCCCGGTGTATCTTCTCAGGACGCCTCGCATCTTCTTGAACCTCGTCGCCCGTCTGGAGAAACCGGTAGCCTCACCCTCTCTCCTACTATATAATAGGCGCCTAGAAAGGACATTGCGGTGAGGACTAAGTCCTTCGACGTTCTGTTACTCTTCGTATTGGTCTTGGCCAGAGTGCGCATAGACACCCTGGCAGATCGCTTGGTGGCCCAGAGAAGGGTCGAGCTCATCGAGCGCATCCCAGTGGTGGGCTCGCTGCTCTCGGAGAAGGGCCTGGAGCTGCTCGACCACTGGATGACCGACCCTATTAGCCTGCTGCTGATCAGCGTCACCTTCGGCCTGTTGATTCTGTACGTATTCTTCGATCTGTGGGAGGGGATCGGCGAGCGGGGCCGGCACCGGGCCAAGCTGGCCCTGATCGTGGGCATCGTGTTCACCGCTGTCGTGGCCTCATCCATGTTCTCCGTTCTCTTGCGCCACGTCACGGGTCCGGCCAGCTTCTGCCATGACGGCGGCGTCATTCAGACAGAGGAGGCCACCAAGTACATTCTGGCAGGCAAGAACCCATACGTCGAGGAGTACGTGGAGACCCCGATGGCTGAGTGGGGCCTCGACTACCGCACTGCGTTGTATCACTACCCCTACCTTCCCTGGACCTTTCTCTTCTCGGCGCCCTTCTACGTCTCGAGCCAAGCGCTGCTGGGTTGGTACGACGAGAGGTTCGTGTATCTTCTGCTGTTTGTGATCACGCTCCTTGTGGCCTCACGGCTGGTGCGCGACCGGGTGCAGCGGTTGTGTCTGGTCATGGTGCTGGGGCTCAACCCCATCATGGGCAACGACATCATCTTCGGGCAGAACGACGTGTTCGTGTTGGCCTGGGTCGTCTTCTCGGTGTACTTGCTCAAACGGGGCGCGGACACCTGGTCGCTGGCGATGTTGGGCCTGGCCTGTGCGAGCAAGCCCACTGCCTGGTTCCTGGTGCCTTTCTATCTTCTGTACCTCGTTCGCCGGAGCGGGTTCTCCCTGCGAGGCGAACCCAAGCCTCTGGCTCTGTTTCTGCTGCGCAGGATAGCGCCCATCATAGCTGTGCTGGTGCTCCTGCTTGGGCCCTTCGCGCTCTGGGACTTCGATGCCATGCTTGACGACGTGTGGCGCTGGAGTAGCGGTACGGCAGAGGCGCCCTATCAGATCACGGGTTGGGGTGTGGCGAACTTGGTGTTGGGGCTGGAGTTGGTGGAATCCCGCCTGGACTACTTCCCGTTTTGGATGCCCGAACTCTTGATATGCGTGCCTCTGTCCGTGTATCTGCTCTGGCGGCAGTGGAAGCACAACTCTGTCTCCTCGATGCTCTACCATTACGCCTTCTTGACGCTGGCTTTCTTCTACACGTCGCGCTTCATGAATGAGAATTACCTGGGCTATCTGCTGGCCGTTCTTGCCCTCGCCTTCTTCGTTGACTCGCCAGATGGCCGGGAATCGGGGCCCGTGGCCTCCTAGTCCAACTGTGGCTATCACTCGATCATCTCGGCGACGGTGACGCCATTCCCCCCTTCCTCGGGCAAGCCTGGTCGATAGGAAGCGACCAGGGGGTGCCGTTGCAGTTCCTCCCGTACCACCTGCCGGAGAGTTCCCGTGCCTTTGCCGTGCACTATCCGGACCTCGGGAAGACGAGCGAGATACACCCGGTCCAGGTACTTGTCCAGCTCGATGAGCGCCTCCTCAACCCGCTGGCCCCGTACTTGGAGGGCAGTCGGCGGAGGCACACGCGGTGTGGCGGCCAGATATGTGTCCTCCGCTCTCGTCTCGACCTCGTCTTGCAGCAGTTCCAGATCGTCGAGCCTGACCTTGACCCGGAACCTGCCGAGTGCAATCTCCGCCTCTTCTTCGTCCAGCAGAGTGGTGATCTGCCCTCGCTGTCGGAGGTCTTCGACCCACACGGATTGCCCCACGCGCAGCCGGGCTTTGTCGATCGGATAGCGCCTGAGGGGCGGCTCGGGAGGCTCTATTACCTCCTCCACCTCCTTCAGCTTCGCCTTGGCTTGCGACCGTGTCTGTGGTTTGGGCTGGGCCTTGAGGCTCTTGGAGACGGCCTGGAGTGCCCTCCGCACCTCGGCCAATTCCAATCGGGCCTGCTGGCGGGCTCGGTTCAGGATCTCCCGGCGTTCCTCGTCGACCCCCGTCAACTCTTCGTCGAGGGCGGCCTTCGTGCGCTCAGCCTCGGCGCGCGCCTGTTCGGTGGCTTGGCGGGCCGACACGGCCTCGTCGCGCGCCTCCTTGATGTCTGCCAACAAGCTCTCGACCTCCAGGTCTTCTGGCGACAGGGACTTGGCGGCCTGGCTGACGATTCTCTTGGCCAGGCCCAGGCGCGAGGCGATGGCCAGGGCGTTACTCTGACCGGGCAGTCCTATGCTCAGCTTGTACGCAGGTGCCAGGGTCTTGGCGTCGAATTCGACAGAGGCGTTTTCCACCCCGGGAGTGGCATGGGCGAAGACTTTCAAGTCTGAGTAGTGGGTCGCGACCAGGGTTGTGATGCGACGCTTGTGCAAGTGGGAGAGAATAGCTCTGGCTAGGGCCGAGCCTTCCACCGGGTCGGTGCCCGCGCCCAGCTCGTCCAGGAGGACGAGGGACTTGTGGTATGCCTTGCTCAGGGTGGCCACGATTCTCGTCATGTGAGAGGAGAACGTGGACAGGCTCTGCTCTATGCTCTGCTCCTCACCGATGTCGGCGTACACGCCCCTGAAGACACAGAGGGCCGATCCATCCGCAGTAGGGATGTGCAAACCGGCCTGTGCCATGAGAGCCAGCAAGCCCACGGTCTTCAGACAGACCGTCTTGCCGCCGGTGTTGGGACCGGTGATGACAAGGATGAAGAAGTCATCGCTGACGTAGACGTCTATGGGCACGACTTCGGAGGGCGGCAAAAGCGGGTGACGCGCCTGGATCAAGCGCAGAGTGGACCCGGGGTGCCGGAAGCCTCGTTTGGACTCTGCCTTGTCGTCCACAGTGCGGAAGGGTGGAAGTCCAGGCTCGACAGCCCGAATACTCAGGCTGTAGTGCGCCTTGGCGAAGGCCAGATCGAGGACGGCGAGCGCTCGAAGAGTCCTGGCGATGGACTCCTCTTCCTCGGCGACTCTGGCGGTGAGTACTCTGAGGACGCGCTCGACCTCTCGTTCTTCCTCCACCTGCAACTGCCGCCAGCGGTTGTTCAGGTCCAGCGTAGCGAGGGGCTCTATGAACAGGGTAGCTCCGCTGGCGGATTGATCGTGGACCACTCCTGGTATCTTGCCTTTGAAGTCGGCCTTGAGGGGGATCACATACCTCGCATGACGCTCGGTGACGAGCTTCTCCTGGAGGAAGTGGCTGTTGGCAGGGGAGGATACGATCTTCTCCAGTCTGTCGAGCAGTTCCTCGTGGGCCTCGCTCACATCGTGGCGTATGCGAGCCAGCTCGGGACTGGCTTTGTCAACAACCTCTGCCCGGTCGTTGATCGCTCCAGAGATGTCCTCGGGCAGATCGGAGTAGGCTTCTATCTCTTCGGCACGGGCTGCCAGGAGAGGGAAGCTGCCCTGCAAGGGCGCGATGGACCGCCGCAACGAGCGGGCGGCGAGAAGTGTGGTGCGCACATCGACGAGTTCGCTTGGCATGAGGGTAGAGCGCAGTCTGGCCTTCTTCAACAACGGGCGGAGGTTGGTGACACCTCCCAGGGAGAGTGTAGGCTTGAGGTCCAGAAGGCGTCTGGCCTCACTGGTCTCCTGTTGCCGCCGCCTGACCACATTCTCTCTGGACGAGGGACGGAGTTTGAGTGCCAGCTCGTGGCCCAGGGAGAAGGAGGTGTGCTCGGCCAGTTGGCTCAGAATCTTGGGGTATTCAAGGACCTGCCAGGACTTTTCGTGCATGACTCTCAACAAAGCAACCCCCGCTGGCAGCAGCCAACGGGGGAAGAGGGGGTGGCGCTTCTTGGGCTGCCATCAACCGAGCTTCACGAATCTGGGTCTGCCTTCCGGCAGCAATCTGCCGATGACTGTGACCAGCACCGCCAGCAGATTGTATAAACCATACGCCAACGTAGAGGACTTGAGGCCCCTCACGAGACCCAAGCGCAGGGACTCTCCCACGGGCCAAGAGAGGCTGACAGAGAATCGTAAGACGAGTACCACAATGCTCAACTGGAGGATGACTGCCAACACGGCGACCAGCAATCCTGCGACCCGGTCGAGCACACCGATAGCAGGGAGACGGGTCTCGGGAATCACTCGCCTGTGAAGAACCTCCAGCGCCGAGATGAGCAGCACAACTGCAAGCAAGAAGCCTGCCGTATCCGTGGTCGCCGTTTCGGCGCCAGGAAAGGTGAAAGCAAAGAAAGCTGCCAGAGGCACGTGAAAATAGGTGCCCAGGATCAGACCACAGGCAACAGCGGCCAGGCTCAACGCCTGCCGCAGCAGGCCCTGGCGGTATCCACCAAGCACACCCGCCGCGAACAGCAGAACCAGTATGATGTCCAGCCAGTTCATGTACCCGCCTCCGGAGATGCTCGCCGAGTCAGTGCGACCAAGTATACCATGAGCTTCTGTGGCTGTCAACGATAGGGGGTGAAGCTACCGAGGGGACACGACGCAGGATACCGGCATCGAGGGTCTGAGTCCTGAGCAGGTCCGGCAAGGGGCGGAGTAGGGCGGCCAGGATGCACCCAGCGAAGATGCCGGACAGTGGCATCCGTCCGGGAGGTTTCTTGTCTGAGTCAGCGGGCGATAGAAACGGGACCCACCACTACTCGGTCAGCGAGTCTGGCCCCTTCGCCTGTCACAACGGACAGTCGTTCGCCGGTGGTTGCGTCGTATAGCCCCAAGGCCAGGTCGTACTGTCCCGGTGGGATGTCGGGTGGGAGGGCTAGGCCGTGGTGGTCTGTGATCTCCTCCCCGCTTTCCCAGGACGATGTGGGGCATGAGCAGCCGACGGGCTGGCTGTCGTGCTGGGCCCAGACACGCTCGCCCTCGTCTATGAGGTGCACGAATACGGTGTAGTCGGTATCCATAGGCCGGAGCGAGAGCCACGACAGGCTCACGTGGATCACCTCCGTTGAGCCGAGAGGACCGGGGTCAAGAGCGCAGGTCGTCAACTCGATCCGATCGGCGAAGACGGCCTCCAGCGGTTGCTCCTCCAACTCTGACGTGGACGTGGAATAGGCTGTGACGCGAGCATTCTCCAGCCACTCGGCGCCGAGGGGGAAGGCGGTGCCGTTGAGCCAATCCTCCACCACCGGATTGGAGCGTTGGTCGTCCTCCGAGCCAGTGTACAGCACGTACAGACGAGGGTGGTGGTCCAGCAACCGTTCTAGCGCGGCGGCTAGGTTCTCGTCAGCCTGCAGCAAGTACATGCCCTTGCGGATGACCAGGAAGCTGTACAAGTGGTGATATAGGCCTTGGTCGGTGCAGATCACGCCTGCCGCTGGCTGCGTGTTGAGGAAGTCGATGGTCTCGCGGTATGGACTCTCTGCGTATCTCTCGGTGGAGTAGTGGCGAAGAGCCAGTACGCCAAGAGGAACACTTCCCACCACTGCCAGCAATACCAGCGAGGTTAGAACCAGCTTCAGAATCCTTTCTCCCCGCGCGGATGGGAATAGTATCAGGCCAAAATCCACCGACAGCACGACCAGCAGCAAGGTGCGGTACAGCACAGCGGTGATGAAGATCCAGGTGTGGTTGGATATCAACATCAGGGCGACGGGGAACTCCAGCACGTTCGCCGCCATCAGGAGGACGGAATAGGCTACACCGCGCAGGTTCGGCATCAGCAGGACGATGAAGGGCAAGAGGTTGATTATCCATTGGGGGCTGTATCCTTTGGAGAAGATCAGAAAGAGGTTGATGGATAGGCCGCAGAAGGCCAACACCTTCAGGTTGTCCTGCCAGTCTATATCTCGGGTATAGAGGATCAAATAGATGGCAACAAAGACCAGGGCCACAAGGGCATAGGGGAACTGGGACTCTCGAGAAGGTATAGTCGTCGTTGCTAGGTCGAAACGCATCTCCAGAGGTGGGGTCGCGCCCCCGGAGTAGTACCCATCGAGGAACGCCCAGATGGTTTCCCAGGGCCCACGACTTGCCTGGTGGATGAAAGTTGTCAGGAAGAACCCCGCATTGGTCAAGAGGAAGGGGAGCGCGATGAGCAGAGCTACCAACGCGGCCATGACCACATAGGTGACCTTGTGTGATACCTTGGGGAAGACCCTGAGGGCCACGGGGCCAACGAAAGCGGGCACAAGCTTGACCGAGAAGCCCACGCCAGCAGCGAGACCTCCCCATGCCGGTCTCCTGGCGATGATCATGTAGACGCCGAGGAGGAGGAAGAACAAGGGGACGTTCTCAAACCAGAAGAGCAGGGTCATGAGGGGAAAGAAGAGGCCAGCATAGAGCCAAGCGCACCTGACAGCTCCTTCGCACCCCCGCAATCTCAGAGCTATGGCGTAGATGAGGACGAAGTTTCCTATCGCGAAGAGGAGGAAAGTGGAGCCCAGTAGCAGGTCGAACCAGAGATTCGGATCCTTCCACGAAGGTAGAAGCAGGCTCAGGCGGTAGATGACGACAGACAACCAGGGAAACAGGGGAGGGTAGTCCATCCAGTAGTCGATTGCGGGGTAATAGCCCCAGTCGGATAACTGAGCGAAATCAGCACCGGGTATGTAGTATCCCGACCAATCCAGGATGTGGCCGCCAGGCTCGAAGAGCAAGAGGGCCATGAGCCGAAAGCTCGTGAAGAGCATAGCCAGCAGGAAGAAATGCCTGTGCTCTTCGTATAGCTTTCTTGCCCTGTCGGTCACTCTGCCAAGCATGTCGCTCCCGGTGATAGCCAAGGTCTACTCCCGGCTACTCCTGTCGCAAGAGGGGGCTGGTCTCGGCATCCTGGCTCTGGATCAGGGCTTCACACTGGCCCTTCTAGACCACTGTGGAGCAACTGCCACTAGGGCGACAAGCAGTCCTGCAACCGTGTCGAGCACACCGATAGTGAGGAGGCAAGTCCAGGGTGCTGCTCTCCTGTGGAGAACCTCCAGCGCGATAACGAGGACCACAAACACAAGCAAGAAACCTGCCTTATCCCTGGTCGCCGTTTCGGTGCCAGGATAGGTGGAGGCAAAGAAGTCTGCTGGGGGCACGCGAAGGTAGTTGTCGAGGATCAGCCTATGGGCAACAGTTGCCAGGCTCATGACCTGCCGCAGCAGTTCTCGGGGGTATCCACCAAGCAAACCCGTGGCGAACAGCAGAACCAGTATGATGTGCAGCTAGTTCATATGCTCACCTCCGGAGATGCTCGCAGGGTCAATATCAACTAGTATACCATATTCTTCTGCCGCTGTCAACGATAATGGGTGATCCTACCGAGGGGACGCGACGCAGGATACGGGCATTGAGGGTCTGAGTCCTGAGCAGGTGCGGCAGATGGTGGAGTGAGCCAGCGACCAGGCGCTAGCAAGAAGATGCCGCACTCAGCCTCCCGAAGCTTCGAAGCTCCGGGAGGTTTGGCTTACCACGACGGGGCCCACCACGACTCGGTCGGTCGGCGCATCCTGCTCGGCTGTGTTGACCAAGAGTCGCTCGCCGGTTGTCGTGTCGTATATCCCCAGCGCCACATAGTACTCCCCCGGGGGAATGTCGGGTGGCAAGACGAGGCCGTGGTGGTCAAAGATCTCCTCGCCGGTTTGCCAGGACGATGTGGGGCGTGAGCCGCCCACGGGCTGGCTGTCGTGCTGGACCCAGACAGACTCGCCCTCGTCTATGAGGTGTACGAAGACGGTGTAGTCGGTATCCACAGACCGGAGCGAGCGCCACGAGAGGCTCACGCGGAGGACGTCCGTGGGTGCGAGAGGACCGGGGTCAAGAGCGCAGGTCGTCAACTCGATCTCATCGGCGAAGACCGCCTCCAGCAATTGCTCCTCGAGCGGTGACGTGGACGTGGAGTAGGCTGTGACGCCGGCATTCTCCAGCCACTCAGCACCGAGGGGAAAGGCGTTGCGGTTGAGCCAGTCTTCCACTGCTGGGTTGGAGAGTTGGTCGTCCTCCGAGCCGGTGTACAGCACGTAGAGCCGAGGGTGGCGGTCCACTAAGCGCTCTAGCGCGGCGGCCAGGTTCTCGTCAGCCTGCAGCAAGTACATGCCCTTGCTGGTGACCAGGAAGCTGTACAACTGGTGATACAGGCCCGGGTCGGTGCAGATCACGCCGCCCGCTGGCTGTGTGCTGAGGAAGTCAATAGTCTGGCGGTAGGGACTCTCTGCGTATCTCTCGGCGGAGTAGTCGCGAAGGGCCAGGGCTGCAACTGGCAGGCTCCCTATGATGACCAGCAGCACAAGCGAGGTGAGGGCGAAGCCGATGGCTCTCTTGACTCGGGTGGACGGAAAGAGGATCAGCCCGAACTCGATGGCCACGAGGACCAGAAGCGCCGTGCGGAAGAGCACTGCCAGGGCGTACATCCAGGGGTGCCCTTGCAGGAGCATCATGCCGATGGGAAACTCTGCCACATTGGCGAGCATGAGCAGGATAGAGTAGGCCACGCCTCTGAGGTCCGGCAAGAGCAGCACGATGAAGGGCAGGAGGTTGACTATCCACTGCGGGCTGTACCCTTTGGAGAAGATCAGAAAGAGGTTGATGGACAGGCCGCAGAAGGCCACCGCTTTCAGATCGTCCTGCCAGTCGATGGGGCGCGTATAGAGGAACAGGTAGAGGGCGACGAAGGCCACGACTACCAGCCAGTAGGGAAAACTGGATTCGTGGAAGGCGACGACGATGTTGTTGGGATCGAAGCGCATCTCGAAGGGGGTGGTCTCGCCTCCGGAGTAGTAGCCGTCGAGGAGCGCCCAGATGGTTTCCCAGGGGCCGGTGCTTCCCTGGTAGAGGTAGGGTGTCAGGAAGAAGGTGGGGTTGTTGAGGAGGAAGGGAATGCTGACGAGTAACACCACCAGGGCGGCCACGAGGATATAGGTGGCCTTCTTGGAGAGCCCGGGCAAGGTGCGCAGGGCGACGGGAGCAATGAAAGCGGGCACGAGCTTGACCAGGAAGCCCACGCCGGCAGCGAGACCTCCCCACACCGGTCTCCTGGCGATGATCATGTACACGCCGAGTAGAAGGAAGAACACAGCGAAGTTCTCAAACCAGAAGAGCAGGGTCATGAGGGGAAAGAAGAGGCCCGCATAGAGCCAGGCGCTTTTCACCGCTGCCTGGCGTCCCCTCAGTTTCAACGCTATGGCGTAGACGAGGAGGAAATTGCCGATCTCGAAGAGCAGGAACGTGCTGCCCAGGAGCAGGTTGTACCAGAGTTCCGGGTCCCTCCACGGGGGGAGGAACATGCTGAGGCGGTAGACGAGAACGGACAGCCAGGGGAACAGCGGGGGGTACTCCATCCAATAGTCGACCACGGGGTAGTAGCCCCAGTCGGACAACTCGACGAAGCTGGCGCCCGGTATGTAGTAGCCCGACCAGTCGAGGATGTATCCGCCGGGCTCGAACAGAAGCAGAGTCAGGAAGCGGAAACTGGTGAAGAGCAGAGCGAGGAGGCAGAAGTCGCGGTGTTCTTCGTAGGTCTCTCTGGCCCTGATGCTCAGTCTACCAACCATAGCTCTCCCGGTGATGGCCAGGGTCTGCTCGCGGTTACTCCTGTCGCAAGAGCGGGCTGGTCTTGGCGTCTTGGCTCTGGATCAGGGCTTTCCACTGTCCCTTCTGGACCGCTTCGTCCTTCTGGTTGATGAGGGAGACATCGAAGGTGATGAGGCCCATGCCGAGGCGGGGCATGGCTTTCTTGTGGCTAACCACGACTTTGAGGTAGATGGTATCGCCGATGAAGATGGGCCCAGTGAACTTCCAAGAGATCTCTCTGAGGGCCACCGCGGTGCCCTCGATGAAGCCCAGCCGGGCGGCCAAGCCCGAGGCTATGGACAGGCCCAGCAGACCATGGGCGATTCTCTGTCCGAAAACCGTGTCCTTGCAGAACTCGGCGTTGGTATGGATCTGGGTGTAGTCGCCGGTCAGGCCGGCGAAGAGCTGGATGTCGGTCTCCGTGATGGTGCGGCCTGGGGTCACCAACTCTACGTCCTCCTCGAACTCCTCGAAGTAGAGTCCGCGAGGCCGATCCTGCGACATAACGCTCCCTTCCGTCATTAGACCCTCCCTGAGACTGTGTTCAGATCAGATGCTCCAGCAGTCGCCGCACGCCGACGGGGATCAGGTCCCCTGCGGCACCGCTGCCTGCTACGTCCATGCCTACCAGATAGAGATTGGGGATGGGGCTTCTAGGGTCCATCCTCTGGTCTCCCACCTGCCCAAAGGTTTGACCGATCTCAGCGCCTGTCCAGGCTCCGGTGAAGCACATGGGTACCACCATGTCCAGCACGTCGTCGAAGTTGGGGAACAGGGTCCGCAGGTCGTCCATGGCCAGTTCGAGTTCCCGAGTCCGATCCTTGGAGTAGAACGGGAGAAAGACATCCAGCATGTGCTTCCCTGGTGGGGCGACGCTGGGATCCAAGAAGCTGGGCTCGAAGATGCCCACCACGCGGTTGGTGCCCGGGGTCATGAGGATGGGCGCCTCGGTAAGCAGCGATTCGGTGGTGCCCACTATGATGGCCGCACAATCCACCGGCACCAACTCGTCGACCCGGGATACGTAGTCAGAAGGGAGATTCTCCGGCCCCACCAGCTCGATGAATCTTCGGACGCCGCCGTTGTGGATCACGGTCTGTGCCCGGACCCGATCGCCGTTCTTCAATGCCACGCCCACGGCCTTCCCCTCTTCCAGCAGTACGCGGCTGACCTCCGTACCTGTGAACACCTGACCACCGTGGGAGGTGACGACCTTTTCCAACGCCTGAATCAGGCTGCGGACGCCACCGACGGTGCCTGCGAAATCGAGCCCGGCGCCGGCGGTATCCTTGGTGACCACGATGTACTCGCTGGCGGGGAAGTGATCGCTGTCCACTCCAGAGGCTGTGGCCGCTATGGCGTTGACGGTGGACAGAAGGTCGTTGTTGGAGACGTGTTCCTCTATGTAGTCGCGGGTGCTGGCGTCTGTGAGGTCCATCATTCTGCCCCTCACCAGCGCTCGAACGTAGGCTCGCCAATCTTGGCGCGAGAGCATCGCTCGCAGGGAGGGGAAGTGCCTGCCGTCTTGGAAACGGACGTTGAACTGCTGGTGGCAACCCCTGTCGCGGAGGCTGACGTAATCCACCTGGGCTCCCACTTCATCAAGGAATTCTCCGATATTGGACTTGGGTCCGAGGGACGTCCACGCGCCGGTGGTGACGGCATAGCCACGGTAGTCTATCTCGGTGTAGCGTCCGCCGACGAAGGAGAGCTTCTCGAAAACGCCCACTCGACCGCCCTCCCTGGCCAGGGCTGCTGCGGTCATCAGCCCGCCGATTCCGGAGCCGATGATGACTGCGTCATAGGCTGGCTCATACTGGGGCTGGGGTTTGGTGAGGGGTACGTCGGCCACGATGGCGTCGTTGGGACAGACAGTCGGGCAGATTCCACATTGGGTGCACTTCTCTTCGTCCACTGTGGCCCAGCCATCGGAGTCTATGGCCCCCACAGGGCAGCTCAGCAGGCAGTATCCGCAACCGGTGCATCTGTCCCTGTCGATCTCCATCTCTTTCCCCCTTCTGGCACGTACGGTGGAGATTATAACTTCGCGAGGACGCGGTGTCAACGGAGGACGCCCGGACGATAGATCACGGCATCGATGCCGTGGCGCTGTGCGGAGCAATGCGCGTGACCAGGGAATAGGACGTCGATCTTCAAGTTCAGGACGACGAGTGTGCGTTCCAGGGAGACAGGGTTTTCATCGGATCGACATAGTTACTTGACTACTTCTTCACATCCTAAGCATATCATTCAGTCTGGACGGATCTATGTGGCCAAAGGAGACCTACTTCCCCGTAGCGTCGAAGTCGAGGGTGCCTAAGAAGCAGGCACGGTACACATGTCCGCGGCCGTCCAACCCTCCGGCCCGTGGCTCACTTTCCCATGCGGCCTGCGGCCTGTCCTTCGATGAACTTAGCATGGCTGAGGATGAGCTTCATGGCGGCTCCAATCTCGATCTTGTGGCACCCTCGAAACCTGGGTTGGCGCGTTTGACGCAGCCGCGACCCGCTACTGGCTCAAGCGATACGACGGCCCGGCCCACGAGGTTGACGAGGCTGCGGCCGTTGCCTTCGACAAGTGGGGCAACGTCTATGTTGCCGGCAGGAGCGACGGTGGCACTTCGCTGGAGGACTACCTGGTCATCAAGTACGGGCCCAGCGGGGGCGTGAAGTGGATGAAGCGCTACGACGGCACCGGAAACAACTGGGACGGAGCCAGAGCCATTGTCGTGGATGACGATGGCAACGTTTACGTGACCGGACGGAGCTTCGGCTCCAGCAGCGACGCCGACTACGTCACCATCAAGTACAACTCCGCCGGTGCCCAGAAGTGGGTGAAGCGGTATAGCGGCTCGGGCTCCCACGACGACGGTGCCATGGATATGGCGCTCGACTCCTTCGGGAACGTCAGAGTGACCGGCTTCAGCACCGGCTCCGGGTCGGCCTATGACTTCGTGACCATCAAGTACGCCCCGGATGGAACTACGAAGTGGAACAGACGCTACGACGGTCCCGGGAACGGAGGCGACATAGCACGCGCTATAGCCGTCGACTCCAATAACAATGTCTATGTGACCGGTCCCAGCAAGGGCAAGGGCACCGATTGGGACTACTGCCTGGTGAAGTATAACGCGG